>JGI2924J29684_1077492_pt1 | contig 17864 bp, 16 predicted proteins | sample BenlonsequencITS_FD_29684 | JGI IMG/M metagenome (IMG submission 29684)
TCTTTTTCGTCAGTCATAATGGAGGGAGTATCACTTCATGCGGGAAGGAATGTATGGATGATCGCACAAGAACGGCTCTCGGAACAATTCGAGGCGCATCGCCGGCATCTGCTGGCCGCGGCGTATCGCATGCTCGGATCGCTGAGCGAGGCGGAGGATGCGGTGCAGGAAGGGTGGCTCCGGCTCTGCCGCGCGGAGACCGAAGCGATCGAAAATCTGGGCGGCTGGCTCACCCGGGTCGTGTCGCGGGTCTGCCTGGATATGCTCCGGTCGCGGAAAAGCCGGCGCGAAGAGCCGCTGGATACGCACCCGGCGGAAACGTATCCCCTGACCGAAGACCGCGAGGCTGGCCCGATCCCGAGCGGGAGGCGCTGATGGCCGAATCGGTCGGCTTCGCGCTGCTCGTCGTGCTGGACCGGCTCAAGCCCGCGGAGCGCGTCACGTTCGTGCTGCACGATATTTTCGGCATGCCGTTCGCCGAGATCGCGCAGGTCGCAGGCAAGTCAGAAGCCGCCGTCCGGAAGCTCGCCAGCCGGGCCCGCCGCCGGGTGACCGGCACGGCTCCGCGGGATTCGGCCGACCTGGCCGGCATGCGCCGGCTCGTCGACGCGTTCATCGCCGCGGCGCGCGCAGGTGACTTCGATGCGCTGATCGCGATGCTCGACCCCGACGTCACGCTGCGCGACGACACGGACGGCGGCGAGCGGATCACGCGCGGCGCGGAAGCGCTCGCCCGCCGCATCTGCGGCCGCGCGCTGGCCGCCCAGACCGCCGTCGTGGACGGCGTCATCGGCGCCGTCGCCGCGCCGCTGGGGCGCCTGGCCTACGCGCTCAAGTTCGATATCCGCGGCGGTAAGATCGCCGCCGTCGAGCGGATTGCGGACCCGGCGCGGCTCGCGGCGCTCGACCTTCACGTGCCGTTCGTCCAGGCGCCATCACGCTACTCCGCGATCTCCCGAAGATAGAAGATCGCGATCTGCGTCCGGTCGCGCAGCCCCAGCTTGCCGAGAATTTCGGTGATGTAATTTTTCACCGTGCCTTCGCTCAAGAAAAGCGCCTGCGCGATCTCGCGGTTCGACAATCCGTCGGCGATCTTGCGGACGATCCGCTGCTCGGCGTCGGTCAGGCCGAAGTCGGCCAGCCGCTTCCGCCCGGACGGAGCAGCTTCGGCGCCGCCGGCATGCAGCATGCCGGCCAGCTTCCGCGCGACATCCGGATGCATCAGCGTATGGCCGGCATGCACCGCGCGGATGCCTTCCGCAATCGTATCCGGCGGGACGTTCTTGAGCAGGTAACCGCCGGCGCCGTACTTGAGCGCCTTCACGATATATTCATCATCGTCGAACGTCGTCAGGATGAGCACCTTGACGTCCGGCGCCGCCTCGCGGATGAGGCGCGTCCCTTCCACCCCGTCGCACACCGGCATGCGGACATCCATCAGGACGACGTCGACCTCCCCCGGGTGCTCCCGCACGAACCCGACCGCCTCCTGCCCGTCGGCGCAGACGCCCGCCACTTCGATATCCGGCATCGTGCCCAGTATCAGCCGCAAACTCTCCCGAATGAACGGATCGTCATCCGCCACCAGTGTCCGAATCATCAAGCATCCCCTCCCTCCGCTGCCGCATCCGTCATTTATCGAAAAAACACCGCAAGCCGCACCACGGTTCGCCGTTTTACCGCCTGCCACTCCATCGTCCACCGAAAAAACACCGCCGCTCCATCAGACCGCCTTCGCTCCGCACCGCCAGCCCTCCGAAACGGCTGACCGTCACCGCCGCGGCAAAATCGTCCGCACGGCGAACCGCTCGCCGGCGATCACCTCAAGCCGGCCGCCAACGAGCCGCGTCCGCTCCTCCATGCCGAGCATTCCCAGCCCCTTGCGCAGCTCCCCGCCTTCCGGCACGGCCCCGTTGTTGCTGACCGTCATCCGCAGCTCCTCCGGCGCGTATTCGAGCTCGACGGTCACCTCCGTGGCCTCGCCGTGGCGAAGCGCGTTCGTGACCGCCTCCTGCGCGTTGCGGTACAGCACGATCGCGTCGCTCGGATAGAGCGGATAACACGCGCCGACCGCCCGGAACCGGACGGCGGCGCCGCTCGTTCCGGCCAGCTCCCCGATCAGCGTCTCCAGCGAATATTCACCGCGGGCCGCTTCCGCCGGCTTCAGCCGCCGGACGGTCGACCGCAGCGCGTCCATCGCGCCCGCGAGCTGGTCCCGGACTTCCCGGACCAGGTTCATCGCTTCGCCGCGGCCGCCGCCGTCGATGCTGATCGCCGCTTCGAGCATCATTTTCAGCCGGATGAGCCGGTGGCCCAGTTCGTCGTGCAGATCGTGCGCAATGCGGTTTCGCTCCTCGAGCTGCGCGAGCTCCTGCACCTTCGACGCGTGATCCAGCGCCGTGCGGCGCGCTTCCTCCAGCTCGCGGTTCCGCGTCTGCAGCTCATGGTACAGCGCCTCGATCTCCCCGCTGTCGACCGCCGTCTTCCGGATGTGCCAGAGGAGCAGTGCGATCGCGGCATACCCCAGGTTCGCCGCCGCGAGCAGCTTCTCCCCGAAATGCGGCCACGCCGCGAGGTTCAGCGCGGCGAACGCGACCACCGCCCGCGGAATGAACGCGCCCGGGCGTTCCGGCGGGGTATACAGCGCCGCAGAAACGGCGAGCGGCAGCAGACCGCCATAATGCCAGGCGAACGCCGCGAGCGCCGACGTTTCGACGAGAAACGGCAGCGGCGACGCGCGCCAGGCCTCGCGCCCTTCGAGACCGTCGCGCAGTCTCATCACCAGCAGCAAGCCCAGAAGCAGATACACATACAGCGCCTCGTCCGTCACACGGTCCGACATCAGGATGGAGGCGACGCCCGCAACGACGACCGTCAGATAACGAAGCATGAGATAGGCTGCGTTCAAGGATACCGTACCTTTCCCGGATCGTTGCTCCCATTATAGCACGAGTCGGCGCGGGTGACGGCGCGCACCATCAAAGATGACTTTCGTCATCCCGCTTCATGACTTCATCCACCTGACCGGACGCCTCCGATTGCGCTACGCTGGAGTCAAACAGAACCGCATGCAGGGAGGAAACACGATGAGTCTGGTTCGACTGCGCCAAGTGGTCAAACGATACGGCACGAAGCTGTCGGTCGATCATCTGTCGCTGACGATTGAACGCGGCGAAATTTTCGGACTGCTCGGGCCGAACGGCGCGGGCAAAAGCACGACGATCAAAATGATCTGCGGCCTGCTCCGCAGCGACCAGGGCGAGATCGAGGTGGACGGGGAATCGGTGCGCCGCCATCCGCTCTCGGCCAAATCCAAAATCGGCATCGTGCCGCAGGAGATCGCCCTCTATGAACAAATGACGGCGGTGGAGCATCTGCGCTTCTTCGGCAGACTGTACGGGCTGCGCGGCAGGCAGCTCCAGGAGCGGATCGACGAAGCGCTCGCCTTCGTCGGACTGACAAGCCACCGGAACGAGCGTCCCGGATCGTTCTCCGGCGGCATGAAGCGCCGGCTCAACATCGCCTGCGCCATCGTCCATCAGCCGCGGCTGATCATCATGGACGAGCCGACCGTCGGCATCGATCCGCAGTCCCGCAACCACATCCTCGAATCGGTGCGGGAGCTGAACCGGCGCGGCGCCACCATCATTTACACGAGCCACTGCATGGAAGAAGTCGAAGCGATCAGCACGCGGGTCGGCATCATCGACCACGGCAGACTGATCGCGCTCGGCACCATCCGGGAGCTGCTGATGCAGGTGGAAGAGCAGGAGAAGCTCGTCATCGAGACGGAAGGCCTGACCGATCAAGCGGTCGAAGAGATCAAGCGGCATGCGTCCGTCCAGCGGGTGGAGCGCCGGGACGGCGTGCTGGAAGTCTATCTCCGGCACGCGCAATCGTACCTGCAGGACATGTTGTACATTCTCGCCAAGCATGAGGTGCGCATCGCGTCGCTCCGCAACGAGACGCCGAACCTGGAGACGCTGTTCCTGACGCTCACCGGCCGCAATCTGCGGGACTAGGAGGTACGGACGATGCGAACGATCGGAACGCTCATACACCATGAACTCCGCCGCATGATACGGGCCAAGGAGACGTTCTGGCTGCTCATTTTCATGCCGCTCCTGCTCATCTTCATCCTCGGCAACGCGCTGTCGGGCTTCTTCGATCTGGAGGACCGCAAGATCGACCCGATCGAAGTCGGCCTGGTCGTGCTGGACGAAGCATCGGACGACACGGCCGGACTGCTCCGCACGGAGGAGATGGCGAAATGGCTGTCCGTCCGCGGGTTTCCGGACAAGGAACAGATGCTGGACGCGCTGGAAGACGGGAAGATCGGATACGGCGTGGCGGTGCCGGAACATTTTGCGGAGAATGTGGCATCGGGCAGCGCGGCGGCCTGGGAACTGTATCCCGGCAAAAATGGAGACCGCAACCTCGTGGCGGAGAGCGTGATCGGGGGGCTGCTCGACCGGATCAACTTCGTCCAGTCGGCCGTCATCGCGCTCGGAGATCCGCAAGCGGCCGAAGCCGCCGTCCGGGGCGCATCCGGCGCAGAAGGCTCTTATGTGAACGTCACGGCGCCGGACATGAGCGGCCGTGACTACTCGGCGCTGGAATATTACGCCGCCCAGATGCTCGTCATGTTCCTGCTGTACTCCGGCATGGCCGCCGGACTGTCCATCGTCGATGAGAAGGAGACGCGCACGCTGAACCGGATTTATGCCGCGCCCGTGAAGCCGATTCAGGTGCTTGTCGGCAAAATTGCGGGCAACGGGCTCGTCGCGTTCGGCCAGGCGCTGGTCATCATCCTTTTCACCACGACGGTGTACGGCGTGGACTGGGGAGACCGTTACGCGCATCTGCTCGCGGCCTGCCTGCTCACCGTCATCGGGTCCGTCAGCCTGGCCGTCATCGTCGCCGCCTTCACAACCCGGGCGCGCACCGTCCAGGCGATCTTCATCGCGCTGACGGTGGTGATGACGTTCCTGAGCGGCGGCTTCTCAAGCGAAATCGGCGACTTCCTGGAGCGGCTGGGCACATTCACGTTCAGTTACTGGGCGTCGCAGAGCTTTATCCATCTCATCCTGGGCAGCGCGGATTCGATCGTGCAGGAACGGCTGACCGTGCTCGGCTCGATCGCGGCGGGACTGTTCCTCATCTCGGCCTTGCTCGGCAGAAAGGCGGTGTCCCATGAATAGCTGGTTCATTGCCGCAAATCTGGTCCGCAGAACGATCGGCAATGTGAAAGGATTTCTGATCTTCATCCTGATGCCGGCCGTGATCGTCTCGACGATGACCGGCCTGGTCTCCTCGTCGGGCGACGGCAAATCGGCCGTCGGGTATGCCGATCTGGACGGCAGCGAGCTCTCCCGTTACGTGCTCCGGGCGCTGGAGCAGACAGGACGCTACGAGCTCGTCCAGGCGGAGACCGACCGGGAAGCCGCGGACATGGCGGCGGACCGCGACGTCTCGGCGAGCTTCGTGATTCCCGCCGGTTTCGAGGCCGGCTGGCTGGCCGGACAGAAGCCCGAACTTGTGCTGATCCGGCTCGCCATCGACGAGGCGTCCGTGATGCTGCAGCTGGATCTGGACGGCATCGTCCGCAACATGGTCAACGCGGCCGCCGCGGCGGAACTAGCGGGAAGCGGAGATGTCCGGAGCGATGCGCTGGCAGTGCTGGACCGGCATCTGCAAGGTCTGGTCGGCAGCGTGAAGATGAGCGAAAAACGCGACAACACGCGGAGCTATCTCGGCATCGGATTTGCGCTCATGTTCCTCATGATGCTGATCAACCAGAGCGTCTCCGTCATCGCCGAAGACCGCCGCAACCAGACGATGGCGCGCGTCTATGCGGCGCCGGTGCGGAGCTGGCATATCGCGGTCGGCAATTTCTTCGGCAGCGTGTTCATCGGCACGCTGCAGGTGCTCGGCATCACCGCTCTGTCGCACCTGGTGTTCGGGTACGATTACGGCGTGCCGGCCTGGATGGAGCTTGTCGTGATGGAATGCTTCATCCTCGCGTCGCTCGGCATCGCCAGCGCGGTCGCCGGGTTCATCCGCACAACGAACCAGCTCAACATCATCAACACACTGATCATGACGCCGACGTGCATGCTCGGCGGCTGCTTCTGGCCGATCGAATTCATGCCGTCGTTCATGCAGAAGCTGGCGAACTTCGTGCCGCAGAAATGGGCGATCGAAGCGATCAGCCTGGGCGCCGACGGAGCGGCGCCGGCCGAGCTCGCCCTCCCGCTCGGCATCCTGCTGCTCTTCGCGGCGGTGCTGCTCGGCTTCGGCACGGCGGTGCTGCGTCCGGCGAAGTAGCGAAGCAAGCGCGCACGATGCGCCGCGGACGGGTTATAATGGCGGTGAGCATGATGGGATGTGCAATTTCGCCAGGGGGGGACGCGGGTTCATGCGGTACAGCGGGATTCGGGACGGCCTTTTCATCCGGAGGATCAACCGTTTCGTCGCCGAGGTCGACATCGGCGGAAGCACGGAGAAGGTGCATGTGAAGAATACCGGCCGGCTGGCGGATTGGCTCGTGTCCGGGCGCCGCGTCGCCCTGGCGGAAGCCGGCCGCGACCAGCCCGGCCGCAAGACCCGTTACTCCCTGATCGCCGCGGAGCGGCAGGGCGGATGGGTGAACATCGACTCGCAGGCGCCGAACGCGGTCGTCCGCGAGGCGCTTCAGGCCGGGCGGATCGTTGAACTGCCGTCCGTCCGGTCGTTGCGCGGGGAGGCGGCGTTCGGCGGGTCGCGCTTCGACTTTCATTTCGATGACGGCGTTCGCGAAGGGTTCATCGAAGTGAAAGGGGTGACGCTGGAACGCGGCGGCACCGCCCTGTTCCCGGACGCCCCGACGGCGCGCGGCGCCCGGCACCTGGAGGAGCTGGCGAAGGCGGCGGAGAGCGGATATGCCGCCTTCGTCATTTTCCTCGTGCAGATGGAGGGGTGCCTGCGGTTTGCGCCCCATGAAGCGGAGGACCCGCGCTTTGCCGAAATGTTGAGGCAGGCGGCGCGGGCCGGCGTGCGCATCCTGGCCTATGACTCCGTCGTGTCGGCGGACGAGATCGTCATCGGCGGGCCGCTGCCGGTTACAGGTGTCCTCCCGCCTCCCTGAGTCCGCGGCGGGCCTGCCGCCGGTATTCGCCGGGCGATTTGCCCGTCCATTTCTTGAACGCGTTCTGGAAGGCGCTCGGTTCGATGGACACGCCGCCCCTGATCAACCGCTGGATGTACGGGCACGCCGGCCACAAGGTCATGAAGCGGAACATTCTGCAGTTCTGCGGCATCCGCCCCGTCAGGATCACCGAGATCGGACCGGTGCACGGCTCGACGGAGCAGAAGCGCAGCGCCTGGTTGGACAAGGCGGAGCGCCTCGGCGAACGCCGGGCCTAGACGGACGGTTCGTGGGCAGCCTCCGCCTCGGCCTTCGTGCGATGGACCGTGCCGAACCGGTGCTCGGGCGGCGCGTAGATGGTATACAGCTTCAACGGCCGCGGGCCGATGTTCGTGACGTTGTGCCAGGTGCCGGCCGGAATCATGATGGCGTCGTCCTCGGACACGCGCCTTGTGAAGTTGAGATTGTCTCTCCGGGGACCCATTTGCACCAGGGCGAATCCTTCCTCAATCCGGATGAACTGGTCGACATTCGGGTGCACCTCGAGGCCGATGTCGCTTCCCGGCTCAATGCTCATCAGGACAACCTGCAGATGCCGTCCCGTCCAGATCGCTCTGCGGAAGTCGGTATTCCATTCGGCGGCCTTCTCAATGTTGATCACATGGGGGGTGCCGCCGTAATCCCGCAGATCGGGGCGCTGCCTGTCTTCCTGCCGGCCACCGCCGGAGCTGCCGGAGCCTCCGCAGAGGCACGGACGCTCGTACGCCGGATAGGCCGGGTAGAACCCGCTGTAGGGCCATGCATGCGGCCACTGCACGCCATAGTAGGGATGATGAGAGAAATAATAGGCCAATCTCGCTCACACTCCTCGGTTAACAGGGATTGGTGTCGGAATCTGCAAGCATCGTATGCATCTGCCCAGATGGGTGTGAGCGGAGATGGAAAATGCACCACATATGCCGAGACCTGCTCCATCGCCCCGGATCTGGTGCAAATGTGCACCAGGTCGGGCCAGCTTGCCGCCGATTATGCCGGCACGCGCCGCCAGCCGCTCATGCCGTTAACCCTCCACCGCGCTCCCGGCCGCGGTCTGCGCCGCCGGCGCGGTGAACCGCATCCGCGACGCGACCAGCGCGCACACGATGAGCAGCGCCCCCGCCAGGCCGTACGCGCCGAACAGCGTCGCCTGCTTCACGAGCAGTCCGGAGCAACCGGTGCCGATGAGCAAGCCGGCCATCATGAGCGGCAGGATGATGCCGTTCGTCCGCCCGACGTAGGCCTCCTCCACTTCCTTGATCATCAGCGCGCTGAGCACGACCTGGAAGAACGTCATCGTCACGCCGGACAGCAGCCGGACGCCTCCCGTCAACACCGGCCACAGCGACAGCACTTCGACGAAGGTGCCGATGCCGAAAATGACGAGCGTCCACGGCACGATCCGGCTTCTGTGCCGGTCGACCCAGCCGGAGAGCCCCGCCGCCAATCCGCCGCCGATCAGCAGCCCCGCACCCTCGAGCATTGCGAACCATTGCACCGCTTCCTTCTGCAGCCCGAGCCGCTCCATGATGACGAACACATCAAGCGGCGCGACGATGCCGGAGGAGATGCCGACGAGGAGGAACATGACGGCCGCCAGCTTCAGCGTATGGTGCCCGGTCACGTAGCGGAAACCGTCCCTGACGTCCTTGAGCGGCGAACTTTTCGGCCCGCCGTCCTGCACGCGCGGCGTGGAAGGCAGCAGAAGCTGCACGGCCGACGCCGCCGCGAACACGAAGGCGAGCGCCGCAAGCGACCAGTCGATGCCGAGGCGCGTATAGACCAGGGTGCCGACCATCGGCCCGATGATCATGAACAATGCCGACATGCTCTGGGTGAAGCCGATCGCCGCTTCGACATGCTGCTCCGGCACATGCCGCTTGAACAGCACCGCCGAGGAAGGCTGCGAGAACTGGCTGACGACGGCGGACACGACCGTGGCCGCGAACGCGGCCTGCCACCACCCGGCCGCCACCATACCCAGGATGGCCAGGACGGATACGGCGCTCAGCGCGTCGCCGATGACGACGGTCCGCTTCGGATTCCACCGGTCCGCGAACGTGCCGCCGATCAGCGAGAAGACGAAGATCGGCAAATATTCGAACGTGGTCAGCAGCGCGACGGCCGCCGGATTGTTGTTCGTCTGCTCCATGATGTAGAACAGCAGCGCCATGTTCCGGATCCAGATGCCGGCCTGCTGCAGCAGATCGGCGCCGGCCACGACAAGAAACACGCGGTTGCGGAACAAATGTGCCATGCGGCATTCTCCTTTTGTCCAAGATTATAATCCGACCGGTCAGTTTAATTAAAGGCATAAAGGCGGACCAACGCGCTGCGGGCAGGCAGCCGCCGGCCGGCGGCCGCGCGTCGACACCTGCCGGTGCCGGCGTGCCGGCGCCGGCGACAGCCGCGAGCCGGAACCCGCCACCCTACTTCGCGCTGATCCCGCGGATGAACAGCTCCGCCGCTTTCCGGTAGATCGCCCGCGCCCGTTCGCGGGGCACCTTCTCGTAGTAGGTCATGCCGAGCCCGCCCATCGTGCTGGCGAAAATATACGTCAGCTCCGCCGGATCGTCCCGCTTGAACTCGCCCGAAGCGATGCCCTCCTCGATGATCGACTGGATGACGGGATATTGCATCTGCACGAGCTCGATCATTTTCTCGAACGTACCGGTATCGACGCCCTGGCTGGTGAGGAACTCGTCGACGACTTTCAGGAACGGGTCGTCGAAATCTTCCTGCCAATAGTCGGCGAGGGCGTACAGCTTCTCGACCGGCGTCATGCCCGGCTTCACGATTTTCTGCCAGCCTTCGATCCACTCGATCGTCTTCTGCTCGAAAATCTCCATGAGAAGCTGATGCTTGCTCTTGAAGTGGTAGTAGATGCTGCCCTTGCTCACGTTCGCGTGCTTGCGGATGTCTTCCATCGATGCCGCGTTGTACCCTTTGCGGATGAACAGATCCCTGGCGCCTTTCAGGATCTGCTGCCGCGTGCGCTCGGTTTCTTCGGCGGTTTTCCTGGCCACTTTTTTGTCCGCTCCTTAATAATCTGACCGTCCGGTTTAATTAATGTATACAACAGACCGGCCGTCCGGCGCAAGGGGCCAACGCGGCAGGTCCCGGGATTTCCGCAGCCTTGCGCGGCATGGCGCCGCAATCCCCCAAGACTGCCGCTGTTCCTGCGGCTGCGCGTCCCAACCAAAAATGAAAAGCCGCACACGGGTACGGTCTCCCGTTCCCTGTACGGCTCTTCCCCTGACTCCCGCAGGCATCATCCCGGCAGCACGATCGTGTTGAACGACTCCGGTTCCATCTCGAACACGTGCACATGCGCGCCGTCCGACAGCCGGAGCGTGCGGGCGTCCTTGAACGGATTGGAGATGACGACGACCCGTTCCCCGTTCGGCGCTGCGAAAGCGATGGCGTTGCCGGTCCACATGCCTTTGAGCCCCAGCCGAACCGAACCCGGCGCGACGAAATGCGAGTAATGCTTCATGACGTAATACTCCGGATTGAACACCGGCTGCGCGGTCTCCGGATCGGCGGTGATCATCGCGTTCTGCTCCCAGCCCCACGTGCTGCGGCCCTTCGGCTCCAGCACCATGTTCCAGTAAACATAGCTGCTTACGCCGTTGAAGAAATAATGCTGGAACAGATTGAAGACGTACCGGGCGTACTCCCACGTGTTGTTGCCGTCGCCGCATTCATTCTCGGTCTGCATGTAGCGCAGTTCCGGATAGCTGGCCGCCGTGCGCTGGATCGCGTTTTTGCCGGCCCACTGATAACCGACGCCCTTGATGTATTTGTACGCCCCGGGGTCGCTGAGCACAGTGTGGGCATAGTCATCGTAGTCCGTCGATATTTTTTTGGTGTAGATGTCCCACATGTCCGGCGCGTTGATCGTGCCGAGCCAGATCTCGGCTTCAATCCCGTGCCGCTCGAAGGCCGGCCCCAGATAGTCGCGGATGAAATCGCGCAGTTGCTCGCCCGTCCAGACGCAGGACGGGAACTTCTGGTCCGCGACCACTTCGTTCTGCACGTGGATCTGGTGAATCGTGATGCCTTCTTCCCGATACGCCTGGACGAACTTGACGAAATAGAGCGCGTAAGCCTCCAGAATCTCCGGCTCCCATCGCAGCGTGCCGTAGTTGTAGGCCCGCGGATGCTTCATCCACGTCGGCGGGCTCCAAGGCGAAGCGAACAGCTTGAGCCGCGGATTGCGCTTCAGCGCTTCCCGGATGTACGGGATCAAGTATTTGCGGTCCCGCTCGATCGAGAAATGCGCCATCGCCAGATCGCCGTCGGTCTCGTTCAGGCTGTACCATTCGAGCGCATAATCGCTGGCCCCGATCGGCAGGCGGCACAGGTCGAGCTTCAGTTCGCCGTCGGGCGCGAACAGCGCGTCCAGCACCCGGTTCCGCTGCGCCTCGGACAGCCGGTTCAGGGCGACAAAGCCCAGCTCGTTGAAGCAGCCCCCGAACCCTTCGACGGTCTGAAACGTCTCGCCCGTAATCGTCAGGTTGGGATTCCCGGCATCCGCCGTCTGCGCGCCGCTCCCGGCCGCCTTCTTCTGCCACATCGCCTGTCTGGTGCTTGAAAACCACCGAATTTTGCTCCGTTCCATGCCCGTTCTCCTCTCTCATCAGTCCTTCCCCTGCTCTTCGAGGATCAGCACGCCCCACGGTTCCGCGGTGACGCGCTCGCCCGTCCGCACCGTCCGCCCGGACAGCAGCTCGACCGCATCGGCGTGCGGATAGTCAACCGTCGCTGCTTCGCCGGAATAATTCAGCACATACCGGATGACGCGCCCGTGCCGGTTCACGCCGGATTTCACGATCAGCGGGAAGCGCAGCTCCTGATCCTTGCCCCACAGCCCGGCTTCCTTCACGGCCTGCTCCAGCAAGCCGGCCATGACCGCTTCGCCGGCCATGCATCCGATATAGTAAGCGACGCCTTCGCCATAGCGGTTCCGGGTAATCGCCGCATAGCCGCCCCAATACGGATGATCGTAATACGCTAGCACTTCCGCCGTCGTCGGCTGAATCAGCTCCATCCATGACTCGATGCCGTGCCCGTCCCGGCCGACGCCGAACGGTTCGCCCTTGAGCGCCACGCCGTTCGGCTCGACGAACAGGCTGTAGCCGATGCCGCAAGCTTCGCCGATAATGCCCGGCTGCACGCTCGTCCTGACCTTCAGGCACTCGTCGGCAAAACCGCTCTTGAACGTATAGACGACGTGCCCGCCGCCGGCCGCATACGCATTCAGACGATGCAGCAGCTCATCCGGAGCGGCGTACAGCGCCGGGACGACGATGAGCTTGTAGCGTTCCAGATCCTCGCTGCCGGGATGGATGAAATCGACGCCGACGTTCATCTTGTACAGCGCGTCGTACATCCGCCGGACGATGTCGTTGTATTTGATCTTCCCGCCGGGGATCGGGAACCAATCCAGCGCCGTCAGCGACTCGTTGCTGACCAGCATGGCCACCCGGTTCGTGATCTTCAGATCCGCCAGCCGGTCGGACAACCGCTCGAAATCCCGCCCGATCGTCTGCGCTTCCCGGTAGACGCGATTTGGCTGAAAGTCGTGGCTGAGCAGCCCTTTCCAGTACGTCTCGAACGAGTTGTGGATCGAATGCCAGTGCCAGTAGGAAACCATTTTGGCGCCCGAAGCGAGATGGCTGAACGCCTGCAGCCTGAGCTGTCCCGGATAGGGTACCCATTGGGGGAAGCCTTGCGCCTGCGTCTCCATCACGAGATAATTCCCGCCCCCGGCCATCGAACGGGCCATGTCGCCGCAGAACGAAATCTCGGCGCCCGTAAGCTGATCCTGCGACGGGTGGTAAATATCGACCGCCACGACGTCGAAGGGACGCGCCGCCTCGAAATGGTCCACATCCGGCTGCACGCCGTAAGAATACCCGCGCCATTCAAAATCGAAGTTCTGCGTCACGAACTGGTCCGGCCGCTTGTATTCATTCACGATGCCGACCTGCCAGGCGAGAAAATCCGTGACGAGCTTTCTCTGGAATTTCGCAAATTCCGCCCCCAGGCTGCCGTTGATCGTGCCGATGACGGAGGGGAAATCCTCCCAGCTGTCCACGCGGTTGCTCCAATAGTCGAGCCCGAACCGGCGGTTGATCTCGTCCAGCGAGCCGAACTTCTCGCGCAGGTACTTCACGAACTGCAATTGCACATTCGGCCCGGCCGTATGGTAATGTTTCGTCTCGTTGTCCGTCTGGTACCCGATGACCGCCGGATGATCCTTCACCCGCTCCAGCAGCTTGCGGATGATGCGCTCGCCGTAGTACAGATACGCCGGATGCGTGATGTCCATGATCTGCCTGGGGCCGTACTTGCCTCGGCCGCGCGGCGTCTCCGCCAGCACGTCGGGATATTCCTTCACCAGCCATGCCGGCACCGCGTACGTCGGCGTGCCGACGATGACGCGGATGCCCGCTTCGTGCATCGCGTCCAGCACCCGGTCCACGGAGCTGAAATTAAAGACGCCCTTCTGCGGCTCGTACGTGCTCCACGTCGATTCGGCGATCCGGACGACGTTGATCCCGGCTGCTTTCATCATCTCGATGTCCTGCTGCAACCGTTCATAAGGCATATACTCGTCATAATAGGCGACACCGTACAACAGCCGGTCCATCAAACCATCCTCCCCGTCCATTCTAGCCTTTGATCGCGCCTTCCGTGATGCCTTGCATGATGTACTTCTGGAAGAACGCATAGAAGATGACGACCGGAATCGCCGTCAGCACCAGCGAAGACAGGATCAGCGACCAGTCGTTGTTGTACTCGCCGAACAGCATGCTCGTCGACAGAATGAGCGTGTACCGCTGCACGTCCGTCAGCATGAGCAGCGGTAGCAGGAAGTCGTTCCAGATCCAGAGCAGGTCCAGAATCGCGATCGTGACCGTAATCGGCAGGAGCAGCGGGAAAATGATCCGCGCGAACGTCTGCAGCTCGCCGCACCCGTCCATGCGCGCCGATTCCTCCAGCTCCCGCGGCACCGACTTGACGAACCCGTGATAGAGGAACACGGCCATGTTGACCCCGAGGCCGATGTAGATGAACGCCAGCCCCCAGGTCGTGCCCTGGAAACCGAGATTTTTGGCCATCCGGGTAAGCGGGATCATGATCGAGTGGAACGGCACGAGCATCGACGCGATGAACAGGAAGAAAATGAATTGGCTCAGCTTCCCCGGCGTGCGGGACAGCTTGTAGCCCGCCAGCGACGCGCAGACGATGATGCCGGCGATGCCGATCACCGTCACGACCACCGTGTTCAGCGCGCTTTGCAGCATGTTGATTTCGTGGAAGGCATTCGAGTAGTTTTCAAAGTGCAATTTCACCGGAAGCGTCAGCACCGATTTGAGCATCTCGCCCTGCGTCTTGAACGAGTTGACGACCGCCATGTAAATCGGAAACACCGCATACGCCGCGCAGACGGCCAGGAAGAGCGTGATCGCCAGATCGCCGTATTTTCGCCGTTTCACGCTTCCACCTCCCGTTTCTTCAGCACGCTGACCTGGATGACGGTAATGATCAGCACCATGAGGAACAGAATGATGGCCTTGGCGCTTGCATAACCGTAGCGGAAGTTGTTCGAGAACGCTTCTTCATAAATGTTGAGCGCCATGACCTGGGTGCTTCTGCCCGGTCCGCCGCCCGTCAGGCCGTACACGACTTCGAACACTTTGAATGCGCTGTTGAGCGTCATGAACAGGCAGATCGTGATCGCATGGGTGATCATCGGCAGCGTCACCTTGAAGAACGTCTGCAGCGGCGTCGCGCCGTCGATCATCGCCGCTTCCTTCACCTGCTCCGGCACGCCCTGCAGCCCGGCCATGTAAATGATCATCATATAGCCGACGCCGTTCCAGAGCGAGACGGCCAGAATGGAGAAGAACGAAAACTTCGGATCGCCGATCCACGACTGGTCCAGAAACGTAAGACCCGTTTTGACCGCAAGCTGGGGCAGCACCTGGGAGAAGACGAACGTCCACATGAAGGCGCTGATGATGACGCTGATCATGTTCGGCATGAAGAAGATGGTGCGGAAAAAGGTTTTCAGCTTTTTTCTCGATTCAATGAATACCGCGAACAGAAGGGCAAAAACGTTCTGCAATACCACCATGAAGAGAACATATTTCAGCGTGAACCGGATCGAGTCCGTGAAGTACCGGTCGTCCCGCAGCGCTTCGACAAAGTTGCCCAGGCCGACAAAACTGTAAGTGCGGTTCAACCCGTTCCAATCCGTAAGACTGTAATACATCCCTCCGAAAGTGGGAATCAGGAGGAACACCAGATAACAGATGAAGGCGGGCGCCACGAACAACAGCAGAGACACGGTGGATTGATATTTTTTGATCATCTTGAACGCTCACCTTTTCCGGGTGGTTTCGAGAAACAAAGACAGCGCGAGGCTGTCTTTATTTCCCTTATTCCGCTTGCGGGCCCAACCGCTTATTTGTTGATCTTGTTGAAATCCTTCCATGCTTTGTCCAGCGAGGAAATGACGTCATCCTGCTTGGCCTGGCCGGTGTAGTATGCCTGCAGCACTTTGCCGGACTCGTCCTTGACGGCCTGCGGGATGGACGGGTCCTGATAAGCCTTGCCGGCCTTCACAAATTCGGCTGCGTCGTTCACCCACGGATAGCTTTCGAACGTATGGTTCTTCGCCACCGGGTTGAACTTCAGGCTTTGATAGAACTCGTTCGTCACCTCGTCATCGAGGATGAAGTTGATGAAATCAAGCGCGACGTCCTTGTTCTTGCTTTCGGGCGACACGACGAACGTCGTCGACGTCGACAGGTTGATCATGGTCGCTTCCGGATTATCGTTGACCGGCAGCGGCGCGACGCCGATCTCGAAGTTCTCGTCGGCCGACAGAATCGTCTCCGCATGCCACGGCCCGTTCACCCACATGGCCGCCTTGCCTTCGGCGAATTGGGCCGAACCTTCGTCCGGACCGATCTCCATGGCGCGGTCGGTGCCATTGGCGTTGACCAGATCGATGATTTCGAACATGCCCTTCATTTCGGAGAACGAGCCGTTGTCCTGGTACATCCGGTCGATGAAGTCCTCGTTTTCCGAATTCGTCAGAGCGCCCACCGTCAGCGGCACGAACAGCTGCGGCATCCAGGCTTCCTTGTAGGTGAGCAGGAACGGCGTAATGTTGTTTTGCTTCAGAATTTCGATCGTTTCCTTCATTTCGCTGATCGTCGTCGGCGGCGTCAGGCCCAGATCGGCGAAAATTTTCTTGTTGTAGAGGTAGCCCCACATCAGCGTTTCCATCGGCACGCCGACCACTTTGCCGTCGATCGTGACGGACTCCTTCACGCTGTCGAGCAGCTTGTCGACGAACGGCTGATCCGACAAATCTTCCAGATAGCCCGCCTTGTAGAACGTCGGAATTTCGTTGATGGCATGGACGGTGAACACGTCCGGCGCATCGTTGGAAGCGAGGCGGGTTTTCAGAATTTGCGGCGCATTGTCGGCGTTGGGCATTTCAAGCTGGATTTTGACGTCGATGTTTTTCTCCGCTTTCTCTTTCTCGACGAACTTCTGGATGAAAGCGTCATACTCGTCCTTCAGACGGGGCTGCGGGATGAACAGCTTGAGCGTAACCTCGCGGGCCTTCTCGCCCTCTCCGCCCCCTTGCGACGATGAGGAAGAAGAATTGCCGTTGTCCGCATTGCTTCCTCCGCAAGCGGCCAGAAGCACGCTCATCAGAAGGAGCAGGCTTGCGACAACCAGGCTGCTTTTCTTCATTTCCGGTGACCTCCCTGTTTGATGTATGGTTGACTGCATGTTCCAGTATAGAAGCCGGAAGCGGTCACGTAATTCAAGAAAATTAACCGCTTTCATTGGACTTTGTTAACCTGGACGACGGCACCGGATTTGCGAATCTCGCCGGGCGTGACGCCGAATTGCTTCTTGAACAGACGGTAGAAATACGCGACGTCCTCGTATCCGACCAGCCCGGCCACCGCCTTGATCGGCAGGCTGTCCTCCGCAAGCAGCGACATCGCCCGTTCCATCCGCAGCTTCAGAATGTAATCGGTTACGTTCCACCCGGTCTCCTGCTTGAACGCCCGGCTCAAATATTCTTTGCTGACGAAAAAGCGCCTGGCGATGGATTCCAGCGCCAGCGGCTCCGCGTAGTTCTGCTCGATATACTGCCGGACATCGCGCAGGTTGATCTTGTTCCGATACTTGCGTTCTTCCTGCAGCTTGTCAAAGGCCTGCTCATAGAGCTCCCGCAGCGCATCGACGGTGGTGCGCCAATCGGCGGAAGCGGGATCCCAGCGGCGATTCGGCTCGCGGATCTCGAGCCCGTGCAGCACGATCGTCTCTTCCCACTGTTTCCACAATTCGTGATAGACGCGATGGATGAGCGCCCGCGAATGTTCATGATCCAGGAACTTCCGGTACAGCTCTTCGAACGCCCCGCGCAGCGCCTCCCGCTCCCCTTCGGTCAGCAGCGCGGCCATTCGCTTGGCGGCCGCGTCGATGGCGGCGACCGTCTCGCGGTCCAGGACGCCCGGCGTCTGCCACTCCAGCCGTGCGGCAATCTCTTCGCGGCATTTGCCCAGGGCCGTGTTCAACTCCTGCGGATCGATCGGTTTCAGCAAATATTCGTGCACCTTGCTGCGGATCGCCTGCCGGGTATAGACGAAATCGTCAT
>JGI2924J29684_1077491_pt1 | contig 17847 bp, 14 predicted proteins | sample BenlonsequencITS_FD_29684 | JGI IMG/M metagenome (IMG submission 29684)
CCCTTTTGGTACCAAACCCTCCCCGGAACTCCCCCGCCCCGGCCGAACCTTCATTCAGAGCCACTTGCTCATATCTTAGCGGGTAATTGCTCTCAATTATCTCCGCCGATATGTTTCTGCAATTGCCGATGGGGTTAAAGGTAGCATTCCAACCATCCTGGCAATTACTTGCACCCCAGCCACCCTCATTAAAAAAATAAAACACAAAAGGCTGCTGGCGTATATTATCATAGCCACCACCCGTAAAATTATTACATGTACCGTAGGAGGCTGCCCTTACCCGCCGGGGCAAAACCCGAGCGAAAGCACCGATAACCACATCAATGATTCTTATATTAGTATCTGTATTACCGCCAAATGTAGCTGCAGGACGGGTGGGGTTGACTATAGAACCCCGGGGGGCAATTATTTTAACAGGCCTAAAGCAGCCACGGTTAAATGGAATCCTAGGGTTAGTTACTTGCATCAAAGCGTTAAAACAGGACCCTGCCGTCACCCCATAAACTGCATTAACCGGTCCCAGAGCCTGGGGACTGGAACCTGTAAAATCCATCACCAAATCGCTGCCGTTTATTTTAATGGTGACCTTAATGCTGTAAGGCCGATGGCAAACGCCATCATCATCTATAAAATCTTCAAAGCTATACGTACCGTCGGGAATAGCCGCTATTTCTTTACGCAGCCACTGTTCGGAGCGGTTTTTGAGCTGCTGCATGGATTGTTTCACGGCCACCAGACCATATTTATCTATTAACTGTAAAATCCTTCGTTCCGCTGTTAAAACCGAATGCAATTGGGCCCGCATATCTCCCACTTGTACCCACGGCAACCGAACATTTGAAAAAAGAGTTTCGACAAAATCTGTATTTTCAATACCCTCTTTAAACCACCTTACGGGTGGAACACAAATGCCCTCCTGGTAAATATCGGTAGCATCGCCGGGAAAGCCACCGGCCGCTTTACCCCCCACATCCAGGTGGTGAGCCCTGTTGGCCGCCATGGCCACCAGCTCGCCATAATAAAAAATGGGCTTAATGACGGTAAAATCCGTGATATGGGTACCTCCCCTAAAAGGATCATTTAATATCACTACATCACCCGGCTTTAAACTATCCAGACCAAGCTCCATAACAGCCCATTCCGGCGCTAAAGCCATGGCGGCCAGATGAACCGGGCAGTAATTGGCAACCGCTACCAGTTCAGCTGTAGAATCGAAAATACCACAAGCAAAGTCCATACCATCAACAAAAATTGGTGAATATGCCGTTCGGACCATAGCAGTACCCATTTCCCTGCAGATAGATAAAAATTCGCTACCCATAACATCTAAAACAACGGGTTTAATGTATGCGTAACGCTCCAGCTGTTTAATTTTAGCAGTTAATCCATCTGCATGCTCCATTTCTTGTAATTGACTCTTCCCGATCAATATATTGCCATGGACATCAATCCTGAATTTAAAATCGGGTGGCACCACTACTGTTGTCTCAGGCTCCTCAATGATGGCAGGTCCGGCAACCTCGATACCCACACCTAGAAGTTTTCGTTCGTATACCGGTATGGTCATAAAAGCGAAGGAACTGCGAAAATACACTTCCCGATAGCCCTTAATCGCCTTTTTATAGTCAGTATCATTCAAGCCCTTCCACGACGGGGTATCGTCTAATTGGGGGATAATCATTTTAAGCCTTACATTTACCAATTCCACCGGTTCATCGGGCCTGTCGAATCCATAGCGACGTTCATGTTCAAGATGGAATTCCCGTATGGCATCGGCTATGGACTGCCGGGTTATTCCATTGTTAAAGTCCAGCAAAACTGTTATTTCAAAAATTTCACCCGTATATCTTAAATCAATAAAGATATTGATCGAATAGCTTTTAACCTTTTTCCCGGCTATAGTATTCAAAGCCTGATTTTTTAACCGGCCCACCAGGTTATTAAAGACATCCTGATCTATTTTTTCCACAGCAACATAATAAGACTGCACAAAATCATGTACGATATCCGCATAGATACCGCCCATAGCGGAAAAAACACCGGCATGACAGGGAATGATCACTTCTGAAATGCCCAATTCTTCGGCCAACTCCGCAGCATAGAGTGCACCAGCTCCGCCGTATGATACCAGTTTAAAATCACGGGGATCATAACCACATCCTATGGTTGCCTCCCTTACAAGCTGGGCCATGTTGGACAAAGAAATCTGATCAATGTAGCTTGCTGCATCTTCTTCGCTCTTTTGCAGGAACCTCCCCAGCTTTTTACGCATAGCTTTTTGAGCAAGCCCGGCGTGCAAGGGCTTTTCCCCGCCCAAAAAATTTTGGGAACCGATTCTGCCAAGTATAACATTGGCATCTGTGATGGTGGGAACCTCCCCGCCCTGGTTATAACATGCGGGCCCCGGGAAAGCCCCCACGCTTTCCGGCCCCACTCGAATGCCTCCTCCCTGATCAATGGCTGCGATGGACCCTCCCCCGGAACCGATGGACTTTATATCAAACATTAACCCCCGGATGGGAATATCCCACTTGATATCCCTTTCCATAGCATATAGCGGTTGGTAATCGCGTATTAATCCGACATCCGTTGTGGTTCCACCCATATCAAAGGTAATTAAATTTGGAGCTTTAATTTCTTTACCCAAATTTAATGAAGCAACCACACCACCGACGGAACCGGAGGCAAAGTTATCCATTGGTTTCATTAAAACATGGGCAAAGTCATCTATACCGCCATTGGATTTTAACAGTTTAAGGGGCGCCACTACACCAAAGCTTTTCAAACGAATCCGCAAATCATTAATATATGTTGTCATAACCGGTTTTAGAATAGCACTGATGACAGTGGTACTTGTACGCTCATATTCCCTAATTTCAGGTAACACTTCCGAAGATAACGTGGTTAACGCACCGGGATGAACCTGTTGGATGATGGTTTTAAGCCTTTGTTCATGAACAGGATTAAGAAAAGAAAATAACAAGCTCACGGCATATGATATAACTCCCTTGCCTTTAAGGTACTGTACTTGTTTAACCACGCTTTGTTCATCCAGTGGCGTAATTACTTTGCCGCGCCAGTCAATTCTTTCTTTTACCCCTACACAAAGCCTACGCGGAAGCAAGCTTTTAGGTCTATTCCAGGACAGATCAATCATTTTTTCCCGCCAAACCCTGCGTATCTCCAATATATCGCTGAATCCCCGGGTACATATCAAGCCAACCCCCCCGGCACCGCCATTAATTAGCATGTTTAAATCCATCGTTGACCCATGTATTACTTCGGTAATCTGGCACGGCTCAATAGCCAGTTTAATGATACCATTGATCACTCCGGCGGCGGGGTCCCCGGATATTGTTGCGGTTTTAACGCTGGTTATATCACCGGTAGCAGTATTTACAGCTACTAAATCGGTAAAAGTACCCCCCACGTCTATTCCAACCCGATAGCCCAAAATTGCTCCCCCCATTAATGTATTAATTTTTAGCTAGCTGATATCGTAACCATATTTTTTTGCTTTTCTGGCCATGGTGGATTGACTGACACCCAGCACTTTGGCGGCCTTGTAGGTACTCCCATACATATTTAGCGCCTTGATGACCAGCTGCTTTTCCAATCCTTTCACTGCCTCTTTGAGCGGAACCAGATCCTCACCCTCCGCAGCCATTATTTCTGTCTTATGATCTGCAAAAAATGATGCGGGTAAATGTCCCGGCCTTATGACATGATCGTTTGTTGTTAAAATCAACCTTTCTACCAAATTAGCCAATTCCCGCACATTGCCGGGCCAGTCTTGGTTTTTTAATAGATCCAGGGTTTCATCGGAAAAAAGTTTAATTATCTGATATTTAGCGTTAAATGTCCGGAGGAAATGGTTAACCAACTGGGAAATATCCTCTTTTCTTTCCCTTAAAGGTGGGACATTGATGGCTATTACATTTAACCGATAAAATAAATCACTTCTAAATTTGCCTATCTTCACCATTTGCATAATATCCTGATTAGTGGCAGCAATAATCCTAACATCCACCTTAATATTTTTTGTGCCCCCAACACGCATAAACTGGCACTCTTGCAACACCCTTAAAAATTTAACTTGGAAATCCAGCGGCAACTCCGCCACCTCATCTAAGAAAAGAGTGCCACAGTGGGCTAACTCAAAAAGTCCGGGTTTCCCTTCCCTTTTAGCTCCCGTAAAAGCACCACTTTCATAACCAAAAAGCTCCGAACTAATTAGATCTTGCGAAAAAGCACCACAATTAACCCCTATAAATTTCCCTTTATCATAACGCTTACTAGCTCTATGTATGTATCTGGCAATAGCTTCCTTGCCAACCCCCGATTCACCTAAAATGAGCACCGAAGCATCGTATTGGGCTACTTTATAGCATAAATCCAGCAAGGTAAGCATTTTCCCGCTCTTTGCTACAATATTGCAGTCTTCCAAGAGTTGTAGCTGTTTGAGGATTGCGTTTTCTTGGAAATCGTTACATGCATACCCACCCGAAAAGCCAACGGTCCCCAATTCAGTCTTTGCGGAAAATTCAGCCAATAGTGACCATGGACCAAAGATATATAAATTCCCCACCCACTTATTTCTATGATGTATTTTTCTTCTTTTAATGTAGATGGCCAAACCATTGTGCTCACATAATTCCTCAGACAATTGATTACCGACCGAGATGATTTTTAATATTGAATAATCAAAAAATAATTCATATATATTACAGCCCACAACATTACTATTTAGGTTTAAAAAATTATCTGCAAAGGCATTACACACAGTGATAATATTATTACGATCAACAGCTATGATACCTACATCCAAGTTATCTATAATTTCCTGGGACCAAAAAACACTGGAACTAACGACCTGGTTTTTTTCCAATGAACCTTCCGAAAAACCTTCACAAGGAAACTTAATATTATTTACAATCTTTACTTCCTCCCTTCGGCGATTAAAACCCGATTTCCAACATAAAGCAATTACATATGTTGCAATAGCACACATCCGGGCCTGCTACCTGCTGTCCCTTTTAATTAACATATTTTATACTCCAGCCGCAAGGTTGGTATTAATCAAAGTTTTTCAGTGCTGGACACTAAATAAATAATGATGCCGAACCCTTTTTAAAAAAATGGTTCGGCTAACGTTTAGTGTATAATTTTATACAACAAGTTAATTAGTTGTCTTTATTACCTTTTAATTCAGATCTATTTTCTTGTACTTGTCCCAAAATAGCATTTAATTGTTCTTCCAGCCCGGCCAGCACTTCATCAGCATAATCCATGGCTCCGTGCTTAATTTGCCTGGCTACTTCTTCACTGCGCAAACGTATATCATCGCTGATTTCCTGGGCCTTACGGGTAATTTCCGAATCAACAGCCTTTTTTTCCAGTTGCTTTTCGGCATCCTCAATAATGCGCACAGCCTCACGCCTGGAATCAGTAATTACTTTGTCTCTCTCCTGCAGCACCCATTTTGCCTGACGCAGTTCTTCCGGCAATGATGCCCTGATACGATCTAAATAATCAAGTAATCTGTCTTCATCTACTAAAACCCGCTTGGTCATAGGAACTTTGGGGCTGTTTTCTATTAGCTCTTCCATTTCATTGATAACATTAAACAACTCCACAACAGGCACCTCCCCATCCGTTATTTGAATTTGCTCTGCAACCGTTCCTGGATCACCGGCGGCACCAAATCTTTAACACAGCCGCCAAATGATACCACTTCCTTAACAGCACTGGAGCTTATAAAGGAAAATTCGGCCCTGGTCATAAGAAAAACAGTTTCTACTGATGTTTGCAATTTTTTATTTATCAAAGCCATCATAAATTCATTTTCGAAGTCAGATATAGCCCTTAAGCCTCTTATAATAACATGGGCTTCTTTTTCCTTTGCAAAATTAACTGTCAAACCGTTAAACGTATCAACCAATACATTATAAAATGGCTGGGTTACTATTTTGAGCATGTCCAACCGCTCTTCAACAGTAAAAAGCGGTTTTTTACCCGGATTTAAGGATACCGCTACAATTAATCTATCATACATAATCGATGCTCTTTCAATAATGTCCAGGTGTCCATTGGTTACTGGGTCAAAGCTGCCCGGGTAAACTGCTATTCGCAAAAGTTATCCTCCTCCGCATAAGGTTTGTTTAAACCTTCCCTACTTTGAACTAAGCTTTGGTGGGGTGGTTTTCTACAGCAAATTGATAAAAGACTAAAGCTGTGTCACCGTATTTTACCCGACGCCACAACTGGTATTTGCCTGCTTGGTCTGGCATGTCCTCATCCGCCCCAATTTCTAAAACAATAACACCATTTAATCGCAAAATAGGGTATTTATTTAAAATATTCAACACGCCCACCGCCAGTCCCTGCCGGTACGGCGGATCAGCAAAAACAATATCAAAGGTAAGCTGTTTGCGCATGGCTATATCAATGGCTGCCTGTACATCGCCCAGGATAACCTCGGCATCCCCGCCAAGCCCTGTAATGGCCAGGTTATCCTGTAAAATACGCATCACCCTGGAGTCTTTTTCAACAAATAAAACCTTTGCAGCCCCGCGGCTTAGTGCCTCTATGCCAACTCCACCGGTTCCGGCATATAGATCCGCAAAGTAACTGTCAGGCAATCGACTACCAATGATATTGAACAAAGATTCTTTAACCCTGTCCGCCGTAGGCCTAACAGGAAGTTTACCGGGGGATTTGAGTTTCCTTTTTTTGGCCGTTCCGGCAATTACCCGCAATACAATCGTACCTTTCGATCTAATCCTTTTTAATTATATCACAAAATAGCTTTAGCATATAATATTGCCTCCGGCATGCCAAAAAAACTGCATATAATTACTGAAAAGGGTAAATATATTTTCAGTGATTATAAATCAAAAAAGGGTATACAATTGTAATACTAATATAGTACCGGGATAAGGTGGGTGGATGAATAAATAATGGATAGTAAATTTTTAAAATCAATGAATATATCGCTGGATCTGGCCCTTGAGGCTAGAGAGGTTATCCGTGGCGAAACGGGACAGGAAATTCCCGGAGTGCGGGTGGACAAAGAAACTTATGATCACGCCTCGGTAACTACGGTACATATCGAAGATCATAACGCCCAGGTAATTATGGGTAAGCCGGTGGGTAAATATATTACCATTGAAGCACCGGTGATCAGGGAAAATAACCAACAAGCGCACCGGGAGGTAACCCAGGTTCTTGCCGAGCAATTAAAAAAGCTGTTTGACTTACCGATGGAATTAAATATATTAGTGGTTGGGCTTGGTAATTGGAATGCCACGCCGGATGCACTGGGCCCCAGGGTGGTGGATCAGTGTCTCGTGACCAGGCATTTATATAATTACGCACCACATGAACTACAGGGTGGGATGCGTCCGGTAAGTGCCATGGCACCAGGAGTGCTGGGTATTACAGGTATTGAAACCGCCGAAATAGTCCGCGGTGTGGTGGAAAAAACACGTCCCTCGTTAATTATTGCCATTGACTCCCTGGCGGCCCGCAGTGCAGAACGAATCGCCACCACCATTCAACTGGCTGATACTGGCATTAACCCGGGTTCAGGCATCGGAAATAAGCGATCCGGTATTAATCAAGAAACCATGGGGATCAAAGTTTTAGCAATAGGAGTGCCCACCGTTACCCATGCTGCGATAATAGCTCAAGATGCCATCGAGAAATATACTCAAAGTATTGGAGGTCAACCCGGAGATGCCAGCATGGCTATTAAAAAAGTGTTGGAGCCCTTCGGCGGCAATCTTACCGTTACACCCAAGGAAATTGATACTTTAATTGAGGATACCGCCCAGATCATTGCTGGTGGTATTAATATGGCCATGCACCCCGGCATCGGTCCGGACGATTACGCGTATTACTTACACTAACGCTTAGGCACAAAACAAGCGGCGTACCGCTTGTTGGCAAAGCCCTCTGCCAGGTGACCATACCAAAACTGAACTTTGACCAGCCACCTGACAGAGGCTTTATTTAAATCTGTCATACATTAACCATTAGGGAGTAGGGTTCTGGTTAGTAACCTGTGGGGTAGCGGGCTGCTGCCCCTGGGCCAGGCTCTGTTCATAAGCGGCAATCATTTTCTTAACCATATTACCGCCGATAGCCCCGTTTACCCGGGAAGGAAGATCACCCATGTAACCGCCCTGGGGAACCTGCACGCCCAGTTCACCCGCAGTTTCCCATTTAAATTGTTCCATGGCTTGGGAAGCTTGCGGTATTAACTTTCTGTTGGTTCTTTGACCTTGTGCCATTTTTCTGTCACCTCCTTTGCTGTTGATGAGACTAGTATGTGATTTATCAAAATAATTATGAGCGGTACATTTTGCACGGATTGGTTTAGAACAATAGTTATTAAATATTTCAATAATATATTTATCATTAAACGAAGGTTGATCAATTGGCAAAGCTTATTATTTAACAACTACTTTTTAAAATCATATAATCACACCACATTTAAAAACTGCCATCAACCTGATGGCAGTTTTTCAGCCTATATGATAAAAGTTGCTATTCTCTTTGTTATAGCGTTCCAGGGTAAGCCTCAGCAAGTGATACTCCCCTGCCCTTAATTCAGGATCTTTACTGATTAATGCCATCGCCCAGCGGCGGGCCGACCTGAGTAAATCACGGTCTCTTATTATATTCGCTAACCTGAATTCGGGCATACCGGATTGTCTAACACCTGCCATATCGCCCGGCCCCCGAATCTGCAGATCTTTTTCCGCCAGATAAAACCCGTCCTGGCTGGCCTTCATAGCCTTGATACGCTCCGCCGCCTCACGGGAGCGCAGCCGGGCCGATAATATACAGTGGGCCTGGCCGCCACCCCGACCCACTCGTCCTCTCAACTGGTGCAGCTGAGCCAAACCAAACCGGTCGGCATCAACAATTACCATCACACTGGCATTGGGCACATCAACCCCTACTTCAATTACGGTGGTACTGACCAGCACATCCACTTGCCCGGCCCGGAATTGCTGCATCACCAGCTCCTTTTCGGATCTTTTCATACGCCCGTGCAGCAAAGCCACCCGGCACCCGCGCAGTTCACCTTCAACCAACTGTTGGTACAAATCCACCGCAGCCTGCAGATCCAGTTTCTCTGATTCCTCCACCAGCGGACAGACCACATAAGCCTGGCGGCCTTCGGCGACCTGCCGGGCTACAAATATGAACACCCGGGGCAACTCTCCGGGGGCAACATAATAAGTGCGCACGGGTTGTCGGCCAGGGGGGAGGGCGTCAATTACAGAGATATCCAAATCGCCGTAAACCGTCATGGACAAGGTGCGCGGTATGGGGGTGGCGGTCATAATCAATAAATCCGGATATACACCTTTTTCTTGCAGACTAGCCCGCTGCCTTACCCCAAAGCGATGCTGCTCGTCAATTATCACCACCGCCAGCTTTTTAAATTCAACATCCCCTTGCAACAATGCCTGGGTACCCACAATAATGGATATTTTTCCTGTGGCTATTTGCTCCAGCAGTGCCCGTCGCTCCTTTACCGGCATGCCACCGCTTAACAGAGCCACTTGCACACCCAGCGGAGACAGGGAACGGTTCAACGACAGGTAATGCTGTTCAGCCAGCACCTCGGTGGGTGCCATAAGCGCCCCCTGCAAACCGTTCTCCACCGCCCGCAGCAACGTCAATACCGCCACAACTGTTTTACCCGAACCCACATCGCCCTGTAACAACCTGTTCATGGGATATGGGCTATCCATATCAGTCATAATTTCATCCACTACCCGGCTCTGGGCAGCGGTAAGCGAAAAACCCAGGCCGGCGATATATTTATTAATAAGTTCGCTGATCACCCCATAGCTGTGTTTCTTTTTCACCCGCATTATATTACGACGCAGCAAGGCCAATTGCAGCTGGAATAAAAACAGTTCTTCAAAAATAAAACGCCGCCTGGCTTGTTCAGCCAGAGCACGGGTATCCGGAAAATGCACCTGTTTCAGTGCCTCGGGCAGGACCATTAGACCCTCTTTATCCAGCAACCTGCGGGGCAAAAACTCCCGGTAGCTTAGATACCACTGTTCCAAAGCCGCGTGCACAAAAGTGCGCAGCATCCGCTGGCTAACTCCACTGGTAGACGGGTAAACCGGGACAATCCGCCCGGCATGTATTGAGTCGCTATCACCAGTAATTATTTCGTAATCCTGCACCTGTATCTCATGATTACCAAAACTATTGTTTAATTTTCCACTTATGTACAAACGAGTACCGGGTTTTAATAATTTTTTGATATGAAACTGGTTAAACCAAACTGCATAAAAAACTCCCCGGGTACATTCCATCACTGCCTTGGTTATGGTCAGTTTTTTACGAGTTTTATTTTCTTGAGAGCTTATCACCTTACCCAAGACAGTTACTATTTCACCGGAGTGCCTATCAAAAGGAGAAATAAGCTGACTCCGGTCCATATATTCCCTGGGAAAATGATACAGCAAGTCATGCACAGTATACAATTTTAGCCGGGCCAACTGCTCGGCCCGGCGGGGACCAATCATTTTTACGTCCTTTACCTGAGTCTCAAGGGGATTTTTGGCAGCCATGTTACTCATTAAATATATCTCTCCAAATCATGATTTCATCATTATTAGTATCACCGCTCAAGCTTTTCTTGCGCAGCTTGCCGATATCTGATATTATATATGAGTGTTGTAAAGGAGGAGGTGTTGACTATGGCCAGGAAATGCGAAATTTGTGGTAAAGGTGTTGTTGTAGGCATGAAAATCAGCCACTCCCACATCCGCACCAAAAAAACCTGGGCACCCAACCTGCAGAGGGTTAAAGCTATTGTAAATGGCACACCACGTAGAATAATGGTTTGTACCAGGTGCCTCCGCAGCGGTAAGGTACAGCGGGCCATATAATACTACGCATAAAAACCAAGGCTAAGACAACAAAACGGCGCAAGCCGTTTTTTACTTTATTTGTCCACATTAAGAACTTATTAATTTTAAATTGTGCTGTCGGTAATAAGGTACCGACAGCACTAGTGTTTATATAATTCTTTGCAGCCGTGGCGCATCGGTTAGCCCGGGGATGCGGCCCCGCTTGGCCACTGGCTGACCATTAATTTCTTTAATATCCATGGTCATATCAATGGCCGCGGCCCCCGATATATAACTTCCCACTCCAAAGGCATCTGCACCGGCGGTGATCAATATGGTTATGCGCTCGGGGGTAATGCCGCCGGACACAAATATTTTCACTTGTGGATACCCGGCTTGCCTCAGGCGGGCTTTCACTTCCCGCACCAAACCTGGAGTAACACCACCGCGCTCGCTGGCAGTGTCCAGCCTGATACCCTGCAATTTATCTCCCAGGGCCTCCGTTAACCGGAGTGACTCCTCCACTTCATCCTTGAATGTATCCACAAGTATAATTACCGGCGCTTCCGGGGGCATGGTTTGCTGGTAAACCCGGGCCACTTCCACCGTATCCCCCACAATCAACATTACGGCGTGGGGCACCGTGCCCCGGGGCTCTTGCCCGGCCAGCTTGGCCCCCAGTATACAGCTGGCACCGTCAGCACCGCCGATGATGGCTGCTCTTTCCATCACAGGTGCCACCGCCGGGTGCACGTGGCGGGCACCGAAACTAATCATCGGATAGTCACCTGCCGCCTCCCTGCACCTGCGAGCCGCGGTGGCCCAACCGCTGGAGCTGGCCAGCATGCCCAATAGAGCTGTTTCATAAATTCCAAAGTCATCATATGCGCCGGTGATACGCATAATTACTTCCTTTTCTTCAATCTCAGACCCTTCAGGCATAGCCCACACTTCCACCGGCAGTCCGGTTAGCAGGTTTTTAACTTCTTCCACACCAGCCAAAATACCCGGCCGGCCTGCAAAAACCTCAGCAGTCACGGGAGTCCGGTCCAAACCCATGTGTCTTAATAATTCCCTGGTGCGGATAAAATATATATCGGTTGTCAAACCCTGAACGATTTCATCCTGGTTGGCTGAAAACAACCGCTGGTTATAAGATACCTTGTGCGCCAAAACTTCAGCCATATTTTGCAGTGTTTGTCTTTTCATCGCCGCTGTCACACCTCAAGCGCCCTGCTTAAATTGGCCATTTCAATGGCAGTTACCGCAGAGTCCCAACCCTTGTTGCCCGCCTTGGTACCTGCCCGTTCAATAGCCTGCTCAATGGTATCAGTAGTGACAACCCCAAAAATAGTTGGTATACCGGTATCAAGACCTACCTTGGCCACACCCTTGGACACCTCGGCGGCCACATAATCAAAATGCGGGGTGGCACCACGGATCACCGCACCGAGGCAAATCACCGCGTCATATTTGGCCATGTTTACCATACGGCGGGCCACCATGGGTATTTCAAAAGCCCCGGGCACCCAGGCCACTTCCACATCTTGTTCGGCTACCCCATGGCGGTACAAAGCATCCAGAGCGCCGGTAAGCAATTTATTAGTGATGAATTCATTGAAACGTCCTACCACAATACCGAACTTTAGGCCCTGTCCCACCAGGTGTCCTTCATAAAACTTTGGCAACAAAGATCCTCTCCTCACGTAATAAGTTGTTGTATGCATTTTAAACATCTTTTATATTTTAGCAAGCTTTGCAATTAGGAAGATTTCTTATTCACATCTTCAATCGATAACAAATGCCCAAGCTTATGCTTTTTAGTGCTTAGGTAAAATTTATTTTCCCGCCCGGGGCAGATCTCAATGGGCACCCGGCCGACCACCTGCAGGCCGTGTCCTTCCAAGCCCGCTATTTTTCTGGGGTTATTGGTCATCAGTCTAATCTTTTGCAAACCTAAATCAGCCAGTATCTGGGCACCAATACCATAATCCCGCAAATCGGCGGGAAAACCCAATGCCTCGTTGGCTTCCACTGTATCCTTACCCTGATCTTGTAATTTATAAGCTCTGATTTTATTCAGCAGGCCTATTCCCCGGCCCTCCTGCCTCATATACAGCAGCACACCGGCACCCTCCCGCTCAATCATCTCCAATGCCCGGGCCAGCTGGTCACCGCAATCGCAGCGGGAAGATCCAAAAACATCACCGGTCAAGCATTCAGAATGTACTCTGACCAGGGGTGCCTCCGCACCGGTTAAATCTCCTTTAACCAGGGCGATATGCTCTTTTTTATCCAGCAGGCTCTCGTAAGCCACCGCCACGAATTTGCCGTATCTGGTTGGCAAGTTGGCCGAATCCACCCGGCGAATCAGCTTCTCATGCCTACGCCGGTATTCAATTAAATCAGCAATAGTCACCAGTTTTAAACCATGAGTTTGACAGAAATCAATTAACTCAGGGATCCTGGCCATGGTGCCATCATCTTTCATAACCTCACAGATAACCCCCGCCGGATACAAACCGGCCAACCGCATTAAATCCACCGCTGCTTCGGTATGACCGGCCCGCCGCAGCACACCGCCCTCTTTAGCCCGCAGCGGGAAAATATGCCCTGGACGCCTGAGGTCCTCCGGTTTGGTATTGGGATCAATTAACGCACGCACAGTAGCCGCCCGTTCATGGGCGGATATTCCTGTTGTGGTATCCTTATAATCTACTGATACGGTAAAGGCAGTGCCGTGCGCATCGGTATTATGAGTAACCATGGCCGGTAAATCCAACTCATCCAACCTGGCCCCGGACATGGGCACGCATATCAAGCCCCTGCCATAGGTGGCCATAAAATTAATGACCTCCGGGGTAGCCTTTTCGGCTGCCATAATAATATCCCCTTCATTTTCCCGGTCTTCATCATCAACTACCACTAACATTTTACCTTGCCTGATATCCTCAATAGCTTCTTCAATAGTGCTAAATAACATTTTTTTCATCCTTCCGTCGATTAATTGCAGGCAGCCACAATGCTTAAATAAATCCGTGTTCCGCCAACAAGTCTGCGGTTATTCCGCGCTGCACTGTTTTATCTCTTTCGTTTTCATTGCGCCCGGCAATACCCACCCAGCGTTCCACGTATTTACCAATCATATCACCTTCCAGGTTAACCCGGTCCCCCGGTTTCTTTTGCCCTAAAACAGTAGCCCGGGCAGTGTGTGGTATTAAAGACACCGTAAATGAATCATCATTATGGTCCACCACCGTCAGGCTGGTTCCGTCCACGGCCACTGAACCTTTGCTGATAATATAGCGCATTACCACAGGTGGTGCAGCAATAGTAATCAATGTAGCAATATCATGTTTTTCCATTCTGCTTATTGTCCCTACGCCATCAATATGACCGCTAACCAGGTGCCCACCCAACCGGTCCCCGAGTCGCAGCGCCCTTTCCAGGTTAACCCGGTCACCGGGCTGCAGCGCACCCAGGTTGGTTTTAGCCAGCGTTTCGGCCATTACATCGGCGGTAAACGCTCCCACATCATATGAGGTCACCGTAAGACATACCCCATTAACGGCAATACTGTCGCCTATCTGTACACTATCCATAATATGCCCGGCCTTGATCTTCAGCCGGGCTGAATCCGCACCCCGGCGCAGCGAAATCAGGCGACCCTTTTCTTCTACTAATCCAGTAAACATTTCAATCACTCCGTTTAACTGCGTAACCTTCTACACAAATATCTTCCCCATAACGATGCAACTTAATATCTTTTATTGGCAGCGCATCCTGCAAAGCGGTTATACCCGGGTCGCCTACCGGACCTGGTGCACTTTCACCTCCGATTAACTTGGGAGCTATAAACCAGTTAACTTTATCCACCAAATTACATGTAATAAACGAACCGTTGACCCGGGCACCCCCTTCCACCAGTACACCGGTAATCTCACGCCGCCCCAGTTCATGCAGTAAGACCCCCAGATCAATACCGCCTTCGCCACCGGTCACTTCCAGTACCCGGGCACCGGCTTCCCTTAGCAGCCGCACCCTCTCGGGCGGTGCTCCGGGCGTGGTAACAATAATTGTGGGGGCTTCCGACGACTGGGTGATCACCCGGGCCGTTTCCGGTGTCCTCGCCTTGGAATCAAGTATTATCCTGACCGGATCTTTACCGCCACCCTCCGGTAACCTGGTAGTAAGGGATGGGTCATCAGCCAGCACTGTACCCACACCCACTAAAATAGCATCATACCTATCCCGCAGCCTGTGAACAAATTCCCTGGCCGCATTACCGGTAATCCACTGGGACTCCCCTTTAGCAGTGGCTATTTTACCGTCCAGGCTCATGGCGGTTTTCATAACCACGTAAGGCAAACGGGTGGTGATATACTTAATGAACACTTCGTTTAGTCGACGGGCATCTTCCTCAAGCACGCCACAGTCTACATGCACGCCGGCTTCTGTTAACTTTTGGATACCCTTACCTGCCACCAGCGGGTTGGGATCGGTCATGGCCAGCACCACCCGTCCGATCTGTGCTTTAATAATCGCATCGGTGCATGGTCCGGTGCGGCCGTGGTGACAGCAGGGCTCCAGTGTAACATATAAAACAGCTCCCCCGGCAAGGTCACCCGCTTCCCTCAATGCATGCACCTCAGCATGCGGAGTACCTGCACGGGCATGATAACCTCTACCTACCACATGGCCATCTTTAACCACCACGGCACCTACCATGGGATTGGGGGTAGTGCGTCCCATAGCCCTGGCCGCCAGCTCCAAAGCCATCTGCATATAATGTTGATCTCCGGCGTTCAATTATTCACCTTCTTTATCTGTAAAATGCAACATATCAGCTTACCACAACTATGATTGCCATGTTCCCGACGCATCACCTAGTGCGCAAAACCAAAAACCCTGAAGAAATGTAATTCTTCAGGGCAATAAACAAAAACAACAAGCACACTTTGTCCTTTAAAAGGCAAAATGAAGCCGCTGCACATTAAACAACCTTCTCCCATCCAGACTTTACTGTCGGCTCCGGAATTACACCGGATCAGCCCTTAAGGGCTCGCGGGCTTAGAATATGACCTTACCGCCGGTACGGAATTTCACCAGTCCCTGAAGGTTAATATTATTTTACGTTAATTATATTGACATGCATTATGCATGTCAATATTCATAATTAATTAATACAAATATCGCAAATTTTTATACTTTATAAATTCGTTCGGAATAAGCTCCCGCCTCTGCAGTCGGAGGAGGCTTCACAATTTGATAATCATTATAAACTAGACAGTTAATAAACTTTTATGTTAAAATAAGTCGTATTGCGACAACTTCTATTAACTGATCGATTTGCTGCCATACTACTTATCATTATTTGGATGCCTCGCATTAAGGCACTATGTGTCATATGACTACTGCGAAGAGTTTTGAACCCCACAATTAATATATTGTCGCACCGCAGGTACAATAGTTCCAACACGAAATGACAATTCTTTTATAAATCCTTCCGACCGTTTTTCCGAACACAGTTGTTCGTACATTATTGATATTTATTAGTATGATTAAATTTATATTTATTATGAAAGGCTGAATGCTGATGGCTAAAGTTATAGTTGAAGACCTGGTTAAAATTTTCGGCGACCATCCAGACCGCGCATTAAAAATGTTACAAGAAGGGAAAAGCAAAGAGGAAATACTGGAGGCCACCAACAACACAGTTGGTGTCTATAACGTATCATTTCAGGTTGAGGCAGGGGAAACCTTTGTATTAATGGGCCTGTCAGGCAGCGGCAAATCCACTTTGTTGCGCTGTATCAACCGTCTTATTGAACCAACCAGCGGCAAGGTGCTCATTGACGGCGAGGAATTAACGGGTGTTGATGAAAATCAGCTCAGGGAAATACGGCGCCAAAAACTGGGCATGGTATTCCAGCGTTTTGCACTGTTCCCTCACCGCACCGTGGTGGATAATGTGGCCTTTGGACTGGAGATTCAAGGATTAAGCAAGGAAGAACGCCTGGCTAAGGCCAGCCAGGTATTGGAGGTAGTGGGATTAAAAGAATGGGAAAACAGCATGCCCGATCAGCTCAGCGGGGGCATGCAGCAAAGAGTGGGACTGGCCCGGGCGCTGGCCAGCGATCCCGATATTTTATTAATGGACGAGGCCTTCAGCGCCCTGGACCCACTGATTAGAAAAGGTATGCAGGATGAATTGCTCTCCTTGCAAGCAACATTGAATAAAACAATTATCTTTGTCACCCACGATTTGGACGAGGCGCTGAAAATTGGTGACCGCATTGCGCTGATGAAAAATGGAGCCATTATTCAAATAGGTACCCCGGAAGAAATCCTTACCAGCCCGGCCAATGACTATGTGGAAAAGTTTGTCGAAGATGTGGACATGTCTAAAGTACTCACAGCCGAAGGGGTCATGAAAAAGCCCGATACAGTTATTACCTCTAAAGACGGACCCCGCACCGCCATGCGCAGAATGCGGGAAAACGGTATTTCCAGCATATTCATCGTCGGCAAGGATAGGCGTCTGGTCGGGCTGGTGATGGCGGATGATGCCCTAAGGGCGGCTGAGGCGCATAAAGAAACCTTGGATGATATTATCCTTAGAGATACTCCCCGGGTATCACCCGACACCCCGCTGACGGAATTAATTCCACTGGTGGCTGAAGCAAGGTATCCCATCGCAGTGGTTGATGAACAAAACTACCTGCGGGGTATTATTGTACGAGGTTCCGTGCTGTCCGGTATGATCCGAAAGGGGGAAAACGGAACCGATGCTGCCTAAAATATATATCGGGGAATGGGTTGACGCACTGGTGGTCTGGGCCACCGATAACCTTACGCCGCTGTTTGACGCCATTGTGGTGGTCATACAATTTATTGTGGGTAACTTGACTTGGGCGTTAACCACACCTCCTCCCTGGGTAATCATTCTTTTATCTAT
>JGI2924J29684_1077490_pt1 | contig 17805 bp, 14 predicted proteins | sample BenlonsequencITS_FD_29684 | JGI IMG/M metagenome (IMG submission 29684)
CCCGGCAGCATGTTACGAGTCGGTTCTCGCCGCAAGTATTCCTCAGGAACAATTTGTTCAGTGATAATAATATTGTGTTTAGAAGCTTTAATAACTTCATGATCACTGAATTTCAGTCCCTCGACTCTTACAGTTCCTTCATCGCCGACCATCTGGACATGGGTAATGCACCAATCCGGGTTAGCGGCGGGAACAAGAACAATCTCCGAATCTGTGAAAGGCTCTTTATACAACACATATTTGTGCTTCCCGATATGGGGATTCGACCCATCCCGTAGTCCCGCTTTACCGAGATTATCATTCTCCGGATTCAGCATATCGCATCCCATGGCAGAATAGCTGGGCAAAAAAGGAAGACCTTTAGCCCCGGCAGTCAGTCTGTTTAAAACCTGGATATGTGACCAGTCTTCATATAAAATTTCGCCTTTTTCAATTTTACGGGCTAGATTGCTGCCAAATTTGCCATAGAGTTCGTGTCCGCACCAGCTCGATTCCCATATGCCTACACAGCCGGCGCCCACAAGCATATCATCATGTGTCCCGCCGTTGACCTCTACGAGATGAAGATTGCGTTTCTTCTGGCGAATCAGTTCATAAATAGCCGCCATAGGACGACGCCAGACTGTAAAGCCTCCGAAGGTCAACATATCCCCATCTTTAATCTGCTCTACTGCTTCTGTCAGACTAACAATTTTAGGCCTAGCCATGATGCAACCAACCTCCTTTTAAATCTTATCCCATTTAAGACCCCTCCACTTCTATAAGTGGAGATTACTCCTTATTAGAACCGGCCAATGACTTCGCGGCCAATAATCATGCGCTGAATCTGATTAGACCCTTCGTAGATTTGGGTGATCTTAGCATCTCTCATCATGCGTTCCACCGGAAACTCTGAACAATATCCATATCCGCCCATTAACTGCACACAATTTGTTGTTACTTCCATAGCAGTATCTGTGGCAAAAAATTTAGCCATTGAGGCTTCCTTATTGTGAGGCATTTTATTGTCCTTGAGCCAAGCAGCCCGGTAAATCAGCATCTGAGCAGCATCAATCTTTGTGGCCATTTCAGCGATCATGAACTGAACACCTTGATTCGCCGCCAGAGGTTTGCCAAATTGTTGTCTCTCTTTAATATAATTGGTGGTATATTCCAAAGCGCCTTCAGCAATTCCCAAGCCCTGAGCGCCAATGGTAATACGGCCGCCTGCCAGAAGTCCCATAGCTACCGCAAAACCATTGTTGATTTCGCCCAGAACATTTTCCTTTGGAACGTTCACGTTTTCAAAATTAAGCTCCACTGTTGGTGAACCATGCATCCCCATTTTTTCCACAGGTTTGCTGATAGTAAAGCCTGGGGTATCCTTTTCGATGATTAAGCAGGTAATACCTTTGCCGTTCGGCTGAGAGGGATCTGTTTTAACGAACGTGCAATACGTCGTTGCTTGTCCCCCGTTGGTGATGAATATTTTGCTGCCGTTAACTAAGAAATAGTCCCCCCTATCTTCAGCTCTGCATTTTAAGGAAGCGGCATCAGAACCGGCATTAGGCTCTGTCAAAGCGTATGCCCCAATAATCTCGCCCGTGGCCAGTCTTTTTAGATATTTTTCTTTTAATCGTTGGCTTCCATATAAGTAGATACTCATACATCCCAAACCGGTATGAACACTGGTTATAACTGCTGTCGAAGCACAGGCTTTGGCTAATTCCTCGACAATAATAGCAAAGTCGAGATAGGTACCGCCGCCTCCGCCCCATTCTTCCGGGATCGGAAACCCGGTCAATCCCAGCTCTCTCATCTGTTTCCAAGTTTCCATAGGAAACTCATGACTCTTATCGATTTTTTCCGCTAAGGGTGCCACTTGACTTCTGGCGAACTTTCTGACCATGTCTCTAACCATTAAGGTCTCGTCACTGAGTTGAAATTCCATCGAAAATCCACTCCCATCCTTTTATTTGGCTATCTTTATCTTGACGCTTAGTCAGCATCGACATGGATAAGCATGGCGTCACCCTGGGCATGGCCGGCACAGATCCCACAGACGCCATATCCTCCGCCCCGGCGCTTCAGTTCATAAGCCAAAGTCATCACGATTCTGGCACCCGTGGCACCGATGGGATGCCCATAGGCAATTGCCCCGCCATTAACATTAACCTTTTCAAACATCTGTTCCTTAGTCATCCCCAGAATACTTCTGGCGCTCACGAGAGCAACTGCTGCGAAAGCTTCATTGATTTCAATGAGTTTAACATCATCTAACGTCATCTTGTTTTGTTCCAATACCTTTTTAATTGAAAGACCGGGAACCGTGGCAATATCCTTCGTGGGCTGTGACACTTCAGCATAGTCCACGATGGTAAAGAGAGGCTTTATTCCCAATTCGTCGGCTTTAGAGCGACTCATAAGAAGGCACACGTCTCCGCCGTCATTGGTGCCGGGTGCATTGCCGGCAGTAACACTCCCGAGCTTTCTGGTCACGGCACTAACATGATTAAACACCGGTCCAAGCTTAGCTAAACCTTCCAGCGTGGAATTAGCCCGCGGCCCTTCATCCTTTTCCATAATTTCCAGACCCTTTTTGATGGCCACAGGAAAAACTTCAGCATCAAGTTTTCCTGCAGCCATAGCAGCTGAGGCCGCTAATTGAGAATGGAGCGCCCATTCATCCTGTTCTTCGCGGCTGTATCCGAATTCATCGGCTACTTCAGAACCGTGAATAGCCATATGCCTGTCATAGATAGAATCCCAAAGGCCGTCTTTGACCATTAAGTCTTCACAGGCCGCATTGAGCAAACCCATCTTTTTTCCCCGCCTCAGATCAGGAAGTGCATAAGGTATGTTACTCATGCTTTCCTGTCCGCCGGCTATCACGATCTGAGCTCTTCCCAGGGCAATCATCTGAGCTGCCAAATCGATGGTTTTTACCCCCGAGGAACAAACTTTATTGACCGTGATCGAGGGTACATGTTCAGGAAGTCCCGCTAAAAGAGCAGCCTGGCGGCTGGGAACCTGGCCGCAGCCGGCTTGAACTACGTGCCCCATAATGACATAATCAACGTCGCTGGGGGCAACCTTACCCTCAGTTCTGCGGATTACTTCTTTAATTGCTAAAGCTCCTAACTGAGCGGCATCATACTCAACCAAAGCTCCCAGCGATTTCCCGTAAGGAGTTCGGCAAGCTTCTACACATACCACCTCCCGCTGTTTGGCGTAGGTGTTGTCAATTTTCCGTCCCATTGTGGAATAATCAGGCTTTCTTTCGCCATAAGCACAGATTTTAGCGTCTTTGTAATAATTTTTTCTAATTATCTTTAGTCTTTGCACTTCTTTGGGCATCTTTCTTCCCCCTTATTGAATACTCCGTTGAACTTTCGTGGTTATAGCCCCTTGCAAATCCCCTAGTAGTTTAATATGTCTGAATCATAAGAATTATTTTGCAATTAATATGCCAGTGAAACCGTATGTCTTAATAATTTCGATTTCAGCTATTTTATCAGTCTAATGCCTTTGCTAATCGTGAACTTATGACTTTGAAGCCCCCCGATTTCTAAAAAAATTGTCCTGAAAGCCGACACATTTGTTCAAAGTGTGTCCGCTTTCAGGACGACAGGAGGACTCAAGGTTTATAATTTCTGAAGTCAAACTGACCTTAGAGGTTATACTTGTTAAGTTTATCGTAAAGCCTAGATCGGCTAAGATTAAGAATTTTTGCGGCTTTCGTCTTGTTTCCGCCAGCCTTCTCAAGGGCAACAATAATCATGTTTCGTTCTATATGAGCTATCTGATCTTGATGGCGAATCTCGCCAAGGCTTATCTGACTTTCAGCGGTATTGTTGCTGAGCAGGTGATTGGGCAAATGGGTTAAGCGAATTAAACCACTGCGTGTATAATTAACGGCTCTCTCGATAACATTTTCCAATTCTCGTATATTTCCTGGCCAAGAATAATTCAACAGAGTTGCCATAGCATCATCGGCAATGCCTTTTACATTTCCTTTGAGAATAGCATTAAATTTCGAGATGAAGTAATAGGTTAATGGTTTTATATCTTGCGTACGCTCCCGCAAGGGGGGCAGATGCAGATTAATAACATTCAGGCGATAAAAAAGATCTGCTCGGAACTCACCTTCAGAAATGGCTCTATTAAGATCTTTATTCGTAGCAGCAATAATTCGGACATTAACCTTAATGCTCTTAGTACTGCCTAAACGTTCAAATTCACGATCTTGCAGAACCCTAAGCAGCTTGGACTGTAAGCCAAGCGGCATGTCACCAATTTCATCTAAAAAAAGAGTACCCCCATCAGCCATCTCTAATCGTCCTTGCTTTCCGCCCTTGGCGGCCCCCGTAAATGCCCCCCTGACATAGCCAAACATTTCTGCTTCCATTAAGTTTTCTGGAATAGCTGCACAGTTTACTTTTATAAAAGGACCTTTCCAACGATCACCACAGGCATGTACGGCCTGAGCCACACCTTCTTTCCCTGTGCCGCTTTCCCCAGTAATTAACACAGTAGAGCTGCTTTCAGCAACGATCGTTATTTCCTCTTTCAGCTTTTTCATTTCACTGCTTTCAGCAACAATGTTGTCCATAATATCTTGGGCAGTTTTATTTTTCTGCAATTCTTCCTGAAAGAAAGTCACTTTGTTTTCTAATAATCTTATTTTATCGGCAAGCTCCTGGACTTCGGCAAGTTGAGGGAAAACCGCTTTTCCTACCGCACCCACAACCTCGCCTTCTCGGACAATGGGCAATCTGGAAACGATAATTGGCTTACCTTGAATTGTCATGACATCACTTGTTTCCGAAACACCGGAACCGGCTACTAAATGCAGCCTGCTGGTGGCCATAATTTCTGTGATATGTTTCCCGATAATTTCTTTAGAGGGCAATGCTAAAAAATCTGCCATAGCCTGATTAACTAAGGCAGTTTTGCCCTTTTCATCCACTACAATAATACCATCATGAATAATATTAAGAACTGTATCAAAGGTCTTATTCAACGCTTTAACAGTCTCTAATTCCCTAGCTGCCTGCTCCAAATCTGTGAGGTCCTGGAAGATCACAATTCCTCCGGCGATGCAGCCTCCAATGATTAAGGGAGTTATATTCACCACCATGGTAATATCTCCATGTTTATATTTCAACCCTATCTTAACTTCACCATTAATCAAGGCAGGAGTTAAGTCCAAATTCGGTAATAGCACATTGCATCCAGACCCAAGATATTTGTCAGACTTTAAGCCTAATATACGGCTGGCACCAATATTCAGGTGCGTCACCATGCCTTTGCTGTCAACGGCAATGACACCATTGTGCATAGAATCTAAAATGGCTTTAAGTTGGACATTCAGCAGTTCCGAATGTCTAAATAAAGTCATCACCATGTTCGCCTTGCATAAGAGACCCAGAACTTTACCTTCTTTGTCGACGACGGGAACAGAGCCCACAGGACTTACTTTTACAAAATCGGCTAACTCTTCGTCAGAGATATCGTCAGAAATGCTGATCACTTCTTTAATCAAGTATGGGTCAACAATATCTTGATGGTTTGCGCCGTCGAGGATTGCCTGGTAAAGGCTGCTTCTGCTGAATATACTCACAAGACTTCCTTTTCCATCTAACACGGGGATAATAGCAATTTTTAAATCCATGAAGATCTTCACAGCCTTGGCAATGGTATCGCCAAGGTTTAAATATGAAATTCGCTTATTTGTACCTTCCTGCAGGAGCATATTTGATCACTCCTTCAATCTTCTTCGATTCTTATTCTCCATAATAGAAATCAACCTACTGCGTTGAAACAAACAGGCTCCAAGTAATTGTCTTTATATTCTTACTATTCTCTGCCTTTTGGATATTCCCTGCACCCTCCGCCAATTATTAGAGTACTTATATCGTTACGTCAGAGTGAACTCGTTCAGCTAAAGCTGAACATCGGGGCTTCGGTGGGGGACTCTACCACCGAAGCAGAGACCGGGGACCACTCCCACTTACAAGAAGTGGGAGTCTCACGATTGGATAAATTGCAAACATAAGAACTCAACCTATCTCAAGTTTACTAACCATGAATGTATTTAAGTCATAGTTTCTCATAGTTTTGCCAGAGCACAAGGGGGGCCGTTGCTTGCAAACTATTTTAGTTCGCGAGCAACGGCCCCTTTCCTCAAGATTTAAGTCATATTAATTATTGAGCATTTTTCCATAAACCATGTATTGTACAATATTCTCGTACTTCCAAAACCTCTGAAGCATTGACATTGAACAGTGCTTCAGGTGCATCATTGGGCTTCAGTTCCGCTCTAAGTACCTGATCTTTTGTTAACACCTCAATAAAGCGAATAAAATGTTTTTCTTCCATCGGGTGAGCCACACTGCCTACCTTAACTTTAATCCCTCCGGCAGCCGGTTCAATCACGGGAATATGTTTCTCAGTACTGGCCTCGGTAACACCCGCTTCCATTTTCTCCATGGGCTGATGGCAGCACACTAAGGCCGATGCTCCCGGATTTACTACCTCAACAACATTTCCACAAATACTGCATTTGAATAGTTCTCGCAAATTTGTCATTCTTATCCCTCCATCACATTATTTTAACTTCTTTGTCAGGCTTTATTCAAAGTATTCCTTTAATCCGCGAGTTCAAATTGATCCTTAGCTACACCGCATGTGGGACAAACCCAATCATCCGGAATGTCTTCAAAAGCTGTGCCCGGTGCTATTCCCGAATCGGGATCTCCTAGAGCCGGATCGTAAACATAGCCGCAAACAGAACATTGATATTTTTTCATTACCTTTTCCCCCTAATATAATAGTTTTAAGTACTAATCACTGGTGATAAATTTTCGGTGAGGTTCAGATCTTTGTTCTGTTACTATTTTATAATTAAATTAATTATAAATCAATAATCAAATACGCTTTTTTACAAAATTTATTCCGATTATTTTCGACATTGATTTTAAAATTTTAGACTACGTCAACCAGGTGCCGCTTCGGAAGATGAATGCCTGATAGAGCATAGAAGGGTTCTCCACATTTAGAAAACCCTTCTTTAAACCGACATATTCAATTTAAATAAATCTTCAGCTCAGGTCTCAGGCCTGATATTCTAAATTCCTATCCTAAAGGCTCCCCTGGAAGTATTAGTAGGTCGGCGCAATTTTATAAATTCCAAACTCCTTGTGACCAAGACTTTCTGCCTTAGGCATATGTCCATTTGCAACTTCAACGACCATCTCGTAAATTCTTTTGCCAACCTGTTCAATTGTTTCTTCGCCGGAAATAATGGTTGAAGCATCGATATCCATATTGTCTTCCATCATTTTAAATGTTCGCTCATTTCCAGTGATTTTAATAACAGGAGCAATCGGACAACCTGTTGGGGTTCCCCGTCCGGTAGTGAAGATAACGACAGTAGCTCCGCCTGCGACCATTCCGGTAATTGACTCAATATCCTGACCGGGAGAATCCATAACATATAGACCCTTACCCTTAGGAACTTCGCCATAGGCCAAAACATCCTGAATAGGGGCATGTCCAGCTTTATGGATACAGCCTAAAGATTTTTCTTCAATGGAACTGATGCCGCCGGCAATATTTCCCGGTGTCGGTTGACCGCCGCGAATATCTACATTCAATAGCTTTGCTCTTTCTTCACAGTCACGGACATAACGGATTAATTTTTCCCCAATCTCCGGTGTTTTACAGCGACGGGCTAAAACGTGTTCGGCACCGATAAATTCTGTTGTCTCTGAAAGCATTGAAGTGCCACCCGCAGCAACAAGCAAATCTGAAGCAATTCCACAGGCCGGATTCGAAGCCAGACCGGAAGTGAAGTCAGAACCGCCGCACTCGATGGCCATAACAAGCTCACTGACATCTATCTTTTCAGGCTGCAGATGCGCAACTTTACGGGCAAGTTCACCGGCTTTGCGCAGACCTTCAGCTGTGGCTTTGAGAGTACCACCGACTTCTTGAATAACGACTACCTCTACAGGTTTTCCTGTAACCGCGATTTCCTCGGCAACGTCACGAATAGGCACTCCTTCACACCCAAGTCCTACAACCAAAACAGCCGCAACATTGGGGTTCTTCCCTAAACCGATAAGAGTGCGGACTGTTTGTTCATGATCAGCCCCAATTTGGCAGCAACCATGTTGATTGGGAAGAGCAACCGCACCGGGAACTTGTGCTGCGATATTTGCTGCCACCGTACCGGAACATACTGCGGTAGGAATGATAGCAATGTGATTGCGAATTCCTACTTTGCCATCCGGACGTCTATATCCTAAAATCTCCATGACCTATTCCTCCTCTTTACTTATCTCCTCGGCCCCGCAAACTTTCCATGTTATGAACATGAACATGTTGGCCCACTTTAATATCGGCGGTCGCGCCTCCTAGGCTTTCTCCGTATTTAATGACCTCTTCCCCTTTTTTGATTTCCCGAAGAGCAACTTTATGGCCAAGAGGGATATCTTGGAGAAGTATCACGGATTGCTCTTGGTCTCCTAAAAAATAATGAATTTCAGTACCCGAAGTGAAATCGTCCACTAGTGTAGCTACGTTGTCCTTAACATTAATTACAACAGCTTGTTTTTTCAAAGAAATTCACCTCCAAAAGATATATTTCTCTTATTCACGCAAAAATCATGCCAAGTCTTGAGAATTGTTAAAATAGCATTTCTATTAGCTAAACTCCATGATTTTTAGTATTACGAGCTGAAAATGTACTGCATAGACTTAAAAATTTTCTTCGTATAAAAGAACACCGTTTTATTATGAAACAATATATTTGTTGCATAATAAAACAGTGTTGTATATTCCTACAGAAATTGCTTATCTGAAAAAACTTCCCGTCAGCGTCTTTTTCGCCATAAGGTTGAGCGGTCAATTCCAAGACGTTTTGCTGCGCGGGAAAGGTTGTGGTTTTCTAGTTTGACCACTTTCTCGATGATACGTTTTTCTATATCATTTAAGCTTCCTTGAATGGACACGAGGTTATCTTCCTCATGGAATTCTCCCGTCTCTTCTGAACCCTCAGGGGGCTTAGAGGATGCCGAGACATTGGCAAGCTCAATTTTATTTTGAGTAATAAAAGGAATAGCCTTTAGGCTTTCAGGCAAAATCAAATTTGTTTCGGAAAGAACGATGAGTTTCTCCACGCAATTTCTCAGTTCCCGCACGTTTCCCGGCCAATGATAACTTTCAAAGGCCTGATAGACTTCTTCAGGGTACTTGAGCCGCGTCTTACCCAATTTGGGAGCAAGCTCACTCAAAAATTGATCCATCAAAAGTCTGATATCCCCTTTACGTTCTCGTAGAGGGGGAACCATTAATCCTAAAACATTTAAGCGATAAAATAAATCGGCCCGAAATTCATTCTTCTCTACAGCTTCATTCAGATTCCTATGGGTTGCAGAGATCAGCCGCACATCTACCGGAATTATCCGGTCACCCCCTACCCGCATGACTTCCTTTTCTTGGAGAATTCGCAGCAAACGAGCCTGAACATGAAGGGGCAATTCTCCAACCTCATCAAGAAAAAGAGTACCTTTATGGGCTAATTCAAACAGACCCTGCTTTCCTCCTTTGCGGGCACCGGTAAAAGCCCCCTCTTCATAACCAAATAGCTCACTTTCCAATAAATTCTCTGGCAGGGCGGCACAGTTTATGGCTACGAAGGGTCCTTTTTGGCGCAAGCTCACTTGATGAATTCCCTGGGCTATAATCTCCTTCCCCGTACCTGATTCCCCTTGGATTAGAATACTGCTGTCTGTAAAAGCGTATTTTCGGGCTTGGTCTAATGCTGAACGTACCGATTTGCAATTCCCTTTAAAGTCATCGAGGGACAGTTTGGCAATTAATCCTTTGTGATACAGCTTTCGGCGAATATTATATTCCGCTTGCTGAATTTCAAGGGTATTCTGCAAGGTCATAACAGTTCCGAGGTGAACTTCCCGAACAAGTATTGGATAAAGGTTTATAACTAAATCTTTACCATTCACTATGTCCGGATACCCCGTAATTTTTCGGACTTGGGGGCCTGCCAGCAATTGAGAGCGAAAGAGACCCTTCGCAGGTTTTCCCAAAATATCCGAAGAAAGCCCCAACATTTTCTGGGCCTCAGCATTTATGTTAACGATCGTCCCTTCTTTATCTATGGTTACGACACCTTCATGAACAGCATTGAGAATAACGGTACTGAGGGCTGTTTTGGCTCGTTCCTTTTCCAAGGCCTCAATAAGTTGCTCTGCTTGCATAATAGCTGCGGCAATTGATTCCGGTCCGGATTTTATGAGGTGGACTGGGCAGTTTAGAATCTCAGAATAGCGAACTGCGATGGTATCCCCAACAATTACTTTTGTTTGGGCGAATTCTTCGGTATTAACAGAGAGAAGCTCTTCATCTCCTTCACCCAGTTCACATATATGATAATTAAGACCAAGCATTTCAGCGACGGTTTGGCAGCCTTTAATTACAGAGGGAAAACCTATAATCCCGAAAGTTCCGTCTATTTCTCTTAAGGGGTTTAAGGCGCGCAAAATATCATAGCCGGTAACCTCAACTTCGATGACAGGAATAGTTACTGCTTGGCGAATTAAAGAAGCCGTTCCTCCACGGCTGATAATAACCTCAATCCCATCATTTAGAGCTTTTTGAGCTGCCGCTGCCCCATCACTCATATCTGCCACAATGACTCGACATGGTTTCTCCAAGAAGCTGACCGTTTTTCGGGCTTCTTCAGCGAGTTCCTCATATGGGGCAACAAATAAAATACGAGAATAGTCCATAAATCCTCCACGTACTTTCTTAAAGCACCTTTAAACACGAATCTTTGTAACTATTATATACTATATCCACTACCGGACCAATGAACCACAAGCGTAACAGCAGTATGTGTAATGAAATGCAGTGTGGCGATAAGCTCGCCCCTTATCGTCGCCGACGGCTGCCTTATTAATTGTTGGAAAATAATGAACAATCGAAGGTTCACTTTCTTATAGAGAAATAAAGGGTCAGATCAAAGAATACACTTTGAACTGACCCCTTTTTCATAAAATCAAACTTAAAGTTAAACCTTGGAATAAAACCAACGGGAACGTGCCACAGTCAATTAATTTTTAAGAAGGTTCTCTAAATAAGTTAACCACATTCTATAAAAATCGGATTTATAATGGATGCCGTCGTCTTCATATAAATTCTTATTACTATCATTTAGAATCGAAGCCAAATTAACATAATTCACATTTTCTTTGTTGGCCATATCGATTAGTCCAGCATTACATTCTTTTATATGGGCATTGTTAAGATGAGAATTCTTAACGAGATTTTCTAAAACCGGAAGAATAGATGTAACATAAATTTTGGAATTTGGCAGACTTGTTTTTAATTTTTCTACTAATTTAGTATACTCATCGACCAGTGTGCTGCTTGCTGTCCTGTCATCGGCCTCGTTTAACCCAATAAGAATAAAAACGCGCTGAGGTTTGAGTGCAATGATTTTATCTGCCTCATCAATCCCTTTTGTGATACTAAGCCCTTTATCTGCTATTACCCTGCTGTCATCCAGGAAATCATAAAATGATAATCCCTCAGATATGGAATCCCCAAGAAATGCATCGTTCTTAAAGAATTCCTTAAAATTTGAAGTTTGTGGCTGGGATGAAGCGGTTTGGGAAGCAGAAGATTGAGGCTGAGTTAAATCTGTTTGAGAATTGTTCGTTGCTGAATCTTTGGGCAATTCCGCAGTCCCGCTTTTTTCTGCTGAATTTGTAGCGGAAACCGAAGCCTGGGCTTTATTTGAGGCAGTAAAATTAAATATAACAACAGTTATTACTGCTATAAGACAAATTATAAGACCTAAAATAACCGGCCAGCGTTTAAATTTGCTAAAATCCACAGCATCTACCTCCAAACCAAGACAGTTCTTTGTCTAATGTTTATTTTAATAGGATGCATCATTATAGAAGGTATTAACGTTATATAAAATGAGCAGATCATTAATATTATTTGTTCTAACCAATTTACTCAAATCATCTTCGTAATACCTTGGATCAACAACATAGATTTCGCTGTAATGATCCATCAGAAAAGGTATTAAACTATTGGCATAGGAATCTTTAACTACCAACAACTTTTTCCCGCCAGGCACATGGGTCGTTATTTTAATGAGTCCGAAATTGCCGCCAAAAAAAACATTGTACTTATCTTTGGTCTGAAGGCTTTTCATGTCGTAGATGCTATCCGTAACCTTATTCAGATCCAGATAATCTACTGAATAGCTTTTTTCATGTTTAGGTATATACAGATCAATACTATCCGGTTTTAGAAATTGATAGCCGCTTTTAGACGATAAAGAACCCAGAAAATCATCAGTAACATCCTTAATATTGTAATAGCTTTCGTCATGGGCCTTAAAACCCATATACTTTGAAAGTTCATTATATGCGTAATAGGCACCTTTAGAAGTCCAATGGTGATCATTCCGATAAAAAATGTACTCGTTTTTTTTCGTAGTTAGGGTGTTCGATACATCGACGAAGGTTATGCTTTTATCCAGCAGTTCCTTGGTTTTCTTAATGGCAGCCGATTCACTGTCATTTGGAGCATAGGCAGGAAGATCATCCTTTAATATCTCGGCAGTCGTCGGTACCATCATTAAATACTTGTTTGCCAACGGAGCCTGTGCCGCAATCTGATTGATAGTATCAATTTTAGCCTTGAAATTTTGGTCGCTGGGCATAAGAAAGGACTGGATTAAGTAATTATTCTTGCTTAAAAACACGCCATTACTTTCGTTTTTAAGCAATATTCGTTCACAGTCAGTTTTAATACCAATCCACATATCTCTGATAAAAAATTGATCTTCAATGTACTTCTCATACTCTTTGGTAAATCGTCCATGAAAGAGATTATCGAAAGAAAAAGCAGGTCTCTGTTCTAAATCCCTATTTTCAGTTTCCGAAAACCGTTTAATCGGTGTGATCATATTTAAAAATACAAGCACAAGGATATACGTGCCCATTAAAATTCCCAGCAAATATTTATAAGATAAACTATATTTCTTCAAGACAATTCTTCTTTCTAATGAATTACATAAATCCAATTGCTTGTATACTCAGCTTTTTGATCGAATCGTTGAGTTAAAATCTGAAATATAAAAATGGGTTATAACTTTCATTAACTAAATAAGCTGTACACAAAAACATAATTAGCATGTAGGCAACAGGAATCGCAATTGTCCCGGTTATTTTCATTGTCATTTTAATCTTTGTCAGTAATTTATAAATAAGGGGAGTAGAACCAATGGCAAGGATAATCATTAAGATGGCATTAGTATAGAGATAATATAGTGCATGCCCATCAATCAGTTTATTTGTGCCCATGCCGAACATTGTTTTAATAAAACCTAACCCCTGAGTTAAATTGTCAAACTCAAAAAACACCCAGCCAACAATAACAACCAAAAGAGTATATACATGTCCGATCCAACTTGGCTTATTATTTAACCATCTTAAGAGGAAAAACTTCTCCATGACTACGAAGGTTCCAAAATACAAACCCCATACTATAAAGTTCCAGTTGGCGCCATGCCAAAAACCCGTTAAAAACCAGACAACAAATAAGTTTCTAAGCTGCTTCAGGCTCCCTTTTCTGTTTCCACCTAACGGAATGTATAAATATTCTCTAAACCAAGTACCAAGAGAGATATGCCATCTCCGCCAAAACTCTGTCACGTTTCGGGATATGTAGGGATAATTAAAGTTAATGTTTAATTCAAAGCCTAGCATTTTGGCAAGACCAATGGCCATATCAGAATATCCGCTGAAGTCAAAATAGATCTGAAAGGTAAAGGAAACAATCCCTATCCAAGCTGTAAGAACAGACATCTCCCCTATTGGAGTCGCTTTAACGCTGCTCCATAACACCCCAATATTATTGGCCAGTAAAACTTTCTTAGCTAGGCCGATAATAAATAACTCAAGCCCATCCAAAAACTGAAGTAGATTTTCTTTCCTATTATTAATCTGCTTCGATATATCAATATATCTTACAATGGGTCCCGCGACCAGTTGGGGGAACATAGTTACAAAGGTCGCATAAGCCAAAATTTTCTTTTGGGCAGGGACTTTCCCTAAATAAACATCAATAATATAGGACATTGATTGAAATGTATAAAAAGAAATCCCAAGAGGCAAGGGGAGACTTTTAGTGGTTAAGTTAAGATGAAACAACGCAGAAAAGTTGCTGACAAAAAAACCATAGTATTTAAAAAAACTTAACAAACCTAGATTTACTGTTAACGAAGCAATTAAGCCCAATCGTTTTCTGAACTTATGAGCAGAGTTTTTTTCGATAAGAAGTCCATTAGTGTAGTCAAATATGATCGCAAAAATCATAATTACTATATATATGGGTTCTCCCCAAGCATAGAATACCAAGCTTGCTAGAATCAAGATCATATTTCTCAGGGGCTTAGGAGCCACGTAATACAGTAAAAGCGTAATAGGCAAAAATTTAAATATAAAAAGCAAACTGCTAAAAACCAATCTGTGCACTCCCTAAACGAATAGATTATTTTTTCTTAATTCAAAACTTGATCGACGGCACTGGAAATTTTGTCGGCATCTTTAGATATTATCATAATTACAAAATTCCCTTTAGTTTTTACGATATTGTGTTGAATAAGATAGGTTTCATCCGGAAGATAACCGCCGAAGCTTTTTTGTTGTTTATCTATTCGTTTGGTAACTTGATCCTTAACACTCTGTATATCAGCAGAGTTCTTAACTTTAAAAATCGCTATTTCATCAGCTTTTATATTAGAAGGTGCCGTGAAAAGTGCAAAATCGGAAAGTTCATCACTGTTCATGCCGTATAACTTTTTCAAACCTGCTGCATCGGCAACTCGCATACTCGAAATATCAGAAGTTTGTTTGATTTTCTGGACTATGTCTGCCACAGACGGGTCTTTTGCCGCCACAGTTTGTGAAGAACCGCATCCTGCAATCGTTAAAAGACTAATAAACAACAGAACTAAAGAAATAAACCCAAACTTTTTCGCCATTTCCCTTTTTCCTCCGTTTTTCTAAATAAGTACTTAATTTTCTTTGAATTCTGTGGATTTATGTGAATAAACTCATAAGTATAGGCTATATGAATCCGAAATCCTTGTCAAGACGCAATTTGTTACAGTATTATTACAGGAACCTTACATTATATTTAAGATGAATTTACAGTTGTTTCCTTGATTTAAGAGTTTTGCAATAGTATATTTATTGTAATTATTATTTTTAAAATGTATAAGGCGAACCGTTCCGCTCCCGAAAGGAGGATATAACATAATGTATATATCTAATCCTGATTTAATGACTTCTTTATTAGAAAACAATCTGAATCAAAATTCTTCAAATAAGATAGAACTTAATGACGGACTCTCAAACGGATTAAATGTCTTTGAACAGTTTTTAAAGGATGAGCTTTTACATTCCGGAGATCCATTGGCTGCAAGTTCAGTTAGTCCTATACTATCGAACCAAGAGGGGACTACAAATAATATTTTTAGTGCCAATAATACCATACTGGCAAACATGCTGTTCAACAATATAATAACGCAAGCTCTCCTTCAAGGCGAAACATCTGCACAGTCGGTTGAGGATAAGACCCGGGTTGCCCAAATTTACTCGAAAAGTCAACCGATTGACTCCAGTCCTTCCTCAGGCAAGTATGAACAAACGTTTAACAACGATGTGTTTTTGGGAGATTCGATCACGAAGGGATTATCCGCCTACCGACTGTTAGATGACTCTAAGGTTTATGCTCAAGTGGGAATAGGCACAGATAAGGTTAAGCAAATGGTTGATTCAGCCGCCAAAGAAAATCCTAAAAGAGTATTTATTATGTGCGGAGTTAATGATGTCGGGAAATACACAAAAGCTCAGTTTTCTAAACATTATACTGATTTGATCAATACCGTTAAGGCCGAGTGCCCCAATGCCCAGATATATGTACAGGCTATCCTCCCGGTGCAAAGTAAAGCAACTCAAAAGAATCCTGCTTTAAATAATACTGCTATTAATGAATTCAATTCAGCCATCTTTCAAATAGCTCAAACCGAACATGTTGGATTTATCAATCCCTCTGCTCTAGTAAATTATAATCCGAGTTATTATGCAGCCGATGGGATTCATTACACTCCTTCTTTTTATACTTCTTGGCTGAACTTTCTTCAGAAGAATGCCGTATAGCTCTTCGGTCACCATGACCGGCAGCGGGTTCTGCCCTATAAATAAATCCTTCAATTATAAGTGATAATGCTAAAGCGGCATGAAGCTTGATAGAATAAAAAAGCCGTTGTTTGGGGAACATGATTCCACTAAGCAACGGCTTTTTATTGATTCCAAAACACGGTTTAGGCCAGTTGTTTTTCATTGGCTTTAATTACAGAGATCCATAAGGGATACAGCTCAGGTTTAAAGTGCAGTCCATCTGCAAGCAGCAGGCTTTTTGCATTAGCGATGCTTTGAGAAACATCTAAATATTTAACATTTTCATCAGCTGCCACCGTTTTTACAACTCTATTCATTTTTTCCGGTTCTAAATTCCTTTGTGGTTGTTCTGGAGTACTTTTCATGGGCATAACAGACTGCAGTATGATTTTGGCATCGGGAAACATCTTTTTGGAGTGTTCCACTAATTCCTTGTACCATTGTTTATAGGACTTTGCATCATAACCATAATCATTGGCCCCAAACATAAGGAAAACATAATCCACCGATCCGTTGCACCTGCTCTTGATTAAGTCGCTATTGTCTCCCAATAATCCAATACCTTCGTATACATGGGCACCAATTTTGGCATAGACGTGATCCTGTTTCACCGGGGTATTATGAGAATTCTTAAAGCCGAAGGTTATGGAATCACCTACAAAAATGGCGTTGGAAAAGTCAGCTTTGATTTTGCTGCTATGTTCCGGAGTGGGTGCAATAGTCTGTGCCTGTGTCTTCTTCTGTGTCTGTGTCCGACTTTGAGTTTGAGTTTGAGCCGGCAGAACGGTGGATCTATGTAGATCATTGTCTGATGCAGGATTAGAAACTTGTGCAGACGCAAGATTTTTTAGTGAGTTGTTACCATTAGGATTATTCGCCTTGCCAGCCCTAAATGGCAAGAAAAAGCCAAAAAACAACAAAAGCAATACGCCGATAATGATTGTGGATCTTGTTGATATATTGTATCTAAGCCAATCCATTAAGTAATTTAACGTTCTTAATCGTTTCAGTCGTTTATGCCTATTAAGACTTTTCAGGTTTTCCAAGCTTCCCATTGCATTCAACAACTCCTTTTTAGCTTGTACATACTGATTTGTTCCCTCAATGATTTCATGGTACTTATGTAATAATACCAATCAGGTAATTTGTTTACATATTTTACCATACGCAATTTACACGTACTAGCTTTTCTACATTATTACCGAGAGAGCTCCTAAATGTTTTGAGAACCTTTTTAAAAACAAAAAAAACTCTAGCTTCAAGCCAGAGTTTTAAGAATTAGCGATTAATAGAACCTTTTCGATCAATAGTTACTTTCGTCCCTAATTAAAAGGGACCTTTGCATAATGAGTATTTATACGTTTTTATAAATAAAACCCTGCATATAAGTGGATGATTTTAACCACTCTTTATGCAAGGTTTTGTTTAATGGGGGCGCTTATGCGTTTGCAACATCCCCACTCCTTCGATTTCTACAGCGGGGTAGAGTTACTTTCAGACTAAATTTAAGCCGCAGAGTTGTTAGAGTATATAT
>JGI2924J29684_1077489_pt1 | contig 17783 bp, 17 predicted proteins | sample BenlonsequencITS_FD_29684 | JGI IMG/M metagenome (IMG submission 29684)
CCGGTCCATCAGCATCCGCTCCACCCCTATCGATGATACTCCGTCGACAAAAAAGACCGTGCCGGAGTCCCTTGTGAGTGATGCCAATGTCTCTATCGGATTGAGAATACCGATAGAGGTCTCGACCTGTACGGCCATCAAAACATCGTAGTGCTTTTTTGCAAGAGCCGCCTTGACACGCTGGCAATCCACCGCTTGTGCAAAGCCAAAATCCAGAAGTTCGACATTCGGTGAGAAGCCTTGCGCCATCTCGAACAGTCGATTCCCAAAAAAACCATTACTAACGACCAGCACCGACTTATTTCCATAAACAAGGTTGCCTATTCCCATATCAAGCGCCGCACTGCCCGAGCCCGGAACAATATAGAGCTCACCCTCTGTTTGAAACATCTGTTTTGCCAGTGCGGTAGTCTCTTTATAAAGCTCTGCCCATTCCGTCCCGAAGTGAGGCATCATGGGAGCCGCTAACTCCTCGAGAACCTCCCCGGACAGTTCGATAGGTCCGGGAATAAAGAGCTGGTATTCTCCTTTGATCATACGGTCAACCCTCCTCTCCTTTTGTGTGTATTAAAGAATTTGCTTAAGAAAGCGCTCAACACTTTCATGTCCAGGATCATGAAAAAAATCGACCGGGGTTTTTGTTGCAACAATCTTACCGGCATCCATAAATGATATTTTGTCGGCAGCTTCTCTGGCGAATCCCATTTCATGAGTAACAACAAGCATTGTTCTACCCTCGTCCGATAGCTGCTTCATGACATTCAACACCTCACCGATCATCTCGGGATCAAGAGCGGAGGTTGGTTCATCAAACAAAATGAGATCCGGTTCCATTGCAAGAGCCCGCACAATTGCGGCACGCTGTTTTTGTCCCCCGGAAAGTTCTCCGGGCAAGGCTCTCATCTTTTCGGCAAGACCGACCTTATGGAAATACGATTCAACCTTTTCAATAATCTCGGCCTTTTGCTTGTTCAAAGACTTCATAGGGCCCAACAAGGCATTTTCAAGGATCGTCATATGCGGAAAAAGATTAAAGGACTGAAAAACCATTCCACATTTTTTCCGAATAGCCCTTGCACGCTTTTTTGTTACCGCTTCTCCTTCGACCAGGATCTCTCCCGCATTAATGCTTTCAAGATAATTAATACATCGTATGAGCGTACTTTTGCCGGCTCCGCTCCTGCCGCACAGAACATGAGTCTCTCCATCGTAGAATTTCATATTCAGATGATCTAACACAACAAGATCATCCTCAAACTGCTTAACGACATCCTTGAATTCGACCACTACTCGTTTTTCCTGTTCCATATGTGATAATGCTCCCTAGAGAATCGTTTTTGCTTTTATTCTTCGCTCTAAATGTTTTGAAAGGTTTTCAAGAAAAAAGCAGATTACAAAGAAAAAGACGGCAACAATAACGTAGACAGTGATAGGCCGATACACAACCTGCATGATCTGTCGCGCATTGTTTAACAACTCCATAACCCCGATGGCCGAGATAAGCGTTGTATCCTTTATCAGAATAATGTATTGCCCAACAAGTGAAGGAATAATTGAAAGCCAAACTTGCGGCATGATCACATGCACCATTTTCGCAATAACGGACAAACCGATAGAATCGGCACCCTCGTGTTGTCCTTTTGGAATTGCGGAAATACCGGCACGGACAATCTCCGCAATATATGCTCCATGATAGACAGAAAGCACCACAATGGCCGTAACAATTGGGCTGACAAAACTTCCGGAAAAGAAGACGAGCAGCAGTAATGTCAGTGGGGGAAGGCCTCTCATTGCTATGATATATGCAGAGACGATGTAGCGTATGATTGGTATCTGCAAATAGCCAAGAATACCGATGATAATACCAAGCACTAAGGAAATAGCGACGCTTGCAGGAATGACTTCTATAAGCGCTATGACGCCGGTGCTGAGAAATTTTACTATTGTTATTATATCTGCCATAGGCCTACCTCTTCACCTTATATCGTCGCTCTATCTGTTTTGAGAGAAGGGTCAAAAGGAAAAATATGAAAAGATACAGTACTGCCGAAATAATAAATCCGGAGGTGTCAAATGTTCGTGTGTAGATACTGTTTGCAGTACGTGTAAGTTCACTGATCATGATCATGGAAAAAAGAGAAGTGTCTTTTATAATAATGGAAATCTGTCCGGTAACTGCGGGGACGGAGTCTCGTAGAGCTTGGGGAAGAATAGCGTAGCGAATAACAGAGAAGCGGGACAGGCCAAGGCTTTCGCCTGCTTCCCAGTCCCCCCTGGGCAAGGCCTCGATATAGCCCCGAATAATTTCACTGATGAAAGCCCCCTCGTTGAGAGCCACACCAATAAGACCGCAAAAAAATGCCGGCATTCGAATGCCGATAAACGGCAGCCCATAAAACAAGAGAAATAACTGTACAAGAAGCGGAGTATTTCTAAAAACCGCAATATAGGCCCGCAAAAAGCATGTTAATCCCTTCAGCCGTAAAGCAAGCAGCATCGATATGAGAATCGCAAAGAGCACAGCCACGCATGAGCACACAACAAAGTAAAACAGGGTTGTGCCGAAGGCAGACAGGATCTTAGGCCACCATTCTATCAAAACATACAAATTAAAATTCATAACCGTTCCTGTTTTCGTAGGCTTATACAATGACGCAGAAAATGGTACAGCCTCCTGCCCTCAGAAAGCGGCAAAAGGCTGCTTAATGGCGGATTGCTATTCCTATTACATCAACTTCCAACCTCGAAGGTTGGTACGTAGTCGTAGCCCATCCATTTTTTGAAAATCTCCGCATATTTTCCGTCCATTTTGATCAAGCGCATAAACATGTTGGCCGAATTTGCAAGCTTCGGCGAATCAAAACGGGTTGCGAAAGCGAGAGAGTCCCAGGCTATTGGTTCAGGAATTAATTCGAATTGATCTTTATACATTTCCATAGATGCAACGAGCTGAAGTTTATCGTTCAAATACGCATCGGCACGCATTGTCTGCAAAGCAACAGCATTGTCCGCATTTGTTCCATTTGTCTTTATCTGGGCATTGGGGAAAAGCTTCTCTGCAAGTTCTTCATAAATACCGCCGGTAGTAGTGGTGAGAACAACATCCGGATTATTCAATTCTGATAGGGAATGGAATGTGCCCTTGCGCACCAGAGCATGTGCGGGAACCGCAACGAAAGGTTCGATAAATATCATCTTTCCGGCACGGGCGGTCGTTCGCGTAAGACAGGTTGTAAGCATATCGACCTGACCGGTAAGAAGTGACGGTATGATGCCAGCCCATTCAAAGGTTCGAATCTCAAGCTCCACTCCCAATTCGTCGGCAAACATCCTGGCAAGTTCAATGGCCAAACCATCGATTTCACCTGTCTTCGGATCCTTGTACGCAAAGGGGGGTGTTCCAAGCTCCGTTGCAACAACGAGCTTACCGTCCGCAAAAATCTGATCCATTGCATCTTGAGTCCCGCCTGCAGCCATTGCGGAACTACCTGTAGCTGCCGTCTTTGAGGCGCTCTGAGAACATCCCGTTAAAAAGAATCCCAAAGCCAGCGCAAAAAGGCAAAAAATGATTGCGTTTTTCTTTTTCATAAGACCTCCTTATAGTTTTGAAACGTTGTTTTATTATTTATAAACCGTCGTTCCTGATATGTCAATAAAAAACGCCCATAAAAAAAGACCTGAACATCAAAGGGATGACAGGTCTTACAAACCAAAGGAAGCTCTAAACTGCCGGGAAAGGACGCTACGCTATATACCCAAGATCTTTTGATATGGCATTGGCGGTTTCCATTATCCACTCAAGATAGGTATCCTTTTCATCTTCCGAGAATCGAAACTCCGGCCAGGTAATGCTCATACCTGCGACCACATTTCCGAACCGATCCCGAATGGGAGCCGCCAGACAGCAGATATTCTCTTCGTGTTCGCAAAGATCCTCTCCATAGCCCTGATTACGGACTTTCTCGAGTTCTTTAAGGTAATCAGCTTCATTATTGATTGTCTTCGGAGTGTATTCCCGATAGCTAAGACCGCGTAAGACCTCACGAAGGGTATCTTCATCGCTATATGCCATAAGAACCTTTCCAAGCGCAGTGCAATGAAGGGGGGCTTTCTTTCCTATCCGGGACAGCAAAGACAATGAGTATTCCGCATCAACCTTATGCACATAGATGATGGACCTTGATTCTGCGTCCAAAATTGCCAAATGGACGGTTTCGCATGTTCGGTGAGCAAGCTTTATCATGTGCTTATTTGCGATCTTGTTGAGGTCATGCAAATCCAATGTCATCAATCCAATTTGAAACAGCTTTACCGTGAGGGAATAACGCTCTGTTACGGGATCCTGAGAAACGTAATCCAATTCTTTCATCGTCTGAAGAAAACGGAAGATGGTACTTTTGGACATGTACATGCGCTTTGCCAGGTCACTAAGTCCAAGCTCCCGTTCTTTTGCCAGTTCTTCCAGAATACCAAAGACCCGAATAACCGAGGTAACTGAAGTCGAATTTTCTTGTTTCGCCATAACATTTCCTTTTTTCGCTAGAAAACACTCTACATATATACCTAATAAGCTTCAGTGTGTCAAATATAACGTACAAAGTTTCGACAAACTTGAAATGTTATTTTATTAAATACAAAACAGTATTTCATTTTTATTGACAGAAGCATACTTTTCCGGGATACTGCGGATATACGTACTTTTTACAAGGAGGCTTCGATCGGCATGCTCATGAATATCGAGATCCAAAACCGCATCAAAGATGCTGGGATTGTGGCGGTGCTGATTTTCCATGAAAAGAAGGAGATCCGCCCCACTATTGAGGCACTATCATCCGGAGGAGTATCGGCTATAGAACTGACATTACGGACACCGATAGCTCTCGAAGCGATTACCATCGTTCATACTCATTACCCTCATATACTTTGTGGTGCAGGAACGGTGCTCAGCCCACGACAGATATCCGATGCGCAGAAGGCGGGAGCCGATTTTGCCGTGGCTCCGGGGCTAAATCGAAAGGTAATGGATGAAGCGAAACGGATGGGCCTGCCATTTGCCCCGGGTATCACAACTGCTTCAGATATCGAATCCGCTTTGGAGTATGATTGCACACTGCTGAAATTTTTCCCTGCCGAAAAGATAGGAGGTATAGCCTATCTCAAAAGCCTGAACGCCCCCTATCAGCACTTGGGGCTCTCGTTTCTTCCACTGGGAGGTATCAATACGGCAAACCTCACATCGTATGCAAAAGAACCGATAATTGCCGGAATCGGAGGCAGCTGGATAGCCTCGTCATCCCTCATTGCCGCAGGAGACTGGGATGCAATAGAAAAAAACGCATGCTCTGCCGTAAAAAGGTTCCGGGAAGAGAGGAAGCAATGAAACACATAGTAACCTTCGGAGAAATCATGGCCAGAATCGAAATGGAAGATCACTATCGATTCCGGCAATCGCTTCCCGGTGACGTTCGCCTCACGTTTGCAGGCGCAGAGGCAAATGTTGCAGCCTCTCTTGCCTTTATGGGAAGAGCAACACAATTCGTTACATCTCTGCCTCAACACGCGATTGCAGATTCCTGTCGCGCCTTTCTCAAAAGCATGGATGTCGGTATCGATTATATCCTCAGCAGCGACTTTGGCAGACTGGGACTCTACTTCCTCGAGTCCGGCGCAAACCAACGCCCCAGCAACGTTATCTACGATAGAGATGACACAAGCATCAGTATGCAGAAACCAGAAGCCTATGACTGGAATCAACTTTTTACAGATGCCCAGTGGTTTCATGTAAGTGGAATTACGCCGGCACTATCCCGTAACGCGGCAGAAGCCACACTCCTGGGCATAGAGAAAGCGAAGGCTCATCAGGTTCCGATATCCTTCGATCTCAATTACCGAAAAAAACTGTGGAACTGGGGGGAGACCCATAAAAAGAAAGATCTTGCTCGTAACATCATACGGGAAATCATGCCCAATATTGATGTTGTCATCGGCAATGAGGAAGACGCCTCGGATATGCTCAATATCCATCCCCAGCATGTGGATGTCAACAAAGGAACAATAGATCTGGCTGCATACACCTCCGTGGCGAAAACAATAGCAGAACAATACCCGAACCTCCGGTATATCGCTTTTACTCTTCGAGAAAGTATTTCGGCTTCACACAACAACTGGGGGGCCATGCTGTACGACGTAAAGGAGGGAAAACAGTATGCCGCACCACGTTCCGGCGATACATACACGCCCTACCGGATTACCCAGATAATCGATAGAGTGGGAGGCGGAGACGCCTTTTCGGCGGGACTCATTTATGCCCTTACCGACAGTGTGCTCTCGGCACATCCGCAGGAGGTCATTACCTATGCAAGCGCAGCATCCTGTTTGTGTCACTCGATCCATGGGGATATGAATTACTCTTCACGGGAAGAAGTCTTAAGACTTGCACAGGGTAACGGATCGGGGCGAGTTATTCGCTAATAGCATCTACGTCATCTATTTGCCGTTAGCCGATCCTCCGTATCAATTGCGCAGTCCGGGCTTCGCAGGCTATACTACGTGATAAGAATAAGGAGGATCGCCATGATTGCCTTTATCGCCAAGCTCCTTACCGCACTGAATGCAAACTCCCGTCCGGGGGAAATTGCCGCGGCCCTTGCCTGCGGATGCGTCCTCGCCCTTATACCGGGGGGAAATCTTCTCTGGGTAGTGCTGTTTATCCTGTTCTTTCTGCTAAAGCTTCATGCGGCAACCATGCTCGTTACCACTGCACTATTGAAGCCGCTGGCTCATCTTGCCGATCCGCTCCTCCACAAAACAGGACTTTTCATTCTTTCCCGTTTGTCTTTACAACCATTATTTGTGAAGGCCGCGACGCTCCCGATCCTTCCCTTTACCCATTTTAATGATACAGTCGTCATGGGTTCCCTGATATGGTCGATCATCCTGTGGCTTCCGCTTTTTCTCCTCGGCAGGCTCCTTGTCAAAGGCTACCGTTCCCGGCTTGCTCCCAAAATCGCAGAAAGCAAGGTGGTAAAGGCCTTTCAAAAGATTCCCCTAATAAAGAAAATCGGCAGCGCTATGAAAAAGACATCCGAAGCGTGGGGGTATTTTGCATCATGAAAAAACTCCCGAAACGGTTTCGAAAAGCACTCAGTCAAAAACAGCTGCAAAAAAAGATCCTGTCGAGAATCCATCTTCCGAAGGAGAAAGAGCTTGTACGGTCGCTTTACAAGCAAGGAGACGACGGTCGATTCAGGATGGAGATACCCCAAGATCCAGGCACGGCAAAGCATCTGAAAAAGCTCGCAAAAACCATAGGCAAAAACAAGGGGATAGTCACTACCTGGAAACTCGGTATTCTCCTGATACCCATAGCGGCCGTACTCGTTTTCTCTTTTCTTTTTGCCGATAGGCTTACCCAACAAGGCATTGAGCAATCCCTTGAAGGGATATTCGGCGCGAAAGTCGATGCAGCGGGGGTGGATCTTTCGCTTCTCTCGGGCCGTATATCCCTCGCTTCCTTAACAGTCGCCGACAAAGAAAAGCCGATGAAAAACCTTTTTGAACTGGGACCTACGGTGATGGACATCGACCTGGCGCAATTGCTAAAACGTCGGTTCATCATTGAAAAGGCTGAAAGCCGATCCATTCTCTTCGGAACAGACAGGCAGGTTTCAGGAGTGCTGGAGGCGGCAACGGAGGGGAAAGGTGCTCAGAAAGATGATGCAAAAAAGGAAGAGGAAAGCCAATTAGGGAAAATAGAAAAAACGGGTCAGGAGCTTATAACCAGCTCGACGCAAAGCCTTCTTGATCGTTACCGATCCTCACTTGCCAGTCCGGAACTGCTTACGCAGGGAAAGGAAGAACTGGAGGGACTTTCCGCATCATGGGAAACCAGAGTCGAATCATACGATGATCAGCTGCGAGATCTTCGGCACGGAACAGAAGCCCTCCTCAAAAGGGATATTGGCGATTTGAAAAGCCCGGAAGCGATTGCATCATATGTGAGAGAGCTTTCAGACCTCAAAACATCGGTTCAGCAGATCGGTGACGACTTCGAATCGGGACTCCAAGCGGTGAGGGAAGATAGTGACAGGGCCTCGGCCTATACAAAAGAGATCGAGGCTGCCGTGGAACAGGATAGGGCCTTTCTCAGAGAAATGGCGGACTCCTTTCGTTCCGACTCCGTCTCTGCTGTAGGAGCCAACGCCGAACGCATGCTAACCGAGCGTTTCGGCTCCCTGGTGCCAACGGCGAAAAAGGTTATCGGGTATATTGGAAAGCTTTCCGAGGAGAAGAAATCGAAAGAGGAGAGCTCCGATCGGAAGGAGAATTCGCGACAGGGAGAGCTCATACACTTCGTCGACGATCAGCGACCATCTTTTTTGCTCCAATCCCTGCTTGTTGAATTCGGCGAAAGCGGCGACACCGGTTACACACGAGTATCTCTATCGGATATCTCTTCGAATCCTAAGGGATGGAAGCGCCCCATGACCCTTTCTGTGGGAATGGTAACCGATAGCGGTGATATTGAAACGGATACGGCGGCTTCAGTCACCGACGAAGGAACATCGGTCGATACGGAACTTAATCTGAAGCGAATCCCGGTGGAAACAGGGCCCATGTCTGAGCTCGGTATTGCGGGAATCTCGGCGCAGGCAGCGATAGCCTTACAGACGGTGATGGACCAGCATCTCACAGGCACGGGCGAAGGGAATATCCGCCTGGAAGAAATCAATTATGACTTCAACCCTTCGCAGGACCTCCTTTCCAGAGCTGCAAGAGCGGTTCTCACCGAAAATACTAGCATCACATTGATAACCGATTTTTCCCTGGATAGGGGAATCATCTCATCACTCAAGGTAAAGACCGATCTCGATGATAAGATCGGCAAGGCATTAATGCGATTCGGAAAACAAGAGGCCATGGCCCAGAGTGAAAAGCTACTTGCCGACTTCAATGCCTCCATAACCGAGGAGCTGGCGCAGGTAAAGGGAGCAGAAGCGACCTTGCATGCTCTCAGCCTGGCCATTGCATCAGATAAAAGCGAATCCGATCAGATAGAACGGGAAATAGAGCGGCAAAAGGCGGAAGCCGAGCAAAGGGCGAAAAGGATTATCGAACAGAAGGCCGACGAGGGCAAGAAGGCCCTGGAATCCCTTGGCAGGTCATTCGGTTTCTAACAGATCCACCGCTCCTCTTTGCCGAGAGCATCCCGATATCGAATCTCACATCGGAGTTCATTCAGGTCCACATCAAGTATCGCCTGATCCCCACCGTTTCCCGTCCACACGATGCTGAGCCTGCTGTCGTCACTATCGGCAAGGGAAAAGGAGCCCTCAAAGGCCGGGGTATGTGAGCGAAAGCGCATGAGCCGAAAAAGCCGTTTATTCACCGGCCGCTCTATTTCGACAGCAATCTCATCGAGGCCGTAGGGATGGCGGTTGATATCCCGACCCTGCTTGGTTTGCTCAATGAGATCGGTATCGTTCCGTCCCGAAAGTGCTCCGACATAATAGACCTGGGGAATACCGGGTGCGAAAAACTGGATGGCCCTTGAAAGGATGTAGGCATCATCATCTTCACCGGTAGCGGAATAGTAGGTACAGTTGATCTGATAGATATCGAGGTTGTTGTACTCTTCCGACGAATATCTCCGGTTGACATTGGAACCCCGTTCATAAAGAGCATCAACGGTTTTCTCTATCTCCTCAGAAGAAAGAAGATCGGCCGCATCGACAACTCCGATACCGTCGTGGGTATCCAGGGTGGTGATTTGGTTGTGCGGAGAAATCTTTAGCCACTCCTTGAGCCTTCTGCTGCTGCCGCTGAAGATGGTATGAAGCAACAGCATGGGAAGGGCGAAATCATATACGCGATAGCCCTTGTTCGCAAGCTTCAGCTGAATCGAGTAGTGCTCATGGATCTCGGGCAAGATCTCCACACCATATTCGGCCACAATCGTTTGGATTCGATGCAGGAGCTCCCATACATCGGGCTCCACAAAGAAGCAGTTGGTACCGAGCCTCTTCGTCACGTAGGCGAAGGCGTCGAGGCGAAGCATCGATATGCCATGACCGCAAAGGGAACGAAGGTTATCCTCCAGAAACGCCGTACCGACGGGAGAGGCAATATCGAGATCGATCTGTTCCTCGCTGAAGGTACACCACAGGGTATCTTCACTTCCGTCCGGATGTACCACTTTGGTAAGAGGTGCCCGAGGTTTTCTGGTATAGATTTTTGCCAGATCATCGGGAGGGATCTCTCCCGAAGGATGAAACTTTCGAACATTGAGAAAAAGGTCCGCCCAGAGGCTTTTCTCTCCCCGTTTAAGGAAATCAAGGAATTGAGGGGAGTGCCGCGAGATGTGGTTGACCATAAAATCAACCACGATATCATACCTGCCGGCAAGGCCTTCCACCGCGTTCCAATCACCGAACTGCGGATCGACTCGATCATACCCAAGGGGTGCAAAGCCTCGGTCCGCAGAAGAGGGATAAAAGGGAAGGAGATGAATCCCGGTAAAAAGATCGGGGAAATAGCGTTCCAGGGCAGTAGATAGTTCCTCGAGATTGATGCCGAGACTATCGGGATAGGTGATAAGTTGAACGCCGTTTTTCATGTATAAAGGTTCCTCCTCATATTAGGCGGTATCACGTTCGATAAGGGTTACAGGAAGTCGTATCACTTCCGGGATCTGTCCGAAACTGCCTCGGAAGGCCAGCTCGATCATTTCGGCGGCAAGTCGTCCGGACTCGTCAAGCTGCTGATCGACCGTCGAAAGGCCGATAAACTCGGCCGCCTCAATGTTGTCGTACCCGAGGATAGCAAGATTACCAGGCACCTGAAGTCCCGCGTTCCGGGCGATGCGATAAAGGATCAGGGCCTCATAGTCACTGGCGGCAAAAACCACATCGGGAAGGAATTTTCCCGAAATAAGCTTACGGGCCGCCCCACGTGCATAATCGGCCCCGGTATAGTGAAAGCACATATGCTCCTCCGGTATCTCTATGCCTTCGGCGCCAAGCCTCTCGGAAAAGGCCTGAAAGCGGCTACGGGCTGAATCGACTACATAATCGGGATGCCCCCCTTCACCAAGGAAAGCAGGATGGCGGAACCCCTTACCAAGCAGGTACTCGGCGGCAATCCTTCCTCCCTCCTGGTTATCCGAAAGGATTGAGCAGACATATTTAATACGCGTTTCAAGGCTCACCAGAGGCATACCCCGTCTGCGAAAAAGCATAAGGGCTTCTTTGTCAACCGGAAGAGCCATAACAACAACGCCGTCGACCCGTTCCCCTGCCGAAAGCATTGCAAAAACAGAATCAAGCTGGCTGCGATTTTCCACCGAATAGGTGGTTATCTCATACTCGCGGGGAGATAAATGGCTGCTGAGCCCCCGAATTCGTTGGACAAAAGAGTAGGACCAGGCAAAGGGCGCTACCACACCTACCCGTTTCAAACCTATCCGGGCCCTGGCTACCGCTTCCGAGCTCGGAGAAAAATCGAGCCTTGTCATGACCGAGAGAATGCGTGAACGGGTAACAGGGGCTACCCGTTCGGGGTGATTCATGACCCGGGAAACGGTGGCAATGCTGACCCCGGCTTCCCGGGCGACATCATAAATCGTTGAATCGTTTTTCACAACATGCTCCGAATGTAAGCTCTTACATTTATCGGTTACTATACTGAGCGAAAGAGTATGGGTCAAGGCTCAAACGCTTGCTCAAAACCATACGATGATATAGCGTAGCCAAAAAGAGGATGGAAAATGGACCGTGTAGCACACTATATCGAAGCATTGTATGCAGAGAAAAAGGGGCTTAATAAAAAAGAGTACATAGATCAAACTGCACTCAAAGCCTTTATACCCGTTGTCGACGATGATGTTGCAAGGATCTTGCAGCTGCTTATTATGCTGAAACGTCCTGCCAGAATTCTCGAAATCGGAACCAGCATCGGCTATTCGACAAGTTCAATGGCAAAGGCAATACAAACATGGGACGGCAGGATAACAAGTATTGAATACGACGAACGGGTTGCGGCTCAGGCCCAAGAAAACTTTCGAAGAGAGGGGGTTGATGATGTGATAGAACTCGTCATCGACGATGCACGAAAGGCCCTGCCCCGTTTGGAACCGCAGTATGATCTCATTTTTCAGGATGCGGATAAACACCTCTATCCCGACCTTTTCGAAGAGTGCGTGCGCTTATTAAAGCCAGGAGCCCTTTTTCTTGCTGAGGACAGCCTCTTCCCCGTCATCGATTTGGATCCGAAATGGCACGACCTTATTCCGCCTATCGAACGCTTTAACAAGCTCATCGCCGGAGACGAGAGGATCGTCAGCACGATCCTGCCGGTCGGAGACGGTTTGACGATTGCCATTAAAAAGGCGCCGTAGTTTTTCCTGGTCGATTGAAATTCGCCGAGTGATTCGCCATACTTCCATCATTCCATCCCCATAAGGAGGTGACCCATGAATCGTGTTCTTATCATCGGGGCCGGCGGAGTCGGTCGGGTAGTCGCTCACAAGTGTGCACAACTACCGGAAACCTTTCATTCCATCATGCTTGCAAGCCGCACAAAAGCAAAGTGCGATCAGATAGCCGAAGAATTGCCGAGAGCGATCGAAACGGCACGGGTCGATGCCGATAACGTTTCGGAATTGGCAGCCTTGATGCGTTCATATAAGCCCGACCTCGTTATCAATGTAGCCCTTCCCTATCAGGATCTCACCATCATGGATGCCTGCCTTGAGGTGGGGGTACACTACCTCGATACGGCGAATTACGAACCCAAAGAGGTGGCTAAATTCGAATACTCCTGGCAATGGGCCTATCAGGATAAATTTGAAAAGGCAGGATTGATGGCCCTGCTCGGCAGCGGCTTCGATCCCGGCGTGACAAACGTCTTCACTGCCTATTTAGCCCGCCACCAGTTCGATGAACTTGAGGAGATTGAAATCGTCGATGTCAACGGCGGGGACCACGGAAAACCCTTCGCAACCAACTTCAACCCCGAAATCAACATTCGGGAGGTAACGGCCTCCTGTCGTCACTGGGAATCGGGACGTTTCATTGAAACCCCGCCCATGAGCGCATCAAAAGCCTTCACCTGCCCGGAAGGAGTGGGAACCTATACCATCTACCGTCTCTATCACGAGGAACTGGAATCCTTGATAAAGCACATTCCAAGCCTGAAAAAAGCCCAGTTCTGGATGAGCTTTTCCGAAAACTACCTAAAACATCTCGAAGTACTCCAAAATGTCGGCATGACCAGCATCGAGCCGGTAGACTACAAGGGAACAAAGATCATCCCCCTCCAGTTTCTTAAAGCCGTGCTGCCGGAACCGGCAAGCCTCGGTCCCGATACCAAAGGAGAGACCTGCATCGGTGTCATCGGACGGGGACGGAAAGAAGGCAAGAGCCGCGAGGCCTATATCTACAACATCTGCAGCCATGAAGCGGCCTATGAAGAGACCAACAGCCAGGGTGTCAGCTATACGACGGGCGTTCCGGCAATGGTCGGTGCAAAAATGATGATCGAGGGGAAGTGGAGTGGAAAAGGGGTATATAACATGGAGCAGTTCGACCCGGATCCCTTTCTCGACGATCTTGCAAGGTACGGTCTGCCGTGGAAGCTGACTATTTCGGATTAGAGGGATTTCGGCCGGAAGCGGTCCCCTCACCCTGTTTTGTCGTCGACAAAGCAGCCATCAGGAGAAACCTGGCAATACTTGACTCGATACAAAAAACAAGCGGTGCCCGAATACTTCTTGCCCAAAAGGGCTTTTCCATGTTCAGCCTCTACCCGATGATCTCGCAGACCCTTAAAGGGGTCTGTGCCTCGGGGCTTTATGAAGCGAAACTGGGGAGGGAAGCGTTCGGAAAGGAGGTACACACCTACAGTCCCGCATTTGTTCCGGAGCAGTTTGAAACGATACTCGAACTTTCCGATCATGTCGTTTTCAACTCTTTCTCACAGTGGAAACGATTTCGAAGCAGTTGTCTTCCCTTTGCAGGAAGGGTGTCATGTGGAATACGGGTAAACCCGGAAGTATCTACTGCCGCTGTTCGGCTGTACGATCCCTCGGCGCCGGGAAGCAGGCTTGGTGTCACGGCTGCCGAATTTCGGCCGGAACTCCTCGACGGAATCGAGGGGCTCCATTTTCATGCGCTCTGCGAACAGAATGCCGACGATCTTGAACGGGTCCTTAAGGGCTTTCATCACTCCTTTGGAACATGGGCCGGGAGGATGAGGTGGATCAACTTCGGCGGCGGGCACCATATCACAAGAAACGACTACGACAGAGCCCTACTCTGTCGACTCATTGAGGAGTGTTCCGATCGCTACGGCGTTGACGTCTACCTCGAACCTGGCGAAGCAGTAGCCCTTAACAGCGGCGTGCTGGTAGCCACAGTTCTCGATATCGTACGAAACGACGGCAGGATAGCGCTTCTCGACACCAGTGCGGCGACCCACATGCCCGACGTACTGGAGATGCCCTATAGGCCTGAGATTGCCGGAGCAGGAAAGCCGGGTGAGAAACGGTACACCTACCGTCTCGGCGGCAGCTCCTGCCTTGCCGGCGACGTGATTGGCACCTACTCCTTTGATACCCCGTTAGAGCCGGGCAGTCGCCTGGTCTTTGGGGACATGGCCCACTACTCGATGGTAAAGACCACCACCTTCAACGGAGTCCCCCTTCCCGCCATCGCCACCTATGATTCGGCGACAGGCACGCTGGAAGTGGTAAAACAATTTGGATTTGAAGACTTCAGGGAGCGTTTGTCATGAACTATCGATCGTTTCTCGGTGAGGAATTAACCGAGCAGCAGAAAAGTGAAGGACTCTTTCACATCATTCCGGTACCATTTGAGGCGAGTGTATCCTACGGGCACGGTACCGCCGGAGGTCCGCAGGCCATACTCGAAGCATCACAACAGCTCGAACTATGGGACGGCACAGGGATTCCCGCCCTTAGAGGAATTGTTACGGACGAGGCCGTTGAGGCAGAAAAGGCAGACGCCATGGTCGAGGCCTGTGCGGCAAAAGTGGTAGAGGCCCTTGGAAAAGGGAGGATTCCCATCATACTTGGGGGCGAACATACCGTCAGCGTCGGGGCTTTTCACGCCTTGGATCAATGGCGCAAGGAAACAGGCAACAAAATCGGTATTGTTCAGATTGATGCCCACGGGGATCTGCGAAGTGATTATCGTGGTATTCACATGAGCCATGCCTGTGTGATGCGCCGAGCCGTAGAGCTGGGATTCCCCATATTTCAGGTCGGAGTCCGCAGCATATCCCCCGAAGAAGTTACATTTCGGAACGAGCAGAAAGCAAAAAGGCCGGAGTCCATCGGCTGGCTGGACGCAGCGGAAGCGGCTAGGCGACAGGTCGATATCATCCCCCTCCCCGATGCCTTTCCTGAACATGTCTATCTTACGATCGACATCGACGGTCTTGATCCCGCCCTCTTCCCCTCTACAGGAACCCCGGAACCAGGCGGCCTTTCATGGTATCAGACCATAGATATGATTACTTCGCTGACCAGAAACCGAAATGTAATCGGTTTTGATCTTGTTGAGCTTGCTCCTGTTCGGGATCGCAACGCCGACCCCTTCGGAGCAGCCAGACTCATCTACGAAGTAATGGGCCTGGTCGAACGGAACTGTCGGCCGGAAAACAAGTAGGGATAAAGGTCTCTTTGCTTAGGTCCCGTAGGGATTTGAGATATCTCTCCAGCGGCCGGTCCTGTCACCGTCGAAATGTACTTCCAGCAATGCAAAATGGCCAAGACCGGCCGCCCATGAATCAAAAAAAACTTCACCCTTTATAGGAATCCCGCGGACGAGATCCAAGCCTCCTCCGCCATCTCCCCGGATCGTGCCGCCGACGATGGCCTCGTGCCTGCCTCCTTCGCTGTCCACGAGCAAAGCATCGGAGAAACCAAGCCATTGGCCCGCAAGCTCGGTCGAAACCAAAAAGGTACAGACCAAATGGCCGTTCCGAACATCGACAGCGCTCAGCCTGATCGAAATATCATCAATCAGTATCGTCGGCTCAAATCGAGAAGGCTCCACTGCCTCTCGAGAACCACCTGAGGCCATGGGAGGAGTTGTCTCGGTTATAGGTTTGCCGCCCACCTCAAAATGAACGGCACCGTGATAGATTTTTCCACTGTTGTTATCTTTCAGAAAAATTTCAATACGATGCTTCCCACGCAGGGCCGAAGGCGCTATGGTAAAAAAGCGTTCACGGCGGAAATGCCAGTCTATTCCCTCCTGAAATCCGCTGTAGGACTCGGTATCGGTCATATGACTTAAATGTCCGTTTATATAGTACTTAAAATTCCAGGAAACAGAGCCCTTTCCCTGCCGAATCCTTAAGTCGTTTACAACGATAAGCGTCTTGAAGGTTTCACCCGGTCGAAACAAGGGATCCACGAGCTGCTTGACATCTCCGGAAGAATTATCGTCCTCCTCTACGATCCAGAAGCGATCAATTTCATTTCCGACAACAGAGAAAGTTGCAAAAAAAAGAAAGAAAAATAATAAGACGAAGCGCCTGGGAGTCCTCATTACAATTGAGACACACTCCGCGACGGTATATACTCTATTGTTCATAAGGGCACTGTAACCCGTCACTGCTAAATTGGCAAGAAGAGTAGGATGTGAAGATGCAGGAATCAATTCTCATGGCTTTTCAGAACCTTTCGACCCCTTTTCTTGATCATTTGGTCGAACTGATCACCATGTTGGGTGAAGAAACTATCATGGTCGTCGTTCTTAGCTGGATCTACTGGAACGTTTCAAAGGAAAAAGGCTCCAACATCGTTCTCCTGCTGCTCCTATCGGCATCGGTAAACGGCTTTCTCAAGCTGCTTTTCGGCGTCCCGCGTCCCTATGAACTCCTCGAAACCATTAGAGCAAAGCGACTCGAAACCGCCGCGGGATACAGCTTTCCCAGTGGTCACTCACAGGCCGCAGCTACCTTCTATTTTGCATGTGCCGCTTCTCTTCCAGAACGTTTTAGGAAGGAAGCGGTAGGCTGCGCTCTGGCCATTACCGCTCTGGTAGCTCTCAGCAGACTTTACCTCGGGGTACACTGGCCGACCGATGTAGCGGTCGGCGTAATCCTTGGAATTCTTTTCGCCTTACCACTCTTTTTCGACCGTCCATCCATCTTTTCTCGAATCCCGATTATTGCCGTTGTCCTGTTTACCGCAGGGATAGTTGTAGCTTCTATCGACAAATCCATGGGCTGGAACCTTAAGGGAGTCGAAGCCGTAACAAAATCGGCAGGAATGCTTTTAGGTTTTGCCGTGGCTCGAAGATTGGAACAGCGGTTTGTTGCCTTCGAGTGCCATGCGTCACTTTCCAAAAAGGTCATCAGATTTCTCGCAGGGATGACTACGACTCTGTTTTTGCGCCTGCTCTTGAAGCTTTTTATTCCTGAAAATCCGATTGGCGACGGATTGGCCTACCTCATTATAGGATTGTGGATCGCGGTCTGGTACCCGGCTACCGCAATGAAGGTATCACTTTTCGAGAAGACCCAACGCCACCCGAGGGAGAGGTGAAACCGATGGTATGGATATCGGCGATCACCAGGATTCGGAACACTACCCTTGCCTTTATGGCACCACATCAATATACTTACAGTACGAAATAATTTCGTTGCGTTCAGGCGGTTTTCCTATTCTGTGATCATTTCCCGGACAGAGGAGGAAAATATGCATGATAAAAAACGAATTATGATGATCTCTACCCATGGATACGTGGCGGCCG
>JGI2924J29684_1077488_pt1 | contig 17782 bp, 15 predicted proteins | sample BenlonsequencITS_FD_29684 | JGI IMG/M metagenome (IMG submission 29684)
CCTCTCGATTCCTCCCGGTACGCTTCAATATCCGCAGACAAAACGTAAAGAGTGGGTTTCCCCACTCTTTGTCGTCGGCGAACCTTCAGTTACAACATTACCGGAAAAATTATAGCACAGTCGGATGAGCATGACAACTGTCTGCGCAAATGCAGATTCGCCTCAGAACAACGACAACTGGTTCGTCTCCGGCAGTCCGCGGAAGCATCCCATGGCGGCAAGCTGTTCGACAATCGTCTTCGTCGCGCGCGAACGCGTCTGGAAGTCCTCGATCGAGAGGAACGGCCCCTCGTCGCGCGCGGCCGCGATGTTGCGCGCCGCGTTCTCGCCGATGCCGCTGATGGCTGCGAACGGCGGGATGAGGGCGTTGCCGTCGATCTTGAATTTCACCGCGTCCGAGCGGTACAGATCGATCGGCTTGAAGACGAAGCCGCGGGCCGTCATCTCGAGCGCCATCTCGAGAATCGACACGCTGTTCTTCTCCTTCGTCGTCACGTTCAAGCCCTTCTCCTCGATCTCGTTGAGCCGGCGCAGAATGGCGTCGTATCCCTGGCACAGCGTCTCGAGCTCGAAGTCTTCGCACCGCACCGAGAAGTAGGCGGCATAGAACTCGATCGGATGGTACAGCTTGAAATAGGCGGTCCGCACGGCCGAGATGACGTAAGCGGCGGCGTGCGCCTTCGGGAACATGTACTCGATCTTGAGACAGGAATCGATGTACCATTCGGGGACGCCGCACTTGCGCATTTCCTCGATCCATTCCGGCGTGAGCCCCTTGCCCTTCCGCACGCTTTCGGTAATCTTGAACGCCAGCCCGGCATCCATGCCCGCCTTGTAGATCAGGTACAGCATGATGTCGTCGCGGCAGCCGATGACCGTCTTGATCGTACAGGTGCCGCTCTTGATCAGTTCCTGCGCATTGCCGAGCCAGACGCCGGTGCCGTGCGACAGGCCGGAAATCTGGAGCAGGTCGGCGAACGACGTCGGCTTCGCCTCGCTCAGCATCTGCCGGACGAACTTCGTCCCCATCTCGGGCACGCCGTAGGTCGCAACCGGCGTCTTGATCTGCTCCGGCGTGACGCCGAGCGCCTCCGTCGAGCTGAACAGGCTCATCACCTTCGGATCGTTCATCGGAATCGTCGTCGGATCGATGCCCGTCAGATCCTGCAGCATCCGCATCATCGTCGGATCGTCGTGGCCGAGAATGTCGAGCTTGAGCAGATTCGCCTCGAAGGCGTGGTAGTCGAAATGGGTCGTCTGCCATTCGGCGCTCGTGTCATCCGCCGGATACTGGACCGGCGTCACGTCTTCGACTTCGATGTAGTCCGGGACGACGACGATGCCGCCGGGGTGCTGGCCGGTCGAGCGCTTGACGCCGGTACAGCCCATCGCCAGCCGCTTCAATTCGGCGCTGCGCCATTTCTTCCCGTGGTCTTCCTCGTATTTCTTCGCGAATCCGTACGCCGTCTTCTCCGCCACCGTGCTGATCGTGCCGGCGCGGAACACGTTTTTCTCACCGAACATGACCTTCGTGAAGTTGTGCGCGTGCGGCTGGTATTCGCCGGAGAAGTTCAGGTCGATATCCGGCACCTTGTCGCCCTTGAAGCCGAGGAACGTTTCGAACGGAATGTCCTGTCCCTCGCCCTTCATCGGCTGTCCGCACTTCGGGCAGTTCTTGTCCGGCAGGTCGAAGCCGCTCGGCACGCTGCCGTCAAGGAACCATTCGCTGTGCTTGCACGCCTTGTTCTTGCATATGTAATGCGCCGGCAGCGGGTTGACCTCGGAAATGCCGAGGAACGTCGCGACGACCGACGAACCGACAGAGCCGCGGGAACCGACCAGATAGCCGTCCTCGTTCGACTTCTTCACGAGCGCGGCCGAGATCAGGTAGTTCGCCGAGAAGCCGTACTTGATGATCGGGTTCAGTTCTTTCTCCAGCCGGTCGACGACCACCTGCGGCAGCGGATCGCCGTACATGTCCTTGGCGAAGGCGTAGCATTTCTCCCGGATTTCCTGGTCGGCGCCTTCGATGATCGGCGTGAACAGCTTGTCCGGGAACATGTCGTACGTCTCGAACCGTTCCGCCAGCTCCACCGTATTCTTCACGACGACTTCGTACGCCTTCTCCTCGCCGAGGAACGCGAATTCCTGCAGCATCTCGTCCGTCGTGCGGAAGTGGGCGTCCGGCTTGCGCTGCTCTTTGAGCGGGCTGTAGCCCGTGATGCCGTGGATCGTAATGTCGCGGAAAATTTTGTCGCGCGGGTGCAGGTAATGGACGTTACCCGTCGCGATGACCGGTTTGCCCAGCCGCTCCCCGATCTCGCAGACGCGCCGGATCGCCTGTTCGATTTCAGCACGGCTCTGTACGAGCCCTTTTTCCACCAGGTGCATGTAAAAATCGATCGGCTGGATCTCCAGCACGTCGTAAAATTGCGCGACTTCCTCCGCCTCTTCCACCGTCTTGTTGAGCACCGTCTCGAAAAACTCGCCCTTCTCGCATCCGGACAGGATGAGCAGCCCGTCGCGCATCTCGTTCAGCTTCGACTTCGGCATGCAGGCTACCTTGTTGAAATATTCGGTATGCGAGAGGGAAATGAGCTTGAACAGGTTCTTCTTGCCCTTCGCATTCAGCGCGTAGACCCCGCAATGGAACGGGCGGGCGTTCGACAGGTCTTTGCCGGCGTGGTCGTTCAGCTGATGGAGCCCTTCGATGCCCCGCTGTTTCGCGTCGGCGATCAGGCCGAACAGGATGCCGCCCAGCGCCGCCGCGTCGTCCACCGCGCGGTGGTGGTTCTCGAGGCTGACCTTGTATTTCTCAGCCAGCGTATTGAGCCGGTGGTTCTTCAGCGTCGGATGAAGCATCCGCGCCATCTCCAGCGTATCGAGCACCGGATTCGGCAGTTCCGGCAGGCCGATCGCCTTGCAGTTTGCCTGGATGAAACCGATGTCGAACCGCGCATTGTGGGCCACGAGCACCGCGTCGCCGACGAACTCGACGAATTCGCGCAGCTTCGGTTCCAGCTCGGGCGCGTCCTTCACCATGTCATCCGTAATGTTGGTGAGCTGCTGGATATTGTACGGAATCGGCTCATGCGGATTGATGAACGTCTCGAACTTGCCCGTCACCTTGCCGTCCCGCATCTTGACGCCCGCAAGCTCGATGATCTTGCTGTTCAAGATCGAAAGACCGGTCGTCTCGATGTCGAACACGACGTATTCCGCCGAAGCGAGGGGCTCCTCCCGCGGATTGAGGACGATCTCCACCTGGTCGTCCACGACGTTCGCCTCGACGCCGAAGATGACCTTCATATTGTGCTTCTTCGCCGCCTTGAACGCCTCCGGATAACAATGCACGTTCGCATGGTCCGAGATGGCGATCGCCGGATGGCCCCATTTCGCGGCCGTCTTGATGTAAGCGTCAACCGGCGTCACGGCGTCCATCTGGCTCATCGTCGTATGCAGGTGGAATTCGACGCGCTTCTGCTCCGCCGTATCCATCCGCTCCGGAGGAGCCGGCACTTCGTGCAGGTCGTTCGGCATCATGACGAGCTCCGGCTCGGCCATGAACTTGTCGTACTCGACGCGGCCGCGGGCGCGGATCCACATGCCGTCCTTGAGCAGACTGAGCACGGCGGCATCGTCCTTCGACTTCGCGAACACCTTCATCATGATCGAGTCGGTGTAGTCCGTGACGTTGAACGTGTACAGCGTATTGCCGTTCCGCAGTTCCCGCGTCTCGAGGCCGAATACGGTCCCCTGTACCGTGATTCTCTTCTCTTCTTCCGTGATGTTCGAGATGGGCACCGGCTCATCGCGGACTTCGTAACCGTACACCAGCCGTTCCGCCGCCGGACGTTCCGGCGGAGCGGCCGCGGCGGCGCTCTGCATCAACGCCTGCACGAGCTCGCGGTCGGCCTGCTCGCGTTCCTGCAGGAACCGCTCGTATTCGCCGCGGCCCGAGTCGCCGGCCATCAGTTTGACCTTGCAGGAGCGCCTGAACCTCCGCTCGAAGAACCGTACGGCCGCCTCGTCGATTTTCCGTTTGCGCGCCAGCTCCAGCCCCATCTCGTCAAGCAGGACGACCGTCAGCCGCCCGCCGTCCGTCTCGATGCCGGCCTTGCCAAGCCAGCCGTTGACGGAGACGTTCTCGCTCGCCGCCCATTCCACGAAATTGTCCCAATGGGCGCGCAGCACCTGATCCGTATCCGTCTCCGGATCATATTCGAGCACAAATTCGACGTCGGCTATCGGGCCGAACGTTTCGCGCGCACGGCTGACCAGCAGGCTGTACTGCCTGGCCGGCAGCACGGACTTTTTCCGGATGAAGAACGTCCACCGTCTGCTGGCGGCGGACACTTCCACGCGGTCGAGCAGGCCGTCGGCGAAATCCGAAGCGGCTTCCTCGCCGGTCAAGCCGATTTTCTCAAGCAGAAGCCCGAGTTTCTCGCGTCTGCCGTCGGTACGGTTCATTCCCCATCCTCTCCCGTTCCTTAAGAAAAACAGATGGCGCCATCCTCCCGGAAGGCGCGTCCGCTCAGCTGTTGAAGAAATGCCGGTTCGCCGGCGATCAGTACGCGCGTGCGAACACGACGGTATGCACCGCTTCTTCGCCGCATACCAGACATTTCGTCTTGCGCGACGACGGTTCGAACGGAATGTTCCGGCTCGTCGCGCCCGTCTCGTCCTTCACCTGACGTTCGCAAGCTTCGGAGCCGCACCAGCCGGCTTCGACGAATCCGCGCGACTCTTCCATGAATGCCTTGAGCTCGTCCAGTGTATCCGCCGAACGCGAGTGCTCTTCCCGGAACTTCTTCGCCAGCTCGAACATCGTGTTGTGGATCTCGTCAAGCGCCTTGATGACTTCCTCGACGAGCTTGTCCTGCGGCACCGTCCGCTTCTCGCCGCCGACCCGCGGAGCGAGCACGACGACGCCGTTCTCCATGTCCCGCGGTCCGAGCTCGATGCGAAGCGGCACGCCGCGCATTTCGTACTCGTTGAACTTCCAGCCCGGGCTGACGTCGTCGCGGTCGTCGACGCGCACGCGCACGCCCGCAGCTTTCAGCTGCGCGTACAGCTCGTCCACTTTCGCGATGACCTGCTCGCGCGTCTTCGGCGGACCCACCGGCACCATGATGACCTGGGTCGGCGCGACCTTCGGCGGCAGCACGAGCCCGCGGTCGTCGCCGTGGACCATGATCAGGCTGCCGATGAGACGCGTTGATACACCCCACGACGTCGTATGAACGTACTGAAGCTGATTGTTCCGGTCCAGATATTGAATGTCGAACGCTTCCGCGAATTTCGTGCCGAGGTAGTGGGAGGTGCCGGCCTGCACCGCGCGGCCGTCCTTCGTCATCGCCTCGACCGAATAGGTGTTGACGGCGCCCGCGAATTTCTCGGAAGGCGTCTTCTGGCCGGCGATGACCGGAATCGCCAGGAAGTTCTCGATGAAGTCGCGGTAAATTTCGAGCATGCGCATCGTCTCTGCGCGCGCGTCTTCTTCATTCTCGTGCGCCGTATGGCCTTCCTGCCACAGAAACTCGCTCGTGCGGAGGAAAGGCAGCGTTCTTTTCTCCCACCGGACGACGTTCGCCCACTGGTTGATCAGCACCGGCAGGTCACGGTACGACTTGATCCACTTGGCGTACATGTGGCCGAACATCGTCTCCGACGTCGGACGGATCGCCAGCCGCTCCTCCAGCTTCTCGCCGCCCGCTTCCGTCACCCACGGCAGCTCGGGATTGAAGCCTTCGACGTGCTCCTTCTCCTTCTGGAAGAAACTTTCCGGGATGAATACGGGGAAATACGCGTTCCGGTGGCCGGTTTCCTTGAACCGGCGGTCCAGCTCGCGTTGAATGTTCTCCCACAGTTCATAGCCGTCCGGCCGGAAGACGATGCAGCCCCTGACCGGCGAATAATCCATCAGTTCCGCTTTCCGGATGACGTCGATGTACCAGCGCGAGAAATCTTCGCTCTGGGGGGTAATCTCGGTTACGAACCCTTTCTCCTTCGACATAAGCGCCTCCTGCCATGAACCTTGATCCGCTTCAGCCGCGGATCAGATTCAGAATGTCGTTGTACGTGACGGCCAGCATGAGCAGCATCAGCATCGCGAACCCGATGAAATGCACCATGCTCTCCCGATTCGGATCAATCGGCCGTCCGCGGACCGCCTCAAGTCCGAGGAAGATGAGGCGGCTGCCGTCGAGCGCCGGAATCGGCAGCAGGTTGAAAATACCGAGATAGAGGCTCAGGATCGCCGTCCAGCTCGTCAGCTGCTCGATGCCCCGCGCCGCAATCTGGCCAGTCACCTGCGCGGTCCGGACCGGTCCGCCGAGGTCGTCCAGATTGAATTTGCCGGTCACCAGCATTTTGAATCCTTCGAAAATGTTGATCGTCATGTTCTTCATCGCGGAGACGCCGAATTTCACCGTCTCAACCACCGTCGCGCGCCGCATCGGATAGCCGGTCAAAATGCCGACCTTGCCGGTGCCGCTCTCTTCGTCGTACGCGGGGGTTACCGTAATGGTCATCGGCTTGCCGTCGCGCACGATCTCCCAGGTCATCGGTTTGTCCACGGACGAGCCGATGAGCTGCAGCATTTTCTCCGAATCGGTGCCGATCGTCTCGCCGTTGATCTTGATGATTTCGTCACCGGCTTTCAGGCCAGCCTTGGCTGCGGGCGCTTCATCGCTGATCACTTCGCCCACGATGAGCCGGTCGGGGTTCTCCTTCGGGACGCCGACCATCTGCACATACGCCATGAACAGCACGAACGCCAGGATCATGTTCATCATCGGGCCGGCGAAAATCGCCATCGCCCGCTGTCCGACCGTCTTGCCGCCGAACTGCCGGTCAATCGGCGCGATCTGCGTCTCCTGCCCGCGCGCGATGACGAGCGCCTGCGGGTGAACCGCATAGGATTCCCGCACACCGTCCGCGTTCAGGACGATCTTCAGTTCGCGCTCGAGATCGATCGCGTCGATCTCGCCGCGCACGACATTCGTCCGCTGCTCAAGCCGGTCGAGATAGATCCGGTCGATGACGCCGTCCTTGAGGCTCACCGCGATCGTCTGGCCCGGCCGGGCTTCGATCACTTCCGGATCCTCGCCCGCCATGCGGACGAAACCGCCCGCAGGGATCAGCCGCAGCGTATAGCGGGTCTCTCCCCTTTTGAACGACAACAGTTTCGGCCCGAAGCCGATTGCGAACTCGCGCACGAGTATGCCCGCCCGCTTGGCGAAAAAAAAGTGTCCCCATTCGTGGATCGAGACGATCACGAAGAAGACGAGAACGGTCATCAGCACGACCTGAACCATTTCCATGCAAGGAGCCTCCGTTCGTTACGGCCTGTACATAGATTATCATTATTCCGCCGCACGAAACAAGAGAACTTGACGGTCGCTCGGCCTGTACGGATGTGGCTGAGCCTGCAAAGCCACATCCGTGCAGAATGCGGCCGGTAAGCGGCGGCAGATCGCTCGAGCGGCGCCGATCAGAGCAGCTTGCGGCACCCCGCTGGCGGAGCTACCGGAACACGGCTCAAGTAACGCTGTAACGCGGTATTCACGTTACAGCCGCTTCAGCGCAGCTCCGGGCAACGTTGTAACGTGGTATTCACGCTACAACCGCTTCGGCGCAGCTCCAGGCAAGGCTGTAACGTGGTATTCACGTTACAGCCGCTTCAGCGCAGCTCCGGGCAACGTTGTAACGTGGTATTCACATTACCGACGCTATCGCAGTGCCGTTACCGGACCCGGCGCCGGACCGCTATCCAAGATCGATCGCAGTTAACGGAACGCCGTTACCGGACCCGGCGCCGGACCGCGATCCAAGATCGATCGCAGTTAACGGAACGCCGTTATCCGGTTCCGGCGTTGAGGCAGCGGCCACAAGCTACCCGCTGCTACAACGCCGTTACACGGTTTCCGGCGCTGCAGCCTCGGAGTCGGGCAATCCGACGCTATCGCAGCGCCGTTACCTCCCTGCGCACCCGTGCATCCAATTCCGCAATCGCCTCGTATGTATCCACCGGTTCCGGCGGAAAACGGTCGAGCATCGCCGCGATCGTATCCTCGATCTCGAGAAACGCGATCTCGCCGCGCAGAAACCGTTCAACCGCCGCCTCATTCGCGGCGTTGAAGACAATCGGCGCCGAGCCGCCGGCACGTCCCGCTTCGTACGCCATCCGCAGGCACGGATAGCGCTCGAGATCCATCGGCCTGAAATGCAGCCGTCCGATTGCCGCCAGATCGAGGGCGGGCGCAGGCGAAGGCCGCCGCTCCGGCCAGGTGAGCGCATACTGGATCGGAATGCGCATATCCGGCACGCCCAGCTGGGCGATCACGCTGTTGTCCGTGAATTCGACCATGGAGTGGATGATGCTCTCCGGATGGAGCAGCACGTCAATCTGCTCATATGGCATGGAATAAAGCCAGTGGGCTTCGATGACTTCGAGTCCCTTGTTCGCCATCGTAGCCGAATCGACCGTTATTTTCGCTCCCATCGCCCAATTCGGATGGGCCAGCGCCTGTTCGACCGTCACATCCTTCAGTTCCGCGCGCGTCCGGTCGCGGAATGCGCCGCCGGATGCGGTGAGCGTAATCTTCTTTACATCCGCGCGCCGCTCACCGTTTAAACATTGGAAAATGGCGGAGTGTTCGCTGTCCACCGGCAGGATCGATACGCCTCGCGCTTCCGCAAGCTTCGTGACGAGATGCCCCGCCGCCACGAGCGTTTCCTTGTTGGCAAGGCCGACGGCCGCTCCCGCTTCGATGGCGGCGATCGTCGAACGGATGCCGCGGCTGCCGACAAGCGCCGTTACGACCAGTTCGGCACCTGCGCCTGCCGCCGCTTCGATCAGCCCTTCCTCGCCATGCAGCACCCGGATGCCGTCCGGCAGCATCGACGCCGCCCGTTCCGCCGCCTCCTTCGTCGCCAGGCTGACGACCGAGGGGCGGAATTCAAGCGCCTGCTGCACGAGCAGCTCGACGTTCCCGCCCGCCGCGAGCGCCGCCACGCGGTATCGCTCGGGGTCATGACGGATGACGTCGAGCGTCTGGGTGCCGATCGAACCGGTCGATCCGAGTATCGAGATCGTCTTCATCCTGTCCTCCAAATCCGATTGTCCGATGTGGGATCAACAAGCCATGCTATGCCAGGGGAATGAGACCGGTCAGGACGAGCAGCGGAAAGACGATCAGCCAGCTGTCGCAGCGGTCGAGCACGCCGCCGTGTCCGGGGAGAAGGCGGCCGGTATCTTTCACACCCCGCAGCCTTTTGTACGCGGACTGGATCAGATCGCCGAGCTGGCCGGCGACCGATGCAGCGAGGCCGATGGCAAGGGCTCGGCCGACGGACAGCCATTCCGGTGCGGCCAGCGCGAAGACGGCCGCGACAGCCAGCGCGGCCAGCACGCCGCCGGCGGCGCCTTCGACGGTCTTGTTCGGACTGATGGCAGGCCACAGCTTCGTCCGGCCGAGCCATCTGCCCGCGAAATACGCGCCGGTGTCCGACGCCCAGATGCAGCCGAACGCCAACGCCGTCCAGAACAAGCCGTTCGGTTCGGTATCCCGCACATCGATCATGGCGGCGAAGCCGAAGCCGATGTAGACGGCGCCCATCAGGAGCAGCGCCGCTCCGTCGAGCGTCGCCTTGTTCTTCGTCAACACGGTGATCGCGAGGAGCAGCGCCGCCAGCGGCCAGATAACATTCTGGTTCGGGAAGGCGGAAAGCCCGGCCTGCTCCCACGGGAAGACGATGACGACCAGACCGGCGTAAGCGCAAAGAACGAGCGGATGGCCGAGCTTCATGTCGTTCAGCCGTACGTATTCGTAAAAACCGATGAGTGCAAGCAGCAACAGCAGGACGTTATAGTACCATCCGCCGAGCACGGCTGCCGCGGCAAACAGCAGACCGGCCAAGAGACCGGTGGCGATCCGTTGTTTCATTCCCGCTTACGCCTCCATCCTACAATCCGCCGTAGCGGCGCGTGCGGCGCTGGTATTCGCCGACCGCTTCGTAGAAATGCGCTTCCGTAAACTCAGGCCAATAGATGTCGGTGAACCACAGTTCACTGTAGGCGAGCTGCCACATCATGAAGTTGCTGATCCTCAGCTCTCCGCTCGTCCGGATGAGCAGATCCGGTTCCGGCATGCCGCAGGTCTGCAGGCGCGATTCGAAATCGGACTCGGTGATCGCTTCGGGATCGAGCCGGCCTTCCGCCGCCTCGCGGGCAAGCGCGCGGACAGCTTCCAGCATCTCCTTGCGGCTGCCGTAGTTGAGGGCGAAATTGAGCACCAGGCCGGCGTTGCCGGCCGTCCGCCGGATCGCTTCATCGATCGCTTCGAGCGTATGGGCCGGCAGACCTTCGCGCTGGCCGATCATTCTGACCTGGACGTTGTTCTCGATCAGTTCATCCAGCTCGATCGCGAGGAATTCCTGCGGGAGTCGCATGAGGAAATCGACCTCCGCTTTCGGCCGCTTCCAATTCTCGGTGGAGAACGCGTACAGCGTCAGAAAACGTATGCCCAGCCGGTTCGCCGCGCGAACCGCACGCTTGACCGCTTTCATGCCGGAGCGGTGCCCCGCCGCGCGCGGCAATCCCCGCTCTTTGGCCCATCGCCCGTTCCCGTCCATAATGATCGCCACATGCTGCGGCAGATTGTCCGGACACAGCGCTTCCGGCCCCACCGAACGCGATCCAATCCGTCCGCGAATTCGCTCGAACATGCGCACCCTCCCCACAGGCTGTCTTCGGCCCGCCGCAAGGCCGCCCATAACTTCAGCAGCCCCGCCTGCCGGAGGGGCTGCTTAAGCCGCACTACACTTCCATGATTTCTTTCTCTTTGGCCGCGATGATGCGATCCACTTCCGCAATGAACCGGTCCGTCAGCTTCTGGATGTCTTCCTGGTGGCGGCGCGATTCGTCTTCCGACAGTTCGCCTTTCTCCAGTTTCTTGATGTCGTCATTCGCATCCCGGCGGACGTTGCGAATCGCCACTTTCGCCTCTTCGCCGAATTTCTTCGTCTGCTTCACCAGATCGGTCCGGCGTTCTTCCGTCAGCGGCGGCACGCTGAGCCGGATGATCGAGCCGTCGTTTGCCGGCGTCAGGCCGAGCTCGGACTTCATGATCGCCTTCTCGATCTCGCCCAGCACCGATTTGTCCCACGGCTGGATGACCAGCGTACGCGCATCGGGCGTATTGATCGTCGCCAGCTGGTTGACCGGAGTGGGAGCACCATAGTAGTCCACCAGAATGCGGTCAAGCATGGCAGGCGTAGCCCGTCCCGCGCGCAACGTCGCAAGATCCCGGCGCAGCGCGGCGATCGCCTTGTCCATTCGTTCTTCGGCATTCTTCTTGATCGTTTGCGGCATTATTTCACACTCCCTTTCACGATCGTTCCGATTTTCTCGCCCATGACAACCCGCTTGATGTTTCCTTTCTCCGTAATCGAGAAGACGATGAGCGGAATATTGTTATCCATGCAGAGCGACGATGCCGTCGAATCCATGACGCCCAGATTCTGGTTCAGCACATCCAGATACGTAAGCTCGTCGTACTTCCGGGCGTTCGCATCTTTGAACGGATCGGCCGAATAAACGCCGTCAACCTTGTTCTTGGCCATCAGGATGACTTCCGCCTCGATCTCCGCCGCACGCAGCGCGGCCGTCGTGTCGGTGGAGAAGAACGGGTTCCCCGTCCCGGCCGCGAAGATGACGACGCGTCCTTTCTCCAGGTGGCGGATCGCCCGGCGCCGAATGTAAGGCTCCGCGATCTGCTGCATCGCGATCGAAGTCTGCACGCGCGTCGGGACGCCGATTTGTTCGAGCGCATCCTGAAGGGCAAGCGAATTCATCACGGTTGCAAGCATGCCCATGTAGTCCGCGGTTGCGCGGTCAATTCCCTTCGCCGAACCCGCGATGCCGCGCCAGATGTTGCCTCCGCCGACGACGATCGCGACTTCCACGTTCATCTCGACGACTTCCTTGACCTGTTCCGCGATCGACGAGACCATGCCGGCATCGATGCCGTATCCTGTCTGTCCGGCGAGCGATTCTCCGCTTACCTTCAGCACGATCCGTTTAAATCTCGGTCGCTCCAATGGGATTACCTCCATCTTGCACCTCTGGCTGAGGCTGTCTGTGTTGGGAATAGAGCGACGGCGGAGCGGACCGTCCGCCCCGCCGTCGCTTGAAAAGAATTACTTCTTCACCTGAGCCATGACTTCTTCGACGAAATTGTCTTGTTTCTTCTCAAGACCTTCGCCGAGTTCGAAGCGGGCGAAGCGGCGGATCGAAATATTTTCGCCGATCGTGCTGATCTTCTCGTTCAGCAGTTCCTGCACCGTCTTGTCCGGATCTTTCACGAACGGCTGCTCCAGCAGGCAGTTCTCTTCGAAGTACTTGCTGATCCGGCCTTCAACGATCTTCTCGACGACTTTCTCCGGTTTCCCTTCATTGAGCGCCTGCGTGCGCAGGATTTCGCGTTCCTTGTCCAGTTCTTCCTGCGGCACTTCCTCGCGGCGCACATACTTCGGATTGGAAGCCGCGATGTGCATCGCGATGTCGCGTACGAATTCGCGGAATTGTTCCGTCTTGCCGACGAAGTCCGTCTCGCAGTTCACCTCGACGAGCACGCCGATCCGGCCGCCGCCGTGGATGTACGATTCGACAACGCCTTCCGTCGCGATCCGGCCAGCTTTCTTCGCCGCTGCGGCCAGACCTTTCTCGCGCAGAATTTCCGCGGCGCGGGTCATGTCGCCGTTCGCTTCTTCCAGCGCCTTCTTGCAATCCAGCATGCCTGCGCCCGTCTTTTCGCGCAGTTCTTTCACTTCTGCTGCAGATATCGCCATATGGTGAACCCTCCCGATTTTCGATGCTTCATGAAGCGCCGTGTCGGCGCCGAAATTTGGTTGCAAGCAAAACGGACGCGCCTGCCCGGGAGGACGGCGCAAGCCGTGTTGCGGTGGATAAGCCGATTACAAGCTTACGCTTATAAACGCTTATGTTCTTACAAAAAGGGCGGCGAGAGGTTTGCACCTTCCAACCGCCCTTGCTGCCGGGTCCATGGCCTCGACGTCAAGCGGACGTCTCTTCCCCTTGATTCGCTTCCACGATCGCATCCGCCATCTTCGAGGTCAGCAGTTTGACCGCGCGGATCGCGTCGTCGTTGCCCGGGATGACATAATCGATCTCATCCGGATCGCAGTTCGTGTCGACGATGCCGACAATCGGAATGCCGAGCTTGCGCGCTTCGGCTACCGCGATGCGCTCCTTGCGCGGATCGATGACGAACAACGCGCTCGGAAGGCTGCGCATGCCCTTGATCCCGCCGAGGAACTTCTCAAGCCGCTCCTTCTCCTTGCGGAGCAGGATGACTTCCTTCTTCGGCAACACTTCGAACGTGCCGTCCTCTTCCATCTTCTCAAGCTCGCGCAGACGGTCAATCCGCTTCTGGATCGTCTGGAAGTTCGTCAGCGTGCCGCCGAGCCAACGTTGGTTGACGTAGAAATGGCCGCAGCGTTCCGCTTCTTCCCGAACCGAATCCTGCGCCTGCTTCTTCGTGCCGACGAACAGAATCTTGCCGCCGCTTGCCGCGACTTCACGGACGAAGTTGTAGGCTTCCTCGACTTTCTTGACCGTCTTCTGCAGGTCGATGATGTAAATCCCGTTCCGTTCCGTGAAGATGTATTTCTCCATCTTCGGGTTCCACCGGCGCGTCTGGTGGCCGAAGTGAACCCCGGCTTCAAGAAGCTGCTTCATGGAGATAACCGCCATCTTCACAACACCTCCTCTGTGGTTCATAATCCTCCGCCAATCGCATCTTCCGCCAAAACTTCCCGCCGGGAAGCACCATTGACGGAATTGATCGACGTGTGTTCTGGACACCGTCAAATACTATACCATATCTTGTGCGGGGGTGCAAGGCAAAGGCCAGCGCAGCCGGCGTCAATCCGAAGGCCGGCTCGTGATGATCGTCCGCACCTCTTCCAGCGTCTCGTTGCCGGTAAACGTATAGTAGCCGGCCCTGATCCTGGTGCTCATGCGGGCCATCAATTCCATCAGCGCATCCGCGTCGTCAATGACGCCCTTCGATTCCAATAGACCGGCCGTCTCCGTGAGCGTCATGCCCGGCTTGATGCGAATCTTAATGTTAGCGTTCACACCTTCGTCCGTATTCCCGGCCTCCGCTTCACCGGTCTGCTCTCCGACATTCGCGGACGGTTCGCCGCTTTCGGCCGAGGGCGATTCGCCGCTTTCGCCCGCGGATGAAGCACCGCTGTCGTTCGTTCCGTCGGCCGCCGGGGTGTCATCCGTTATTCCCGCATCCGCTTCTCCGGCGACGACCGCCGCCTGCTCGTATTCCCGCCGCACCCGCGCTTCCGCTTCCGCAATGCGCGCGTCGAGTTCGGACTGCGTGTAGAGCGCGTCTTCTCCGGTGAGCCTGCCGATATCCGCCAGCCGTTCGGACTGCTCCCTTCCGGCCAGCATGAGCTGCAGCAGCACAGCGCCTGCGATGAGTCCGATCCCGAGTCCGAGGAGCAAGGACCGCTTGTCAACCATGCCGTTCTTCCTCCTGCTTCGCGAACTGCAGAATCAGCATCACTTCGCCTTTGTTCATGCCGGTCTGCCGGGCGATGGCGTCAACGGACTTGCCTTGATCATGCAGGGCGAACAGTTCGGCGTACCGGCTGCGGATCGTCGGTTCGTCCCGGTCTTGCTGCTCCTCGCCGCCTTCCGTTTCCGTCTCCGCGGCCTGCGCGTCAACCGCCGGCGCCGGCTCGGCCGGCGCGCCGGGCCGAAGCCCTTCGATCCGTTCTTCCAGTCTGCGCTCGGTCCGGCTCACCCGTTCCTCCAGTTCGGCCGCGCGTCGTTCAAGCGCGGCGATCCGCTCGTCCCGGTCCGCATTTTCTTCCCGGTTGCGCTTCTGCATGCCGGCGATCGATTCGGCAATCTCCCGGTTGTCCGCTTCCATCGTCTCCATGAATTGCTCAAGCGCCGTCTGCAACTGCACGGCGCTTGCTTCGTCGGGCCTGGAGCCGGCATTGCGGCGCGGCATCAGGAACGCGGCCGCCGCGATGACGGCCCCGAGCAGCACAATCAGCTGCCATGGATCCACATTCAATCCCCCGCAATCATCGTTCAGAACGAAATATCGATATGCTTTCCTTTGTACGGATGCGGAGCATCCTTCGGCGGGCGAGGTTCATCCGGCCTGCTCTTCCCCTGCTGCTGCCGCCGGCTGCCTCCCTGCTGCCTGGGCTGGCCGTCACGGATCGGACGGTTCTCGGTTTCTTCCGGCGCGGCGCTTGTCTGCCGCATCCGTTCCGTCTCTTTTTCACTTTGCGCTGCCAGCATCTGCTGTTCGGCCGCCGGCCTTGCAAGCTGATTGCCGTAATAGCCCGAAACCTCGGGTGTGCGCGGGATTGCGATTTGAAAGTCGATCGGTTTGAACGGCATCGCCATGCCCTCCATTCATCCGGATCGTCCTTGCCACAAGTGCAGCCGGCCTTGCATCAGTACAGCGGCAGCATGGTGATTTCGCCGTCTGCGAACTTGAAATAGACGCGCGAACAAGGCTCTTTCACGAAACGGGTGTACCGGCCGATGACAATCTTCGTGCCGCCGTAAATGGTGTTGATGACTTCAACGCGCGCGTTCTCCGTATCTTCCAGCAGTTTCTCGATTTCGAGAATCCGCTCTTTCACGATTTCGATCTCTTCCATCGTCTGACGCTTCGTCATCGCGAGCTTCGACCGCATGAGCAGTTTCTCGCCGGTGAGCTGTCCGGCGGCCGCCATCTGGTCAAGCAGGGCGAGCGCCTTGTTGGTCTTGTCGAGATTTTCGCTTTGCTGGCGCTGCTGCGTCCGCAGCTGATTCAGCTCGTACCGAAGTTCCGGCGCGACTCCGACTTCGATCGTCGTTGCCGTGGACAGCGTATTGCCGATCGTTCTGGCTCTCACTTTCTCGCCGGCCTGAATCGATCCGCCGACGATCAGCCCTTTGGCTCCATAGCAGATGACGCTGCGCGCCGCCCGGATGTTGGAGTGCATGATGCTCTGCGATACGATGATGTCTTCGCCGGCGAACACATTGCCGTCCTGGATGAAGGAACATCTCACATTTCTGCCGGCTTTGACGGCCCCCTTGTTACCGGCCATGATGCCGCCCGTAATCTCGACGGAACCTTCCGCTTCGATCTCGGCGCCTTCCACGCCGCCGTTGATGCGGATGTCGCCTCCCGCCTTGACGCGAAAACCGGTCAGTACGTTGCCGCGGATGACAACGGTGCCGACAAAATCGATGTTGCCCGTCTTGTAGTCCACGTCGCCGTTCACTTCGTAGACAGGAAAGACGTTGATCTTCTCCCGCTCCGTCTTGGCCACCATGCCGTCGATGGCGGCGTACATCGCGGTCTGTTCGGCATTGACCACGACGTTCTTCCCTACGCGAAAGCGGGCTTCCTTGCCGTTCTTCGCCGGGATCGCTTCGCCGTTCACCGCTTTGCCCGGAATTCCCGGTTCCGCCGGCACGCGTTCGGCAATGAGCTGGCCTTTCTTCACGTTCCGGATCTTCGTCAGTTCCTTGAAATCGACGGTGCCGTCCTCGAGTTCGGCGGGCTTGCGCTCATCCTCGTCCAGATCGATGACGAGCCGGATCATGCCGTCCTTGCCGTCAATCGGCGGATGCCCGGCAGCAACGACGGTCTGGCTGTAAAAATAGGCTTTCGGATTGCATGCGATGCTCTCGAGAACATCGCGCCGAATGCCTAATACAATGCCGCGGCTGCGCAGATATTCATCCAATTGTTCAGCTGTGCACCTGAAGTTGTCCACCGCCTTGTGAAAGTAAAGGACGGCGGACAGGTTGTCCGGCGAGATCGTCACGCCGATCGCCGATTCCAGGTCGGACGGCTCCATAATGATCACTCCCATCTGAAGATCAGTTCTCGAGCAGCTGCTTCTTCTGCTTGTCGAGCGCCCCCCGCAGACGCAAAATGGCTTTCGAATGCAGCTGGGATATGCGTGAAGGCGAAAGCGACATCACTTCGGCGATTTCGCTCAGCGAAAGCTCTTCATAATAAAACAGCGAGATGACGATGCGCTCCTTCTCCGTCAACCGTTCGATGCCTTTGATGAGCGTCTCCTTCAGGAAATGTTCTTGCACTTTGTAGTCCGGATTTTTCGCCTTCTCATCCACCAGCATGGACAGCCGCGTCTCCGACTCTTCTTCGCGGATCGGATCTTCGAGCGAACAGACCGTCGTCACCGCAATCTCCTGCAGCATCTGCTGAAACTCCCGTTCCGACACGTTCAGGTAGGCGCTCACTTCCGCGTCGGTGACGGAACGAAGAAGCTGCTGCTCCAGATGCGCGTACGCCTCTTCGATTTTCTTGGCTTTCTCGCGGACGGACCGGGGCACCCAGTCTCCCTGGCGGAGGCCGTCAATCATGGCGCCCCGAATCCGCCAGGAAGCATAGGTCTCGAATTGCAGCCCCCGCCGGTGATCGAATTTCTCGATGGCATCGATCAGCCCCATGACGCCGTTGCTGGTGAGATCGTCCTTGGATACATTCTTCGGCAGGCCGATCGCCATCCGGTTCGACACATATTCCACGAGCGGCAAATAGTATTCGATCAACTGCTTCTTCGCTTCGATATCGCGGTGCTCTTTCCACTGCTGCCACAGTTCGACGTTGGACAGACGGGACGTCTTCGGTTGAATCATCGTCCTCTCACCCCTTCCTGCTTTCCTCAAGTAAAACGGCTCGCGCCATCC
>JGI2924J29684_1077487_pt1 | contig 17773 bp, 24 predicted proteins | sample BenlonsequencITS_FD_29684 | JGI IMG/M metagenome (IMG submission 29684)
CCCGACCGTCGGATTGATGGCGACCGGACGATTGGCGCCGTCCCGGTTGTTGTCGACGGTCGTGGACACCACTGGCGCGGCTGAAAAGGCAATCGGAAATGCAATCGAATCGCCTGCACTGAGCACGCCTGCTGAAAACGCCTGGATCAGTATGTTTCCGATGCGGACGTAGTAGCCCCCGGCGATGGTGCCGTAGGAGCTTGGTGCATAGCCGTTGGTCGCACCATCTTTCGAGGACAAGGCATAGAGCGACCCATCGGCCCCCATCGTCAGGTTGGTGGCGAAATAGAAGCCATTACCCGGTGCGGAAATCGGGCACCAGCGCCCTACTCCGTCCGTGCCATAGGTCCACAGCATCTGGATCCCGGCGCCGACCTGCTTGCTCACCCCGATCTTGGAGACACCGAAGGTATTCGTGTCGACCTGCTGACCGGCGAAGTTGCCAGTGACCCAGTTCTGCGTCGCGCCGTAGACCCACGATCCGCCCACGTTGATGGAAAGATAGTCGCCCTTGTACTGGTAACCGATCTGCAGCACCTGGTTGGTCTGCGCATCATTGAAGGTTGTGATGCCCTGGGTCGTGCCACCACCGGAGCCCACGAAGATGGGCTGGCCCGCGGCATTGAGCGAGAAATTGGTGACCGCCTGAAACCCCGCACCCGGCTCGGTCCGCACCAGGTGATAGCCCACATTCTGGGCTGAGGTGATGAACGGGAGATTCCAGGCCTTGTTGATGGCTACCAGTGCCGCACGCTGATTGGTGCCATCATCGGCCACCGTCAGCGTCATCGCAGCGCCGTTGAGCTGGGTTTGCAGACCCGATTCGACACCGGATGCTCGCTTTGTCTCGACAGCAATCTGGTTGTTCACCCAGCTCTGGGTCGCGCCATAGACCCACGAGCCACCGACATTGATCGAGAGGTAATCCCCCTTGTACTGGTAGCCGATCTGCAGAACCTGATTGGTCTGCGCATCGCTGAAGGTGGTGATGCCCTGGGTCGTCCCTCCGCCGGAGCCGACAAAGATGGGCTGCCCCGTTGCTGACAATGTCAGGTTGGTGATGGACTGAAACCCCGTGCCGGGATTACTTGGGATCCTCACATTGACCTGATTCTGCAGGTTCTGATCTGCGCTCTGCCGCGCTGTGGCCTCCTGGCCGACAAGGTTCGAGGACCAGGACACCGTCGCCAGCTGGCGTGTGATGCCCTTGGCATCAGCCACAAACGGCAGGCCTGTCGCATCGTTCACCGCGAAGAGATTGATCCGGGTGTTGACGGTGTCATCCGCCGGCAGGATCGTCATCACCGCCGTATTCAGCTGGCTCTGCAGATTGTTGATCTTCGGCGTCAGCAGCCCGGAAAGCACCTGCGGCGTGATCGCTTTCTGATTGTCCGTGCCGGACGTCGCATCATCGGCACTGGCCAGCTTGACCACGCCCAGCGTGTCCTCAGTCGCCGCCGGGTTCATGAAATTGGCATCGCCGAAGCTGATGCTGCTGGCCGCGACATCGACAAAGCGGACATCCAGCGCCAGCTGCATCATGGCCTGGGCGGACTTTTCCACGATCACCGTGGATTGCCCATAGGAGGCGAACAGCGTGCCATCGCTGAGGTACAGCGCGAAACCGTACACTGAGTAATCGTCATCGCCGGAGTCCAGCACGGTGACGTGGATGGTATCAGCCGCCGTGGCGCCGCCGGAAATCGTGGTCAGCCGCTTGATCTCGGCCGGAATGGCCGCGCCGGGCGTGAAGGCTTGCGAACTGAGTCCGACCGCAGCGATCGTGACCGCATTGGTGCCGTTGCCGGCGGCGTTGCGCAGCGCCGCGCGGCCGGCGTCAGTGATGGTGACTGTCAAACCCATCAGGAAGCTCCATCAAATTGCAGATGCGCATAGGCCAGCGGGCGGGCCGCGGCGATCACGCCGACTGAACCCGTCGCGTTGATGCCCTGCGTGAAGGTGAAATGCGAGCGCAGCGGCTTCGCCTGGCGGACCGCCTCGATCACATCGTCGACGTACTCGGCGGTGGCCACGTTGCCATCGGCGCCGGAGAGCGTGAGCAGCAAGGCGAAGGTGTGCGGCGTGCCCTTCGGGGTGGTTTCCCACCACTCCCGAATGGACACATAGCCACCAAAGGCTTCCACCGCTGCCTTCACGGCACCGGCAGTACCGCGATGACGGGCGATGGTGATCGCCTGCCGGACTCGGTTGCGCTTGACGGTATCGGACCAGTACGACTGCCAGCTCTCCAGCGACAGCGACCAGGCCAGCCACGGCAGCAGCGCCGAGGGCACCGTGTCGGGGTTCCAGAGCGAAGCCAGTGGCGTCGGGATGGCATCGACCCGCTCCTGCGGCACTTCCAGCGCCGCCTCGAAGCTGGTGCGGTTGGGTGGTAGCAGGCTAGTCAACGGTCGTCCCCGGGGTCAGAGTGATGCCCGTGCAGTTGCCGGCCTGGGTATCGCTGATCGCGACATCTTCGGCCGGCTCGGTCAGGATCACGTTCTGGATACCCGCCACCTTCAGGGCGGCGATGATGCCCGCCCGCGTGACGGACACGCCGATCTTCTTGGCGCTGGCCAGGTAGGTGTTGAGGCCATCCGCAGCCGCACTGAGCGCCACCGAAGGATCCGGCCCTGAGTACGTCGGCAAGGTCGCCGCAACCGCGAAGCCCACGATCGCGGCTGACTGCACCGTGACCTGATCGGTCATGGGCCGCACATCGTCATCAGACAGGATCGCCTGCACGGCGGCCACGATATCGTCCGAGGCCGTGCCATCCGCGCTGTCAGCCAGCACGGCCACCACCACCTCGCCGGGATTGGGGCTGGTCGCCTTGGCATCGACGATGTGCGTCGAAGCGGTGCGGGCCCAGTACTCGTAGGCCTCTTCCGGCCCGGCTACCGAGAACGATGATGGTGCCAGGCCGACGCGCACCCGCAGGGCATCGTCGCTCTCCATCACCGCCGCGGTGCCGGTGCTGGCATCGGCCGGCATGACTGTCTCCCGCTCGACCTGGAAGAACGCCGCCAGATTGTCGAGATCCGAACCAGTTGCCGTGGAGAGAAAACAGCCCTTCACCGCATCGTTAACCCGGGCCCGCAGCATCAGCTCGCGATAGGCGCAGACCTCCATCAGCTTCATCACCGGGTCGGTTTCCATCGCCGAGGTCCAGCTGTCACCGGCAGCCGCCATCAGGTCGGTCAGCAGGGCCTGGAAAATATCCTCGTAGGCCAACGTCTCGACCACGTCGGGTACCGGCAGCTGGGAAAGATCGATCAGGCTCATGCACTCACCTGCAGGGTGACGTTGTCACCCAGGTACTGCCCCTTCACGGTGAAGCTGATCGTGCCATTGAGCACGGACACCACCTGGGCGGAGGAAAGTTTGAAGGTCGGGATCCAGCGGGACAGCGCCCGCACGGTCTCGGCCTGCACGGCGCTTTTCCAGCCCTCGTTCATGGGCAGATCGACCATCTGGCGGATGGATGAGCCGTACTCGGGACGCATCCGGCGGCTGCCCAGCGGCGTGGTCAGCACGTCTTCGATGCATTGCACGAGATAGGCCACACCATGCACCGGCTGGCCCGTGGTGCGGCTCATCCCGACGATCATGACTTGGCGAAGTCCACACGCGAGGCCAGAAACGCATAGGCGGCCGCATCGTAGGCCGTCACCTTGGAACGGCTGACCTGCAAGGTGCGCCCGTCATCGAGGATCAGCACCCGGCTCAGATACTGCAAATCCTTGAAGGTCACCGGCAGGGTCGGCGCCGCAGGCGTCACGGTGGTCGCCGTGGCGGAGCTTGTACCGGTGGTGCGGGTGGCGGTCGTGCTCGCCGTGCTGCTGGTTGCGGGCGTTGCCGCGGTAGCGGACGCAGTCGTGCTGGTGCTCGAGGTATTGGCGGCCGTCGTTGCGGCCGTATCCGCGGCCGCGGTGGTCGCGCCCGAATCAGTGGTCGTTGCCATGGCTTCTCTCTCAGAGGTTGCTGCCGTGCACCGTGCCGGCAGCTTGGATGTTGCCCTTCGCGTCAATCCCGCCCTGGCTGGACAAGCTCGCGGCCTGGGCCGTACCGGACACGGTCAGATCGCCCTCGATCTCGACCGTACCCGCAAGTTTGATGTTGGGTGCCGTGAGGACGGCGCTCTGCTCGCTCAGCACGGCTGATACCTGCCCCACCGATGCACTGAGCTGCCCCTTGGGCAGCGCCGCCGTGAGCGCGCCACTGGCGGCGTCATAGGCGATACGGGTACCGTCCGGCCATTGGATGGAGGTCACATCGGCCGAGCTCTCGCTGTTCGGCCATTGCGCACTCAAAAGGCCTGGCACGAAGGTCCCGGCCGCCACCGTGCCGCTGGGGCTGAGTAGCACACCCGGCTCGCCCACGCTGGGCACGCGCCAGATCTGCACCGCGCCGGCCGCACCGCTGTGCCAGCGCACCCAGGGGCTGATCCAGTCGCCGTTGCTGACCTTGATCCGCTGCTGGACCGGATCGACCGCCTCCACCACGCAAGGCAGCAGCATGGCCGCGATCATCCGGTCATGTTCGGCCAGTGGATAGCTCATCGAGCCGCTCCTTTGGATCGAAATAGTCCTGGATATACTCAGGCCCGACCTCGGGCGAGATCCCAACCAGCAGGGTCAAGCCGGTGCTGTCCGCCCAGTCCCAGCTGGCTTCGCCCAGATAGATCACCTGATCCCAGCGCACCGACCAGACCACAAGATTGTCCAGCTCGGGCCGGCTGCCATCTGGCATCGCCTCCACGAACTCGGCCGGTTCAGCCGAGACGCCCCAGCACTGCTCGCGCAGCGCCGCAATCATTGCCGTCACCATGCTGCCCAGCAGCCGGGTATGGCCTTGGCATTCCGGGCCGATCAGCAGATAGGCGCAGAATCTACAGCGCACGGCGGACTGCCCCGTGCCGGGATCGGGCGCCGGCTCGATCTGTTCCAGGTCAATAAACACGGCCGGTACCGGCAGATCCATGATCTCGCCCTGATCCGGCATGGCCTGCACCGACACGAAGGCCGGGAACAGTGTGCTCAAGGTCGAGGCGATCGCCGTGCTGACAGCGGGTAGATCGACCGACTGGATGTCGCCGGCACTTTCGTCGTTGCTCATCGCTGTATCGCCTTCATCATCGCGTAGCGCATTTCCTGCTGCAGCACGACCGCCAGTCGCTCGGCAGCACGGTCCACCCACTGCTCGAACTCCTCGCGCACGTCCTCGATGCTGACCTTGACCTTGGCCACCGGAAAGCGGCCGGACATGCCTTCATCGATGGCAGGGCCGCCCATGGCCACCCCGGGATAAGCCGAGGTGCTGAAATGCTTACTGTGGGTGCGGATCCAGACGTCCGGCTTGCCGCCATAGACCTTCTGGTAGAAGGCGCCCCGAAAGCGCCGACCTGCGACCGAGACACCAGTCGCCGTCTGGCGCACCTTGCCCAACCGCGAGGCCTCCAACGGATCCAGACCCAGCCAGAGCTTGCCCTGCTTGCCGCCGGGGCGGATCGCATAGGCCGACAGGCGCTGACGCACCGCCGTCACCGCAATGCGATCACGCCGGCTGATGGCCCGTGACATGTGCGTGCGCAGCCAGCGCAGGGTCTTGTTGATGGCCCGGCGCTGGGCATCGGCCGCCTCTTTCGGGGCGGCCTGCCGAAACTGCTCGAGCTTGCGGGCATCAGCCAGCGAGAATTTCAGCTCGATCATTTGGCGCGCCTCAGTACCAGGGTGATCAAGCCCGTGCCATCAGGCTCCAGCTTGGTCACCGTGTAGAGGCCGGCATCGATGCCCTCAATCTGCAGATCGAGGGTATCGCCCGGTGCGATGGCCGCCGCCACCGCGTCACGCACCACAAACACCGGTGATCGCAGCGCCGTCTGCTGACGCCCGAACTCAGGCTCCAGCCACGGCGCATCGAACATCCCGAGGATCGTCTCGCCCTTGTGCACCGCCGGATCGCCCAGGGCCGGAAAGACCTGGTCGTCCATCTGGCTGACCAGGTCCCGGAACATCAGGCGGTCAGCTTGATGATCGCCCGCGGGCGGGTGCAGATGTTCAGGGCATTGGACTGCGCCAACAGATCCACACCCGCGCCATGCTTCATCATCTCCAGACTGGCGTAATACGGCACGCCGGTGGTATTGACCACATCGATATGATTTGCCGGCGCGAAGCGGGTAATCAGCAGATCGGGCACCCCGGTCGGGATCAGATACGCCGAGTTGGTGTCGATGAACTCGGTGCTGCCCAACTTGCCGTAGTACTCCTTCCACATCACGCCGGCATAGGGGAAGCCGCCGCGGTAGTTGTTCACCAGGAAGGTGCCCTCGTTGATGCGCTGGAAGGACTGACGAATGTCCTCGTTGGCCGTCATCGCATCCATGAACCCACGGCCGCAGACCGCCTGCCAGCCGGTGATCGGAGCAGCGCCGGCGATCACATCCTCGGCCATGCGCTGAGCCGCGACGATCTTCTGCAGAATGCCACTGGTCGAAGTCGCCAGCCCCAAGGCCTGGACCTGCTGCTTGATGCCGAACTGCTTGAACAGGTCGTACAGCAAGGTCTTGCCGTCGGCATCGTAGATCTGACCGGCGACCGCGCCCATGCGGTGGTAACGGATCGTTGCGGTCAGCCGCTGGCGCATCTTGAGCAGGCGCTTGTCGACAAAGCCTTGCACCTGCTCCAGCTCGCTCTCACGTCCGAAGGCTCGGATGTTCTGGACTTCATCGGCCAGCACCACGCCGTCAGTCGGCAGGTGAATGGTGCGGAAGTCGATACCGTCGCGCTTCGGCGATCGGGTCGGGCTGGCCGGTGCACCGCGCTCGGCGGCAGGCACAAGGTCCAGCGAATCGTTTTGACGATCGATGAACACGCTGGTGGTGGTCACGCCATCTTCAGAGAAGAGGGCATCGAGCATGTCCGGAGACGCCTGGCCTTCCGGGTTCTGATTGATCGCCGCAGTCAGGGAGGTCAGCCCAAACGCGCTGTCATTGAAAATATCGAGGGTCGCCATGCATGTGTCCCATAAAAAAACCGCCCGAAGGCGGCTTTGTGTGTAGAGGTGATGAGGTGTGCGCTTAACGCAGGATCAGGCCCTGGGCGGCCAGCAGGCTGCTGGCCGTGTCGGTCAAGCCGATCAGCAGGACCTGATCCAGTTCGGCATCGCGGGTCACCATCACCGCCGGCTGGGTATCGGTGTTGATCTGCGCGCCGCGATACAGCACGCCGACCTCGGAAGGCGTCGTGGCCGCCGTGGTGGTCTCGGTACCCGTGGTATCCGTCGTGCCCGACGTGGTGCCGGTGCTGGTTCCGGCGGCCGCGGCCACCGGATCGGCATACGGCGCCCAGGTCCCATCGGTGGCCTTGGCCATGACGGTACCGGCCGGGATATACGCGGCGGTGGCCGCCAGGGACACCTGGTCACGCGAGCGCGTGCCCATGGCTTCGCTGAGCAGGAACTCGCCGGTGCGGGGATTCATGGTCAGAGTGGTCATCACTGCGCTCCTTTACGGCTGCTCCAGATCGCACGAGGGTTGAACTCCCGTGCGGCCGTGGCCTGCTCGCCCGGGGCAGCGCCACGGGCATGGGTGGCATCAGCGGCGATGCCTTCCAGGGTGATGCCGCGCTCGCCGGCGGCGGTCAGGATCGACAGGGCCGCTTCGGCCACCGGCATCCCGCTCTCGATCGCCGCAGCGACCTCCTTCTCGAAACCGGGCCGCGCCAAGGCGTTGATGCCCTGGATGCGTGCACGCTCGGCGGCGGCCGCCTGCTGGGCCAGCGCCGGATCATCCTGCGCCGCGGCGGGAATCAGTTCGATGGTGGCGGGATCCACACCCGCGCTGATGGCTTGCTGCAGCTCTTCGGTGCTGCTGACTTTGTGCCCCATGGGGGACCTCCGAGTGTTTTGGAAAGGAGAGGGTCTGCGCTGGCTCAACTCGGCCACCACAGATTCAAGCGAGCCCAGCCGATCGGCCAGGCCGGCGGCCACAGCATCGGCGCCGATGCGCACACCACCGTGGTCACCCATCGGCCCGACCTGATCCAGGGCCACGCCGCGGTTGCGCGCGACCTTGGCCTCGAAGACCCTGGCCATGCTGTTGATCATGTCGCCGACCTTGGCCTGCCCTTCCTCGGTCTTGAGGTCGGGCCGCTTGTTCGGCGCGTTCTGGCTGACGATCTGCAGCCGGCGCTTGCCAGGCGCATCGTCGGCCAGCATCACCTCGAGCACCACGCCGATGCTGCCGAGGACGGCCGTCTCGTCGGCCACGATCTCGTCGGCCGCGCTGGCGATCCAGTAACCGGCACTGGCGCCGGTACCGCCGACATAGGACACGATCGGCTTCTGCCCGCGGGCCGCGAAGATCATCTCGGCCAGCTCGTTGATGCCGTTGGCCTCGCCGCCGGGCGAATCGATATCCAGCACGATGGCTCGCACACTCGGGTCATCCAGCGCGGCCTGGATATCGGTCGCCAGCACCTGGGTGCTGGTGGCGCCGCAGATCCGGGTCATCAGATTGGCGTAGCGGAAGATCGGGCCGGTCACCGGCACGATGGCCACGCCATCACGCACGCTGGTCGTGCGGGTATTGCGCAGCTCATCGCCGGGGCGTGTCTCCAGCGCCTGCGGTTCCAGCTGCCGGTCGGCAATCGCCAGAAGCCGCTCCAGCGACTGCGGCATCATCAGCCACGGCCGCGCCGCAGCCATGTCGGCCAGGTTGATCATCACTCTTGCTCCTGCAGGACCGGGGCTTGTTTCGGTGTCGGCGGGATCAGGCCCAGCTGGCGACGGCGCTCCATCTCGCGGCCCCGCTGCTGGATCACTTCCTCCCACGACTCGCCGCTCATCGCCATGGTCTCCATGGTTTCCGTGCTGACGCCGGCATCGATGCGCGCCTGCGCCGCCCGTGCTTCCTTGAGCTCATCGATCGCACCCCGTGCAGGGCCGATCCAGATGGCCCGCGTATAGGCCCGGCGCTGGGCCGGATCGGCATAGCCCGGCAGATGAATACGGCCGCGTGCGACCGCCTCATCGATAAACAGCTCATAGGCCGGCTGGCAGAAATCGCAGACCAGCCACCACCGGCGCATCTCGTAATAACGCCAGGCCTGCAACATCGCGGCACGTGCCGCGCTGTAGCTCGAGCTGTAGTGCATCAGGATCTCTTCGACCGGCTGCTCCAGCGCCGCGCCGATCTCCTTGGCGATCGCCATGAAGAACGGATCAAATTGCGCATTGGGTCGGGCCGGGTTGACCACCGCGGGCTCTTCGCCCGGGGCCAGATCAACCACCGCGCCCTCGCCCAGCTCCACCGTGCCCGGCTCGTCCGGGATCGGCACCGGAATGTCTGCCTCGTCATGGCCGCCCATCGACACCAGCGGGTTCTGGACCAGACTGGCGGGATCGGCTTCCGGCGTCTTCTTGATGAACACCGTGAACATCGCGCTGACCACCGCCGCCATCAGCTCGGCCGAGCTGTAGCGCTCCAGCTTCTGCAAAGGCTCCAGCACCGGTGCCAGATACGGCGCGCCGCGTTTCTGGCCAGGCCGATCCCGATCACACCAGATCTGCAGCACCCGGCGCCGGCCCGTGACGGCACCGAACACCGGGATCTTCTGCCAGGTCAGCATGGTCCGGATCTTCTGCTCGTAGGGGTAGCCGCTGCACACGTAGACGTGCGTCGGTGCCCCGTTGTTGTCGAAGGCCACGCCCTCGATCAGGTTGTCGGTGTCCGGCATGCCGTCCGGGTTGCTGACCCGGTCCGTTTCGATCAGCTGCAGCCGGGTCGAAAAGATCGCGCCCTCGCGCTCGATGCTGGGCGTCGTCACGAACACATCGCCGCCGGTCAGCGCACTGACCAGGGCCAGGCTCTGCAGCTGGTGGAAATTGCTGCTGGCCTCGGCATCGCACTCGCGCGGATCTTCCGACCACAGCCGGAACTCACGCTCCAGCTGCGCATTCAAGGTATCGGCCTGGTCCTCGCTCAGGCCCAGGGCCTGGGCATTCACGCTGGGCCGGCACAGCAGGCCGGTACCGACCACGCTGGTGCGGACCCGGTTCACCGCCGCACGGCCGATCAGATGGTTGCGCATCGCATCGCGCGAGCGGGCGACCAGCATATGCCGCTCGTAGCGCTGCAGGTCCCGGCGGGGGCTGCCCACGCCCGGTACCCAGCTGACCATCGAGCGCAGCAGCCGCGAGGCACCGCGCCAGCGTGTCTCCACGCCACCGCCTCCACCCTGCGCCTTGACGCCGCCCGCCGCCAGATAGGACACGGCCAGCTTGTTCATCCGGTCACGGATGGAGGTTTTGCCAAACATGCCCATCAGATCGCCACATAGCTGACGCGATTGCGGCCCATCCGCGCGGCCCGAGCCTGGGCGGCGGCCAGCTGCAAGCGCAGTTGTTGTTCCAGGCTGCGCAGTTCACCGAGATCGGCACGGCGCACCTCGCGGTCACGAAAGCGCACCACCTGGGCGCCGCTGATCAACGCATCGATCGCGGCCACCACCCGGGTCAGCCGTGCTTGGATTTGGATGACTTCGGGGGATGTCGTTGCCATTTAGCTTGCCTTGCTCCGTGTGCCGCGCCGCGCAGGCCGCGCCCGCGGCGTAGTCGCCACGGCCGGCGGTGTGTCCAGATTGAGTCCGAAGTGCTGCTGGGCGATGCGCAGGGCCGCCACGGCATACACCAGGCAGTCCAGGGCCTCGTTGCGGCGCCCCTTGGCGTCCCAGCGGTAGACCCGCTGGCCCTTCTCGATCTTCATGACCTTGGTTTCAGCGGTCAGCTGCTGCAGCTCGGTCTGATCGCAGATCGCATCATCAGCCGGTAGGTGAATGACGCCCAGCGAGGCTTCGCCCGGGGTCGGCTGCAACTTCAGACGGCTGTAGATCAGCTCCTTGGCGTTGTCGGTACCGACCTCAGTCAGATAGACCCCGGCCTTGTTCTTGGTCCGCGGGAAATTGGCGATCGGCCGCCCGTACCGACTGGCACCTTTGACCGGAATCACCCACTGCACGCCGATGGCCTTGCTCTCGGCATAGACCTCATCGGTGTAATGACCACCCGAGTCCCAGCACCACATCGATACCCGCATCCGGGCACCGTCCTCGCGGGCGAAGATCTCCGCGATCTTTTCCCGCACCTTGCGGCGAAGCTCCTCGCTGGCCGGGTCCCCGTAGAGGATCCAGCGCGAGACCAGCCAACTTTCCTCGCCCGGACCGAACGCCCAGACCCGACCCTCGTAACGGTCATCCTGCGTATCGATGCCACCGACCAGCACGCCGACCCGCGCCGGCAGACCCGGCCAGATCTCGCGGCGACCGTAGAGCTGCTCCCACTCGACCTTCTCGCCGGTTTCTTCCTCCCAGGTCTCGCCCAGGGTGGTGTTGACGAAGGTCTTGAGCTTGTTCGGGTCGCTCTTGGCCTTGAGGAAATCCAGCACGATCCGCGACCAGGTCGTGAACGGGCTGTAAGCCGTCCAGATATGGAAGGTGATCGACTCCGGCGTCGGTACCGGCTCGCAAGCAGAGTCGAAGAAATCCAACCCGTCGCGCGTCCACAGACCGGTGTGCTCGCAGACCCAGCGCCCCTCGGCCTGCAAGGGCTGCAGCTCGTGCTGCCGGATCAGGCAGCCATGGTGCTCGCAGACATACCAGGCATCCGTCGGCTTGTCGGGGTCCCACTTGATGCCGTAGGCGCAATCCTTGCCACCCCACTTCAGCACCTGCTCCTGACCGCAATGCGGGCAAGGCACGGCCAGCCGAAACAGATACGGCGACTCACCCGCCGCAGCTTCGATCTGGCAGGTGCCCTTGATCTTGGGCGTGGAGCCGCGGATCGACTTCGGGAAGGTCGAGCCCTCGATGCGCTTGTCACCGAGGAAAGTCGGACTACCCTCCGATTCCACATCAGGCTCAAAGGCGGCCAACTCATCGTAGATGATGGTGTCGACCGACTTCTCGCGGTAATTCTTGGCCGCGGCGCCGCCCAAGCACCACAGCTGCTTGCGATGGCTGAACCGCTTGGCGGTCAGCGTATTGTCGCGATGCTTGGTGCCGTACCAGGGCGCCAGTGCACGCACGGCCGGCACGTCGCGGATCATCGTCTCGATCTGGCTTTTCATAAAGCCAGCGGCCGCATCGTCCGTCGGCAGCAGCGCGAGGATGTTCCGCTTCTTGTGCTCGGTCTGATAGGCCGCTGCGCACAGCAGCATCTTCGAATAGCCCACGCGGGCCGACTTGATCACGTTGATGGTGCGGATCGAGTCATTGCCCATGGCATTGAGAATCGCGACCTGAAACGGCAGCGTTTCCCAGCGCCCTTCCTGATAGCTCGATTCCGAGCTCAGGTAAAAATGATCGTTGGCCCATTCCACCGGGGTCTGCGGCTCAGGCCGCGCCAGTGGCAGCAGGCCAGCTTTGACCGCGCGGCCCAGCTCATCAATCTGGGCTGGCGAGATACTCATCAAGCAGTCCTGGCAGGCGTTCGTCCAGCCCGGCGGCGCGATTGCGCGCCTTGGCCAGCTCACGCTCCAGCGTTTCCTGATGCCGTGGCTCCAACTCGGGATGTCGCCGACGCATGGTCAGCGGCAGCGTGTCGAGGATCGAGGCGACCTCGGCCGCCAGGCCACTCAGCACGAACATGGCGAAATCCACCGGCACCGAGCGCCGGCGGCTGATATCGTTTTTCAGCTCCTGACCATCGGCCTGAGCCGCGGTCAGACGCAGCTTCTGCTGCAACAGCTTCTCTTCGGCCAACGGGTCCAGATCGAGGTCTTCGAGGGGGGCCGTGTCCGCTTTTACTTGCCCGTTTCCGAGGCCTCTCAGATAGCGAATATAGGCCAGCCGGCATGCGTCCAGATCATAGCCGCCAGTGCCCTTGGAGCTAGGCAGGAAGCCATCTGCGAGCAATCGGCGCACTTGCCGATCGCTCAAATCCAGGTGCTCGGCGATGTCCTTTTGCAGGGCCATTTTTGCTCAACCGGAACCGGACACGGACATGCCGAAAAAAGGTGGTATGTAGCGAAGGATCGCGGTGTTGATCACCCGTAGCAGGCCCAGGGGGGCCTCAGGAGGACCCTAGGTGCGAATGACTCCCATCCATGCCCATTCGGGCGCAAATGGGAATGGATCGCATTTGATGCGGGAAGGCCGCGGGGACCTACCCCACGGCCATCCCCGCGGTCAGATGGCCTTCTTGGCCAGCGCCCAGGCCTCGTCGGCGACCAGCTCGACGTCATGACCGACGGACTTGAGCAGCTCGACGAACTTCTGGCGCGCAGGCTCGACCTTGGCCAGCTCGGCCTTGAGCGCAGCCACCTCGGCCTTCAGTTGCTCGACGGACGGGTCCGCCACGACGGGCTGGGCCTGGACGACATCGGTGCGGACCACGGCGGGCTGCACGGACTGTGCGGGCTGCGCCACGGCGGCGGTGCCGGCGACAGCCGGCTGTACGGGTTCGGTCATGGGTGACTCCTTGACGAAAAGCCGGCGGAACAGCCAGCGGATGGTGGTGATGAAATTCATGGCTGACTCGCCGTGCCGGCCGCGGCCGGTTGCTGTGATCGGATGAAAGCCTGCAGCGCCTTCACTTGTGCGTCGGCATCGGCGCCGACTCGAACAACTGCTGCTGCAGCTGCTGCCTGTACGTCGGTAACTGCATGAGGCTGGCCGGTACCGGTGCTGGCTGCGGGCACTGCAGTTGCGGCCGGACAACGCCAGACTGGGCGCAGCCGGATACGAGCAGCACGCAGATCAGCAGCGATCGAAGTGGCCGTTTGTTCGGCATGGGCTTTGTCCTTCTCGTATTGCGCCGCGACCGCGTTGGCCGCAGCGGTGTTGTTGCGCTCGGTCTGCAGCGTCAGCTGCAGCTGCACGTTGGCCGCATGGGCATCGTCGCGGGCCGCGATAGCCTTCGCCGCTGCCCGCGTCTCGTGGATGTCGTGCCAGCTGACACCAGCCACAGCCAGCACCAGGGCAATGATGATTCCGGCCATGACGCGCATCAGGTATGGCCCTCGCACAGCGCACGCTCGGCCGCGCGACGCCGTATCAATCCGGGTTGCGGCTGGCCCGCGGCATACACGTACAGCGAGATCGCGGCGCACGCGCCCGGCATGTCGCCGGCATTGGCCTTGGCAGCGATCGATGACCGGCAGAACTGTCCGACGCCGATATTGAAGGCCGTTGAAGTGAACGCGCCCCATTGGTAGCTGGTCATCGGTCCATGGATGCAGGCCTGCACGCCACGAGCGGCCGCGCCGACATCACTGGCGAACCAGGCTTGGCACTGCGCCTCGCTGTATCGCTGGCCGACAACCACGCCCGAGCCGGTGTGGCCAAGGCATGCCGTCGGCACACCAGCGAGATCGGCGTAGCCCACAGGGCTGTTGCCTTCCGATGGCGCGATGATCCAGCCTGCGATGGCCACAGCCAAACCGAACAGGCCGGCGACGGCCGCGGGCTTACGGGAGATTGCCATCGTCTTCACTCCGCACGCCCCGCTGGTTCCAGTGCGCCAGCAGGTGGATCATCATCAAGAGGGTGTACAGCGCAGTCAGGGCACCGGTGACCACGCCCCAATTGACGCCGCCCATCCATTGCCAGAAACCTGTGATCTCGCCATACAGCCACGCTACGGGCGGCGAGATCTTCGCCACCGCGAGTGCGGCTTCTTTGCTCATGCTCATTCTCCGGGCATAAAAAAACCCGCAGCCGCGGGAATGCCTGTTCAGTGGATAGGACCGTCAGTTCGGCAAGGCGAACATCGGCAGGATGACTTGCGCTTCCAGCTTCTCGCGCCGGGCCCGCAACTGAGGCAAGGCGCGCTTGCGTTCGAGCATCAGGCGCGAGCCGATGGATGCCCGGGTCAGCGAGCTGGCGTTCTCGATCTCGAGGCGTTGCAGCTCCTGCCAGGCGGTCAGCGACCGGGAGATGCCTTCGCGGCGCGCGCTGCCAAATGCCCGCACCAGCGCTACCTTGAGCGACCGGACCCGCACGGTGTTGCGGCTGTAGGTAAGCAGCAAATAGCACTGATCTTCAGACAGCATTGCCACCTCACGTGACTGGCTGCCACCCGGGGTTTCAAAGGGTCGCGTTTCAAACGCGACCCTTCCGAACTGCGCAAAGTCATCGCGATAACGGCGTAGCAGCTCGAGCACATTCTTGTGCTGGATCCCCAGAGATGAGGCGATATCCATACTGCCGACACGATGCTCGCCATCCAGCGTAACGAGTTCGATAACGTGGCTCATGAGCGTCCCACTTCGTGGATATTGTTGCTATCACTGTATCCACTTGGATACAATTGGCCTATGAACTACATCGTCAAGCAGACCGATGGCTTCCGTAGCTGGATCGCTTCGGTCAAAGACCTCAAGGCGAAGATCGCTGTTGCTCGGCGCATCGAACGTGCTTCACAGGGCAACTTCGGTGATCACAAGCCTGTTGGCGACGGTGTGTCAGAGCTGCGGATCCCAACAGGCCCTGGCTACCGGGTGTACTACACGATTCGCAACCTTCAGATCGTCATTCTGCTCTGCGGTGGCGACAAAAGTAGCCAAAGCGCAGATATCAACAAGGCCAAGCAGTTGGCCAAGGAGATCCAAAATGACCACGAAACTGACTGACTTCGATCTCTCCAGCTTGCTCGACAGCGAAGAAGCGATTACCGAATACCTCAACCAGGTGATGGTCGATGGTGATCAGGACGAACTGCTCCGCGCCTTCAGCCATGTTGCCAAGGCGCAGGGTATGAGCGAGATTGCCCGCAAGTCAGGCCTTGGGCGGGAAAGCCTTTACAAAGCACTGACTCCCGGCAGCAAGCCGCGATTCGAAACGATGGCCCGGATCAGCAGTGCCTTGGGTCTGGCGATGCAATTCACCGTGTCGCCAATGAAGGCTGCGACGCAGTAACTGACCCGTTGCAAGGTGGCGTAAAAAAGCCCCACAAGATTGCGGGGCTTTCGTCACGATAGGGAATTTACCCTCAAAAATGGTAGTGCTGCACGCTACCAGTGCGAGGCGGCTTACGCGGCCGCCCGTCCAAACCTTCGCTGAGCGACACCCACCTCGCTTGTGCAGCGATCCAGCAGCCACTCATATACCCGGCGCCATCCGTTGTTCATGTAGGTGACATGGGACCGTCCAATCATCTCTGCCCGCTCTCGATCACTCATCGCCCCCGATGCGCCGGAGTCCGCATCGCCATGGTGACCGGTGCGCAGCTCGAAAAGCACCGCGTCCCGAAGTGCCGCGTACACCGGTGACGGCTGCAGCAATCCCTGTTGCACCTTTCCCCAGCTCGGCCAGCGATTGGCATGCGCCAGGGCATAGGCATCCTGCGCACGCCGGCGGCCGACATCGGGTGTCGCCACCATAAGCATCGCATCCAGCATTGCGCTCTCCCTGATGCGCCACTCATTGGCCAGCAGCTCCATCACAGCCGCATCCAGCTGTGCCCGCGTGCGGTCGGCGCCACCGGGCCACCAGACATGGCAAAGCAGCTCACGGCCGAGTCCGGCCGGCACGAACGCCAGCGCGGCGGCAATGTCCTGTGCACTCAGCTCGACAACGCCGCCGGCCGAGTCGGAGTAGGTTTGGGTCTTGGGGTTCAGCCGGCCAAGCATTTTGCCGATGTGTGCCATGTTGTTCAGATCCTCGTTCGTCAATTCGTTGCTGCCGCCGGCTGTGTCCGGCAATCGTTCAACCATTCCGGACTTGCCGGCTCATCGGCCCAGGCCTCGACCGCGTTGCGCCCAATCCATCGCCCACCGATGCACCAACCCAGATCTGGGCGCCATGACCCGAATGTCGGGCGCTGGTACACCTTCTCGATCACCAAGTAGCGTCCCTGCGCCGGCGGCTGGCTGCCGCGCGTCCAGGCAATCACGCGACACCTGTCATGCAGAGGTACTCGAGTATCGCGGCCTGTGCTTGCTCCCATCCACGACACACGACGACGTGATAACCACGGGCGGCCAGCTCGCGGTGCCAGACCTTCTGGACCGAACTGACGGCGCCGCCTACGGTGCGCTTCATCTCCACGAACAACCCGTGATGCGGGCCGCGCGGCGCCGGCAGGAACAGGTCGGGCACACCTGGGCGAACGCCCTCGGCCCGCAGCTTCGCCGCCACCAGCTTGTGGCGCTGCCCGCCGTTAGGGATGGCGAACAACAGCGCCAGATCCGGGTGACGCTTCACGGCTGCGGCAGCCCAGCGCATCAGTGCGACCTGCTCGGCGTGCTCAGTGGCCACGCAATGCATTTTCACCTGTCCATCTCCCTTATCGCATGCTGGGTGCGCAGAACGCCTTCGGCGTGAAAGAGCCTCAACTGCAAAAAAAACTCTTCGAGGATAGGGGGGCGTCTAACCAGCACAGCATTGCAAGCTGAGCAGGCCCATGCCCCCAACTCGTCATCTGAGCTCATTTCGATATCGAAGTAGACATCCATTGGGTAACGTGCAAATACCGTCGTCTCGGGGTCTCCATTGCACGTGCCTGCGATTCCGATCATGCAAGGCTGCCCTTTTGCCAGCTGGCGAGCCTTCGACATCTCGGATGTGCTCGCTTGCTCATCCTTTGCTCCTGGATATTTCATCCATGCAATGAACCCTGCACTCCATGCGCACATGGGTAGACAGCAAAATGCACCGGCCCATAGACCATGAAGGTGACTGGCAACCCAAAACAGGCCAAAGAACAGAAGAACGCCGGCGATAGAACCACCCGCTACCCAGGATGCCGTGAACACTGCCTTTCTCATACCGCC
>JGI2924J29684_1077484_pt1 | contig 17739 bp, 12 predicted proteins | sample BenlonsequencITS_FD_29684 | JGI IMG/M metagenome (IMG submission 29684)
GATTAGTGCTAAAGCTGTGCAAGCGAGCAATAGAGTTTTGCGTCTCATATTTTTCTTCCCCGAGGTGTCATTATTATTGCATTCGGTCATGATTTTTGTCCGTATGTATAGGATTATCTAGCTATCCTATCTGCTTGAGGTGGACGAGGGGGATAGGAAGAATGATTGCATTGATCAGTTTTGGGTTGGAAACAAACTTAAAGTTTCAATCTTAATCTAGGTGGTAGCGTGTGTCTTGTGTCTAGAGGGAGGGAATCTGGATATTACCTCTCCTTTTGAAGTTTGCGGGATTAAGTGAGTGATTATTTATCACGCTAGACGCGGTTTTATGTGTTGTTTTGTCTTTCTTGCGCGTAGCGTCGACGCGGGAGGACTAAAATATGATTGATTTTAAGTGCGTCAAAAAACAGGCGCTACACAGATATACTACAGTTTTGTTTGGACTGATTTGCACCGTTGCATTGTCTGCATGCGCTATGTTGCAAAACCAAGCGCATCAGAATTTCGAATATGTCTATTTCGGTACGCGTGTAAGTGACGAAAATACGGGTATATATGGCGCTAAACTGGATCACAAAACGGGTGTGTTGATGCCATTGGGTATCGTTGCAGATATAGAGCGTCCAACATGGTTAGAGTTTGTACCAGACTCATCTGTTTTCTACGCAACAGCGTCCGGAGGGGAGAATGGTACAGGTTTGATATATGGTCTAAAATCTGATCCGAATACCGGTGCTGTGAGTATCATCAATAAGATATCATCTGGGGGAGAAGATCCCACTTTTATTGCACCAGATGTGAAAAGAGAAAAATTATATATAGCGAACTTTCGGGACTCGGTTGTTTCTGAAATTACTATGAATGATGATTTGAGTTTGCAGACTGTGACTGGGCGTCAGATGCAAGTGGGAAGTGGCCCACATCGACGCCAAGATAGCGCGCATGCGCACGCTGCTGTGCTCGATCCGTCTGGTCAATTTGTGCTTTCGCCTGATTTGGGTGCGGATAAAGTTTTTATCTATAAACTCCCAGAGAATGATGGTGGATTGCAGGCGGCTAGCCGCGCTGAGGTGACAACGCCAGCAGGAACGGGTCCACGTCATCTTGTGTTTCATCCAAATGGCAAATTTTGTTATTTGGTTTTTGAGCTTACAGCTCAGGTGCAAGTCTATTCTTGGAATGCTCAGATTGGCGAATTAATCCCGATTGAAACTCAAAATACTCTATCTGAAGGTTTTGAAGGATTTAAAAGCGTTTCGGAGCTCGCAATTTCAAAAGATGGTCGCTTTTTGTATGTCACCAACCGAGGTGAAAATCAGTTGATTGTTTATAATGTGAGTGAACAAACGGGTGCAATTTCGGAGATACAAAGAGTATCTGTTGGCGGGAAATTACCTTGGCATTTTGCAATGAATAAAAGTGAGGAATGGCTGTTGATTGCAAATTTCAAATCCAACAGCGTGACTGCTTTTAGGCGTGATGATGAAACGGGGTTGGTGGAGCGTATGTCAGGGGAGATAGAAATTCCACAAGTCGCAAATGTCGCTTTTAGAAAATAAAGAGAAATTGAAGTTTTAGCTCCAGCACTTGTGGCCCTATTTTTGGCCACAGAAACAGCTCTTCCTTTTTTTGATGAAAGAAAAGGAAGAGCTTGTTCGAAAGCAATTGGTTTTTTGGGGAAACCAAACGGATCACTTTTTCTTAATTGGATTGCCTTTGAGATAGCGTTTTAAGCTTGGGCGCTCAGCTCCACGGTGCAGGTTTTCCAGATTTTTGATGTTGTGGAGATCATCTTGAGTGCGTCGGTTATTGTGCCGAATGTATTCTCCATATGTTGGCACACTGTAACTTTCTATCCAGCGAGAGCTATCCTCTAGGTTTTGCCAAAGGGACCAAGCTCTTGCTCCATCTCGTTTTCTTATGTGTTCGCGTTGCGCCATTTCAGTTAGAAATTCTTGCTGATCTTCTATGGCAATGACATATTCAAGTTCGACGAAAATAGGCCCGTTTTTTAATTGTACGTCTATGTCAATGACGGGTTCGCGCCAGTGTTTTATTGGGTCTAGATTTAGGTTCTCAGCTATCGGTAATTTCATGCCCAAAGCTAAAATGGCGCTGCTGGCTAATATTATACTAGCGACAAAATAAGCCGTCGATAGACTGCCATATTCAGCAATAAATCCATAAGTCCAACTGCCAACAACCATGGCTCCAAATGTGGCCATTTGGTACGTCGATAAAGCGCGAGCTGTTACCCAGCGTGGCGCACATAATTGCACAGTCGTATTGAGACTTGTATGTTTTACCACCCAACCGGAGCCAGCTAAAAGCATACCCATAACAGATACGAGATAAACTGGTGCGAAAGCTAACAGTAATAGACCAATAAATATACAGACAGTACCCAATCTGACCACATTTTCAGATGTCCATTTTTCACGTAGAATGCCGCCAGATATCGCGCCCATAACGGCACCGACACCATATCCACCTAAAAGAAATCCAAATGATAATGCGGTACCATCATAGCGTTGGCTGACTAGAACGGGAGCGAGGGCAAGTATAGCACTGTTTGTCATACCTCCCATTGCACCGCGTACCATGGCGGTGCGAATATATGGAGATCTGATTGCAAACCGCATTCCTGCGCCAACAGCTTGCAGGATTGGTTCAGACGGGATGTCAGATTGGTCTCTCGTAGGTCGCCAGATCAGTAAAGTAATGATCAATCCGATATAGCTTAACACATTGACGAGAAAGGCCGTAGCAGCACTACTAATTGCGACTATTAAACCACCAATGGCAGGCCCAAGTGTGCGCGCTAAATTCATGCTCATACTATTTAAAGCAACGGCCCGGCCTAGTATATTGCGTGGAATCAAATCGCGTACCGACGCATGCCAAGAGGGATTATTGATAGCGTTTCCTGAGGCAATAATGGCTGTAAATAGCAATAAAAACCAAGGTGTTATCCATTTGAAATAGGTCGCAGTCATAAGGGTGACAGCTGCACAAAACATAACTGTTTGTGATAACAGCATTAATTTGCGACGATCCCATCTATCAGCGAGTGCGCCACCAAATATTGAAAACATCATCACTGGTAGGCTCATCGCTGTTTGGACCAGCGCTATAAGCTGGGGTGAATCAGTCAAACTTGCCATTAGCCAAGAGGCAGCGACGACTTGGATTTGGCTTCCCATGTTGGAGAAAGCTGTCGCGGTCCATAGGTTTCTATAGGTTGGTATGCTGAGTGGCGATATTTTCGCTTCCGGCTCTATGGAAGGTGATGTCTTTTCATTGTTTGAAGAAGTGTCCACATCATGCCTTTCGCTGGTGTCTGCCATTAGAAATTGGCTCAGTTGAAAGTGTGGAGATCACGTAGGCGGAATTCTTTGTGTGAGCGCTAATTTCATCTACCAAGTGTTTTTGCAATCGTGTTGGAAGCCAGTCTTTGCGTGTGGTAATACCAATTGCAGGAACAGGTGTAATAGCTGGATAATGCAATGCTTGTAGGTAATCTCTTTGGTGCATGAGTTCGTAATCAGTCATCAGCGTGAGCCGGTCACCAGATTCAAGTAGACTGCGAATGATTGTGAATGCACTGGTGCGAATGGGGGCGTGCGGACCTGAAGTGCCTTCAAAGAGTTTCTCAAAGCATTCTCTACGACTTGCACCGCGAGTACCTACAACCCACTCATATTCGAGAAGGTCTTCAGTGGTTATGTTGTCTTTAAAGGATAATGGATGGTTGGTGCGTCCGACAATATGAAAACATGTATCAGCAAGCGGTATATATTCGAGATTCTCTCGACCATCTTGTTGTACAAGTCCAACGACAAAATCGACATCACCATCAGATAAGCTTTGCATTAATTCTGGTGCATTCTCGCTCACAATTTTTATTTCAGCATTTGGAAATTCCTGAACAAATGTATCTAAAACAGTCGCAAGAAGGAAACTGCCTCCAAAAGGCATTGCGCCAACAGTTATGCGTGAGCGTGTATTTCCACGGGATATTTCAATATCATTCTGGGCTGCTTCGATCTCCTGAAGAGCAAGCTTCATGCGCTTACCGAAATTCATGCCGGTAGGGGTTAATGAAAGACCAGCGGCTGTTCTATTTAATAGGGTGTTTTTTACATTTGCTTCCAGCGTGCGAAGGGCGCGTTGAACCGATGTGGGGACTAGGCCAAGCTCATTTGCAGCAGCTTCTAGATTCCCTGCTGCAAATATTGCGATGAGACAGTTTATTTGAGATCTGGATATTCGATTCGCAGCAATATCGAGATTGAGAGCTGTCTCTGAATTAGGAAGTTCTTGGAGTGCATCTCTTAAGCGATCAAAGAAACGTTCAGCGCGATGGTGAAAAATTCGTCCTAGCTCAGTGAGGTAGCTTCCACTTGTGCTCCGTATGAGAAGCTGAACGCCTAATTGGCTTTCAAGTTTTAGAATAGCTTGGGTGACGGCTGGCTGAGATAAATTGCATTCCTCTGAAGCGCGTCTAACGCTGTTTACACGTCCAACGGTTTCGAGAAGCTTTAATTGTCGAAAGCTTATGGATTCTGTTGTCATTCCATCGTCCTCCCAGTCTTATTTAGTTTGCTGTTTGAAATGAGGAGTACATCATAATTAATCACCATTATAGAGGGGCGAAGAAGTGAGTGAACATGAAAATTGATGGTTTTTAGGTGTATATAAGTGCATTTTGTTGTCGTGATAATTATATTAATTTGTTATGAAATATTGTTTAAAAACAAATACTTAATATAATTTTTGTGTTATTGTTTAGGGTATTAAATTTCGGATTTATTATGTCTTTTATTTCGAACGTTTGGATGCGAAACTTATATGGTCGGCATATTAAATTTATCACCAGTTTGACATAAAACTTATATCCATTTGTTGGAATTTGAGAAAGTTGGGTCGTTTTTAGACGTAGTATTTGAACATATGTAACGTACCCAATACGGAAGGGGTGGCTGTGGAGGCATCAAAAAACACACTTACTTTGGGCAAGTGTGTTTTTAAATGTGCTTATCGTTTTGGCGGAGGAGTATAAGCTCTTAAATTAGCCACCTAGACTTGCAGTCGTATCGTCAAATAATTCGTCGACTGATAACTTGCGTGGAATGATTTTCTGTTCAAAAGCCCATTCTATAGCAAGTTGGATACCTTTGCGGTTCGCTTCTAGGCCCAATGGAGGGTATGGGGAGGGGACGCCTCCTTTAGTGAGCTCTCGACTGTCACAGATCATGCGATAGATCTCGCGAACGACTTCGGGATGGTTACGTGAAATATCTTCATGTACAACGAACATATGGTTTATGGGTACAACACCTTCACGGGCAAACCATTCCTTTGCTGCATCAAATGGTTTGGGAACAAGGTATTCCACCCGATCATCTTTTGGCAGATCAACCCCCTGAAGCGTTGCGGCAAGTTCACCATCCAGCATCATTTTGCCGATATCGGACCCTTTGGGTAGCTCAATGCAATTGGCGGGATCGGAATATTCTTCGAGATGACCTTCATTCACAGTCATCCAGGTCACTTTATTCAGGTCGACACCGTATTCATGTTGTAAAATGCCCCGCATCCAGAGGCCGGTTGTTTGTGCATATGTTCTTACGCCAACCTTTTTGCCTTCAATGTCTTTTGGGTTTACGTGTCCAAAATCTCTGTTGAAACCAGAACAATGGTGTTGAAAGCGTCCTGAAATAGGCGCGGGTAGCATGACATAAGGCTTGTTATAGCATTTGGCCTGAAGATAGGTAACGATTGCAAGCTCACCTGCATCATAGCTATTGCGCCGGATCATATCTTTAAAGCCATTGTGTGCTTTTTCTGGACCGCAAAAATCCAGTTCTACTTTGTCAGATGTGACGCGCCCATCTTTCATCGCAAGGGTGACTGGATAATCGGCAAGATTGGTTTTGAGCTTTAGCTTACCATTTTCTAATTGTTCCATTGTGTCCTCACTTGGAGCTATAGCTGAACTTCGATGAGAGATGGGCCAGGTTCATTGAATGAATCCAGCATCGCTTTTGTGAAATCTTCAGCTGTATTTACGGAGCGGGCAGAAACACCCATACTGTTTGCCATTGAAACCCAGTTAATTGTTGGGCGATCTATATCAATCATTGCCATAGCTTGTTCGCCGGGAGTGCCAGCGCCCATATTGGCGTATTCTGCTTTCAAGATGGCATATTTATTGTTGGCGAAGATGATTGTCGTAATGTTCAATCCTTCACGCGCTTGCGTCCATAAAGATTGAATTGTGTACATCGCGCTACCATCCCCAACCATGCACACGACACGTCTATCTGGACAGGCTAAAGCAGCACCAATGGATAAGGGGGTTGCATATCCAATAGACCCGCCGAGATTATTGATAAGATCATGAGGACGTGCGCCGACTGTATGCCCCATGGTCTCACGACCTGTTGTTAGCGACTCATCTATCACGATTGCATTTTCAGGAATGGAATGAGCAAGGGCGTGGGCGATGCTTAATGGAATTAACTCACCTGTAGGAGCGGGTGTTTCTACCCGTTCTTGTAGGATTGGCGCTGCATCTTGACCGCCGATAGCTTCAAGCAGCATTTCAAACGCTAATTCACTATCTTCGTCTTTTTCGACGAGACAATGCACGTTTGTGGAAGGGTCTTTGAGTAAGCTTGGTTTATCAGGATAGCTGAAAAACGCTGTGGGTTCATTGGTTTCCACAGTGATTATGTGTTTAAAGCCTTTTAGGAATTCTATAGCTTGCGGCACGGCATAAGGAATGCGTTCCAAAGGAACGCGGCCAGCACCGCGTTCAATACGAGCGGTGAAAAATTGTGTGCCTAACCGACATTTGCACGAGGCAGATACTTTTCCAGCTAATTCTAACGCTCGGCCTTTGGTTGCTTTGTTGGCAAGAACAATAAGCGCTGGTTCGCCACTCTTGAGAATATTGGCGACATTTTCAATTCGGCCAGTGTCTGGAACGCGCTTTTCATGTTTTACTTGAGGTAAAGCATGTGTGGGCGCGGCTTCCTCCCAGCTTGTGTTACCGGGCAAGATGAGCGTAGAAATCTGGCCTGGGTGGGCGTTAGCTGCAGCCACCGCTGAAGCCGTATCCCAAGCTATAGAAGATGCAGAATCTGCGCGGCGTACCCAATGACTTAAAGGCCGCGCTAGACCTTCAATATCAGATGCCAGTGGGGGATCGTATTTCAGGTGCGACATGGAGTGCTCACCTACGATATTTACCATGCCTGATGAAGCGCGTTTCGCGTTGTGAATATTGGCGAGTCCGTTGGCGAGCCCTGGTCCAAGGTGTAGGAGAGTGGAGGCTGGGGTCTCTTTCATCCTATACCAACCATCAGCTGCGCCAGTCGCTACACCTTCAAAAAGGCAAAGCACGCTCTTCATCTTTGGGTTATCCAAAGCTGCAAGAAAGTGCATTTCAGATGTGCCGGGATTAGCGAAACATATGTCTACGTTTTGGTCGATCAGTGTTGATACGAGACTCTCTGCACCATTCATGACAATTTCCTTATTAGTATCCGGCCATTTCGCGGCCTTCGCCGACAACGCCATAGCTGCGCTTGGGAGGGGACATCAAAAAGCGATATCCTTCACTAATTAAGCGTTCCACATTGCCCGAGTTTGTGTGTGGATTGCCCACGACAACATTGTGCTTGTGACAAATTGCAACGATCTTAGCCATTGCTTCAACAACTTCAGGATGGTCGTATTGGCGAGGGAAACCAAGCTCTTGAGAAAGATCTCCTTCACCGATTAGGATGAAGCCTATTCCTGGAACATTCGAAAGAATATCATCAAGATTTTCAATTGCCTGTGTGCTTTCGCACATTAGTCCTACAAGAATTTCACCATGTGGTACGAGTGGCCAAACATCTGCTTTTGCATAATATTCAGCTTGGCTTAATCCCCAATATCGAGCTGCTGTAGCGGGACCATCGCCACGTACACCTTTGGGTTCGTACAAAGGCGCATTCTTTGGACGACCATAACGACATGAAGCCACGGCATTATAAGCTTGCTCTACTGTCGCAACGTGTGGCCAAACCACGCCATACACACCGCGATCAAGAACTTGTTTGGCAAATGCCTGATTCATCTCAACACCATTGGCGGGTATACGTGCAATCGGTGTTACATTGGGCGCAACTGAGCCAGATTGTGCGATTTGTTTGCGGTTCAGCATGTATTGAAGAGCATCGCCTAAGCCAGCGACATCATATGGATTGTGCTCCATTTCGAAGATGATGCCGTCATAAGGTGAATCAGTCATCTCAATTGCAGCTTGTTTATCCAACTTTGAAAAAGCTGTAAAAGCGGGTTTGTTTGACTCAAAGGCACGGATAATACCGTTTAATCGTGTGTCAGCCATTTGGGGTGTCCCTCAGGAATAGAAGTCGTGTAAGAGAAAATTGGTGCCATAGTCTTTTAAAGTGACGAGGCATTGTTCAAATTAATGACCGGTTATTTGTCTGTGCTCCAATACATGAAGCCCATGCCTTCTCCGGTTCCTGCTGGAGTTCGGTAGCTTGGGACATAGTCTACAAGCGTCATCTTTGCGCCAGCATCTTTGAGTGCCATCATAACAGATGTGTAGAGTTTGATTTCTGATGTGCCGGACTGATAGCTAGTTTCGGGTAGTGCGGAGAGACCTTCAAAATCATAATTGCCAAGCATTTCTATGATTTTACGGTCAAATTCTTCGTCACATACGAAGTGAGACAGGCCACCTGATGCGATAATGGCGACGCGCGCATCTGAATCCCAATCCTTAATGGCTTTTACAAGTGACTTTCCAAAATCAATACAGCGCCACATTGGGGGCTGCGTCGGTTCGTAGAAACAATTCATGAGAATTGGCACATGTGGAGGTGGATTATCACTCATAATTTGATGGTAGATGAAGCTGAAAGCATGCGGCACGATAGGGGCAGCGGGTTTCATCCAAACATTATCTGGCCATGAGAATAGGTCAGTGATGTCAAAGCCGTCTTTCTCAAAATTTTTGATGAGATAGTTGGCAAGCTCTGGGTGGCAATTGTGTGTAACTGGTTTGTCTGGCGCAAATACAGGGCGCTGTGGTGGACCGTTATGTACTTCCTCACCACTGTATATTGCGATTGAAGGAGACATGTGCGTGAAGATTTCTTGCTGGTCCTTGCCCAGAATAATCGCAACATCTACATTTGCGGCCTCATAAGCCTCTTTCATCTTTTGAATGGCAGCGTGATTACGTGCTTGACGTTGTGTGCGTTCCTCCAACGTAAGGAACGGTTCGAAATTTTCTGGTCCACGTTCAGCTTCTAGGTCTTCATAGTCCCAGCGTTTATTGCGATACCAGAGCATTTTTTTATTGTTGCGATCACGTTCGCCATTGGTGAGCCAGTCTTCAGGGGGCTGGCCCAGCATGCCGCTGTGTGGTTGTGCCATTCCAAATACTATTTCGGCCATTGGTAATTTCCTTTTTTATCACAATACATGTCATTTTTGCTGGGGAGGGATCAAAAAGACGTGGTGAGCGATTGATTTTAATTACAATTTTATGTCGACTTTGCTTCGTCGATATCGGTATTGGCTTCCGGTGTAACTTTGGGAGCCCATTCAGGTCTCAAGACCAGAAGAACGGTTGTTGCACCGATAATCAGGAAGACAAAAATCAGTGTCATAGGAGCTAGGTAGGAGCCTGATTTATGGAGCAGCCAACCTGTGATGATTGGTGCTAATATGCCCGCTGATGCTGATGCGACGTTCTGAAAACCTTTGACGACACCAGTTATTTCTTTTGGTATCAAGGTCAGTGTACACAACACTAAATTGTTGGCTGTCGTCAGACCTAAACCGGATAGCGATGCAATATTCCAGAAGAGAGCTTCTTCAACCGTTTCGGCACGCGCACCCAATAATACGGTACATGCACATGCGAAGCCGGCAACAACAAAGGCTTTCCTAATAAGAATGGCACGTCCAAATTTTGCTATAAGTCTGTCAGCTGTCCAACCCGCCGTTAAGGCGACAATAGCGATGCCTGCAAAGCTAAAGAAAGTATACAGGCCCATTTCTTTTAGGGTTAATCCGCGTTGCTCGACAAGATATGATGGCATCCATGTCATGCAGAAAAATGTGAAATAGTTATAGCAAAAATTGATAACGAGCGTGCCCCATATGAGAGGGCTTGAAAGTATTGATTTAACAGGGATGGGCGATTTTTTCTTATTGTTTCCAGTCCTGCTAAATTGTTCGGGCATATCGTTTTTAACAATAAAGATCCACGGAATTAGCCATAGTAAACCTGCTATACCCGTGACGATGAACATGAGTTGCCAGTTCATTGTAACAATCAACCATGCTGCTATTGGTGCCCCAAAAGCTGGACCAAATTTGGTTCCGAGCATGTAGATACCAACGGCCGTTCCGCTTTCATTTGGATCAAAATTTGATCTAATCCAACGATAACTGGCAGGAACGACGACAGCTTCGGCTGCACCAATAATCAGGCGCAAGACAATGAGGCCCCACAGTGCTGACATCAATCCGATTGAGGCAGAGGCGATACACCATATTGCAAAACAAATTGCATAGGGTCTTTTGACCCCATATCTATCAACTACATATCCCATCGGAACTTGAAAGAGGGCATATGACCAGAAGAAAGCTGAATTAATCCAGCCTCGATCTACATCTGACAAAGCAAAATGAGCTTTGAAAGCGTCAACAGCGAGTGCTGAGGAGATATTGGTTCTGTCAAAGAAACCAATCAATGCTCCAAGCGCCAATATGCCCAATGTTATCCATTTCAAATGGGGAGGCAGGGATGATGCTCGTGGTTGGTCGGGCTCTGTTTTTGTGCTTGGTTTATTCACGTTTCTCTCCCCAGTCTTTTATTATTTGGATGTTTGCTTGTTTATTGTCTTTATGCAGACAGTCCGGGATATAGTTTGAGGGCTGTTTGTGAAAATATCCAGTTGCGGTCTTTATCGGTTAAGCTCGCCAGCCCTGCTTGCGCTGTAGCAAGTATTTCTGTCAGGCTTCCTGGCGATGTTGGGAAATTGGAACCCCACGCCATGCGGTCAGATCCAAAAACGGATACAACTTTCGGGAAGAAAGTTTCAGCGCTTGCTTTACCTTTTTTAACATCCCCAAAAATACGCGGTGTCAGTTTGAGGTAGATGTTAGGGATGTCTGCAATGTCAAAAAGGCTTTGAGCGTTGTTGTAAGGAGGTCCATCTAGAACATCTGGGCGACCTAAATGGTCTAGAATGATATTCGCACGCGGGAATTTTTTCGCTAACATGCTCACTTGTGGCAGGCCGATAGGGCCTGTCTGAATACACATTGGCAGACCAAGTTCTTCTAGTAATTCCCATGCTGCAAAAGAGCGAGGATCGTCAAGTTCGCTTGGGTCAAAAGCTTTTGTGCTTCCGCCTGTAAATAGACGTAGTCCGGCAAGCCCCTTTTTATTCCAAGCTGTGATTTGATCGCATGCATCTGACGTAAGTACATCAACAGAGCCGACAGCAATGAGGCGATCTGCAAATTTATTACATCCGTCAACGACATAACTATTGTCAAAGCCATATGTTGTTGAGCTGTGCACAACAGCCGCTTTGCTAACGCCGGCTTCGTCCATTGCTTCTATTAGCGTTTCAGCTGTACAGGGACGTTCCTGAGACCAATCCGAGCGAATGCCGAAAAGAGGAGACGGCGGATAAGTTTCTAAGTCACCTGATATTATATGTGGGTGAATATCAATAATATGATTGGTCACGATGTGTGCTCCCTAATTATTTGTTATTATTTACCTTTTGCTTTTAGGTGGGCATCTAATCTTGGGTAAACTCTTCGTGCATTGTCTTCGAAAATTTTCTGACGATCCGCATCGGAGAGGGCATCACAAGCATCCAGATAGCGTTTTGTATCATCAAAATAATGACCGGTGTTGGGGTCTTTACCGCGCACTGCCCCAACCATTTCAGAGCCAAACAATACATTGCTTGTTGGGATGACTTTTGTCAGGAGTTCGATGCCAGGGTGATGGTAAACACATGTATCGAAAAATATGTTGTCGAGGAGGCCTTCAAGTGGTCTGTTGGCCATTTCAAGAGACATTCCGCGATAGCGACCCCAGTGATAAGGAACTGCTCCGCCACCGTGCGGAATCACAAAGCGTAAATTTGGGAAATCTTTAAATAAATCGCTTTGCAATATTTGCATAAATACGGAGGTGTCTGCGTTTAAATAGTGTGCACCAGTGCCGTGAAAGTTGGGGTTGCAGGAGGCTGCAACGTGGATCATGGCTGGAACATCTAAATCACACAAAGCTTCATAGACAGGATACCAAGAGCGATCCGTCATAGGCTTACCTGTCCAATACCCCCCAGTAGGGTCCGGGTTTAGGTTACAGCCAACAAATCCCATCTCTTCTACACAGCGACGTAATTCAGGAATACTATTTTCCGGAGGTGCATGAGGCGTTTGTGGCAGCTGACATACCGGCACGAAATTATCTGGGTAAAGGTCAGCCACACGGCGCACAAGATTGTTTGACACTTCTGCCCATTCAAGTGCAGTGCGTTCATTGCCTAAATGGTGGCTCATCAATCCCGCGATAGGAGAGAAGAGTGTAAGATTGCTCCCTCGGTCTTGCTGGAGTTTTAGCTGGCCATTGCCAACACCTTCACGGATTTCATCATCAGTTACATGTGCTCCGGATACTTTGGGAGCATTCACAGGATCATCAGCATACTGTACCTGCTTTTGTCTCCAATCTCTAAAAGACTGGGGGACTGTAGTGAAGTGACCATGGCAATCGATAATCATGTAAGCCTCTGAAGATTGTAATTATTCTTTCTTCCAGCTTAGCTGATCAATTTCAGGCTTGGGGTATAGAATTTGAGGCATGCTGCATAAGAACATACTGTGGCGAGCCTATATTTACCCAGTGAAAGTGTATTCGTTTAGAGTTCGAACAGAAATCGTGAAAATGTTTATATCCAATATTGTATCAGAGCATCCAACAAATGAGGGATATGGGGCATTTAGGTGGAAATTTGTACAATAGAAACAGTTATTAAGATCGGAGTATTGTATCTTGAAGTCGCAATTGTTTTTGAAAAGTGGCTGTCCACACTGCTTGAAATTGTACATATTTTTAAGTGAAACCGGATTATCCAAAGAGTATGATATTGAAGTTTTCGAGCACGGAACTTCTCGGCATACAGCGATAAGGATAGACATGGAAAAGAGCGGTATAAAGCCTTCTTTTCCTGCTGTTTTGACTCATTCTGGAATATGGCAGACTGACTCTGAAAATCTCATAAGCCAGCTGGCTCGCGATCGTGGAAATGATATTGAGAACCTGTCTTTATATCAATATTTTGTGCGTGGTTTATATCCCAAATACGGAGCTATGCGACGTGAAAACATTGAGATGAAGAAAACAATAGAGAGCTTGCAAAAAACTAAATAGACTAATTTTTTCTAGTGAAAAATATAAGCCGCCCGATCTAAATCGCGCGGCTTATTTTGGGTTTAGGTTCTAAATTGCTTCTAGAAACGTTTTTCTAATGTGAGAGACCATTCTGCTCCGCGAGATGGAACAAATGTGGATGTGTAGGTTGGAGATTGACCTGAAAGCTCAAGACCTGACAGGATGTATTCTTCATCTAGAATATTGGAGCCTGCGAGAGCGATACTCCAGTTTGCTTCATCGTCTGAATCGTATTCAATACGGAAGTTTGTTACCCCATAAGCATCAATTCTAACTGAGTTATCGCCATTGCTTGCTTCAGTTTCATCTGTCCAACCGTAGTTCAATGCTGCTTTAACAACACCGCCCAACATATCACGATTGAAGTTTGCTCCGGCCGAGAAACTCCATTCTGGCGCGAGTTTTGAATCGCGGATCGGACAATTGTCAACATTTACATCTTCAAATGCAATGTCAGGACATTGGTCAAAATAGTATAGTTCTGATTCAGGATCTAGTTTACTCCAGTCGTATTTTGTGTGGCCGACAGACCCTGAAACTGACCAATTTTCACTTAAAATGAACTCTCCGTCTGCTTCAAATCCGCTGATTACAACATCACCAGCATTTGTCATAACAAGACTAGGGCTACCAAAACGAGGCTGGTAGAATGTAGCGAACTGAACAATATGATCTTTGATGTCCATCGCGTAGATTGAGGCATTTGTCCGCAGGCGGCTATCAAGCCAATCTGCTTTGATACCTACTTCGTAGTTGATAACGTCTTCTTGATTGTAAGGGCGGACAGGGGTGTCATATGCAACACAGCCGGATGCCAAAGGTCCGGGGCCACAAGATGGCTCTGGCACGTGGGTCACGAGGTTGTCGGAGAAGCCGCCACCTTTAAAGCCTGTAGAAACTGTTCCATAAACCATTTTAACAGGGTCGACAAAGTAACGTGCAGAAACACGCCAGTCAAAAGAATCAAATTTCGCTGATCCTGTGAAAGCATCAAAGCCGTTGTTTGTGTAGGCTTGTCCGCTAAAGCCATCTACGCCTGCAACAACGACGCCATCACCATCCCAATCTATTGTTGCGCCCGGATAGTCTTCTGCAATCGGAACTTCATCGGCACCACCATTTACGACGTCATAGAAACCGATAACGGTAGATTTGTCATCTTCACTACAACGCGCACCGACGGTTACTGAGAATTTCTCTGAGAAGTCATAGACCATATTTGCAAAGATAGCTTGCGTTTCCACTTGAGCATCAACGAATTCTTCGGCCGCTTCTACATTTCCTTGCTGGAAAGGGGCGCCAAAGATCAAGTGGGCACGGTCTCCTGTGTGCTCAAAAGGTTGCTCTTTGAAGAAGTAAACACCACCGAGCGCTTTTAGTTTGTCGCCAGTATAGTTCAATGTGAATTCGTGTGATTCAGAATCAACTTCGGTAACATTTACACGATTGTACAGGTTACCAAATAAGACATTCTGCGTGTAATATTCACCCTTAATCATTCCACCTAGATAATTGATCGACCAAGTATCATTAAAGTCATAGCCGACTTTCAAGCTGTATGCGGTGTTTTTGATCGAGTCTTCAAGCTTACATAGTTGATCCGCAGGGATGTAGTCGCCTTCAACAGGGGTAGCCTGATCTAAATAGCAAGGAAAAGAACGGGTGTAATTATCACCACTGATAAATCTAGGATCTTGAGCGACCAGAGGGTCTAGTCCGTTGTTTTGTAAATAGGCCTGCAATCCTCTGAGTGCTGGAGACAATGAATCATCATTGATTGGGATTGGGTCACCTGGATTGATAGCATTTATACCACCTTCTCCCTGACGAACAGAAAAGTCTGAAATGATAGGCGTAGGAGATAATCCGTTACTCTCAGCGACAGTTCCAGATAAGTCTATTGTTAGTTTATCAGTTGGCTCTAAACGCAGAGCTGCCCGAAAGGCGGTTTCATCTGTATTCCCAGAGTCATGAATAACATTTCCATCACGGTCTGTGACATTAATATATCCGTCTCTGTTCCATGTACCTGCATTTACTCGCAGAGCGGCACGGTCGCCCATAGGAATGTTGATCATTCCGGTTAAATCAGCCCGGTTACTCGTACCAACAGCACCAGCAACGCGTGCACCGAACTCATATTCTGGAGCTTTTGTGTTATACTGAATTGTACCTGCGGTAGAGTTTCGTCCAAATAGTGTCCCTTGAGGCCCGCGAGAAATTTCTACGGATTCAACATCAACGAGTTTCAACAGTGAGCCCATAGTTCTTGGGTAGTATAATCCATCAATATAAACGGCCACCCCAGGTTCAGCAGACACGCGTCCACTAGCGGTGGAGACACCACGAATAGAATATAAAGGCACTGACTCACCAAATGGTGTTGCTCCACCAATTGAGAGGTTGGGCATGAAGTTAGATAAGTCTTTGAAATTACCTGCATCTAACTCAGTAAGGTCACCTGCATCAAAGGTGATGAGTGATGTTGGCACTTCTTGTTCTGTAAAGGATACGCGCTCGGACGTCACAACAATCGTGTCGATCATTATGCTGCTGCGTTCTTTTTCTTCGGTTTGCGCCTCTGCCTGTGTTTCTGTTTGTGTTGCTTCCTGTGCGCTAGCTGACAGCCCCATTGCCAGCGCAAGCACACTTGGTACTGCCGCGCTCAATTTTAGAAATTGTTTCCGCTTCATATTCTTCCTCCCAGAATTGATGGCACTAACTGCCACACTTTGTCTGAGCATGCTTTCATTGATCTTGAGGTTTTCGGGTATAGATTTCGTGGGCAAGCTGAAAATATCTACAGCCAAATGCCCATGAAATTTATATCCTTAGCAGTCATTAGTTATGGCATGCCGTTGATTTTCGATTTTGGTTTTTTGTTTTTGAATGTTGCTTCTCTACAAAGAGAAGACAAAATCAAAAATGTAAGAATTGGTGCTGTCCTGCTCTGGTAAAGTATAAATAGAGTAGAGTTTGTAGTTCTGCTTCCATTATACAAAGGCCTATAAAGGTGGTCTTTGGAATTGCATTTAAGCTATTGATGCGCCGAATGAATATGGCGGTCCCTGATTTCGATAACCTCCTACATAGCCGCAAGCTCTAAGTATTCTGAACGTACTGAATTTAATCCAGTTGAGTGATGTGTACACCAATTGATGCGTTTGAATATGGGAGATAGATATGGAATTGACGGGTAAACTCTTATTGGGAGATAGTTTCGTCAAAGGAAGTGGAGGTAGCTTTAAAGGCTTTAATCCAACAACTTCTATGGAAATGTTTCCCGAATTTTATGGTGCTTCTGTGGAAGAAGTGTCGACAGCGTGTCGGTTGGCTGACGAGTCTTTTCAGGCTTTCCGTGCGACGAGTCTCGAAGAAAGGGCAAACTTCCTTGAAACTGTTGCGGATGAATTGGAGAAACTCAAATCTTCAATCGTCGCAAGAGGCGTTCAGGAAACAGGTTTGCCCGAAGGACGTTTGCAGGGGGAATTAGGGCGAACAACTGGTCAGCTGCGTTTGTTTGCAAAAGTGGTCAGGGATGGCGGATATCTTGATGTCCGCATCGACGAGGCAATGCCCGATAGGACACCACCACGACCAGATTTAAGGTTGGTGAATATTCCTGTTGGTCCAGTTGTTGTTTTTGGTGCAAGTAATTTTCCGCTTGCTTTCTCAGTGGCGGGAGGAGATACGGCCTCCGCATGGGCGGCGGGTTGTCCAGTTATTGTTAAAGCCCATTCCGCACATCCAGGTACATCTGAGTTGGTTGCCAAGGCAATCGTGGCTGCGGTTAAGCACTGCAATATGCCAACAGGTGTTTTCTCGATGCTTTTTGCTGCGTCTCGCGATGTTGGAACGGCACTTGTTGCAGACCCCAGAGTTAAAGCCGTTGGATTCACTGGTTCTCGTCAAGGAGGATTAGCACTTCAGGCGATTGCACAATCGAGAGCTGAGCCAATACCAGTATATGCTGAAATGAGTTCTATAAACCCTGTCATACTTATGCCAGAGGCGATGCAGCAGAAAGCAGCAGGCATTGCGCAAGCTTTTGTAGGGGCGCTAACTTTAGGGGCAGGCCAATTCTGTACTAATCCCGGCTTGGTGCTGGCTGTTGAAGACCCGTCACTAGAGCTATTCAAAGAAGAGGTAGCAAAAGGGCTGGCAAATAGCGCTGCAGCGACGATGTTAACGGCAGGTATCTGTGAGGCATATCAAAGCGG
>JGI2924J29684_1077485_pt1 | contig 17739 bp, 17 predicted proteins | sample BenlonsequencITS_FD_29684 | JGI IMG/M metagenome (IMG submission 29684)
CCCGCCGTGATGACGACAAGGTCACCGGTGTTGACGACACCCTGCTCCTTGGCGATGGTCAGTGCGTTGTAGCAGGTGGACGAGAGGGATCCCTGCTCGGTCGTCTTGTAGCCGTCGACGCCCCAGAGGAAGCAGGTCTTGCGGATGGCGTGGTTGGACGGCGACATCGCGACGATGTTGAGGTGGGGACGGAAGTTGGAGATGAGGCGCGCGGTGCGGCCTGAGTGCGTCGGGCAGATGATGCACTTGGCGTCGACGCGGTCGGCGATCTCGACGGCGGCCAGGCCGATGGCGGCATTGACGTTGCGCAGGCCGCCGCGGTCGTGGTACTGGTGGCGCTCGGCCAGGTACTTCTCGGTCTCCTTGCAGACGGACGCCATCATCTTGACGGCTTCGACCGGGTACTTGCCGGCTGCGGTCTCGCCGGAGAGCATGACGCAGTCGGTGCCGTCGTAGATGGCATTGGCGACGTCCGTGACCTCGGCGCGGGTCGGACGGGGGTTGCGGATCATGGAGTCGAGCATCTGGGTTGCCGTGATGACTGGCTTGTAGGCCGCGGCGCACTTGCTGATGACCGTCTTCTGGACGTGGGGGACCTCTGCGGGTGGAATCTCGACGCCCAGGTCGCCACGGGCGACCATGATACCGTCGGAGTGCTCCAGGATCTCGTCGAAGTTCTTGACGCCCATGGCACTCTCGATCTTGGGGAAGATGTAGACGTTGCGCATGCCGCTCTCGGCACAGATCTCGCGGATCTCGTCGACGGCCTCGCCGTTGCGGATGAAGGAGGCGGCGATGGCGTCGATGCCCAGCTCGCAGCCGAACATGATGTCTGCCTTGTCCTGCTCGGTGACGGAGGGCAGGCCCACCTCGACGTTCGGGACGTTGACGCCCTTCTTCTCGCCCAGCTCGCCGCCGTTGTCGACCACGCAGTGCATGTCGTTGCCCTCGACGTGGTCGACGGTGAGCTCGATGAGGCCGTCGTCGATGAGGATGGTCGAGCCCTTCTCGACCTCCTTCGGAAGCTCCTTGTAGTCGAGGGAGAAGCGCTCTGCGGTGCCCACCACGCCGTCATCGGTGGTGATGATGGCGCGATTGCCGGTCTCGAGGGTGACCTTCTCGTGGTTCTCGAGCTCGCCGGTACGGATCTCGGGACCCTTGGTGTCGAGCATGATGGCCACGGGGATGCTCAGCTCGTCCGAGATGCGGCGGACGCGTTCGATGTTGTTGCGGTGATAGTCGTGCGAGCCATGGCTGAAATTGAAGCGCGCCACGTTCATGCCGCTCTTGATGAGCTCGCGCAGGACGTCGTCGCTCTCGGTGGCGGGTCCCATGGTACAGACGATCTTGGTCCTCTTGGTAGACATCTGGTTCCTCTCGTCTCATAGAAACTGACCGACAGGATGCGTCGGCCAGCGGATACACTCACACTTGCGTCTCCCGAGCGAACATGGCCGTTCGTGGAAACTTACTTGCGAATTATAGTCGTTGTGCACGTGCGGGTCAGCAGACGACGCTACGGTTGACGAAATCCTTCCCATTGGCATATGCCTCGGCGTTGTCTAGCGTGACACGAGCGATCTGACCCAGCGCCTCCCTTGTGAAGAATGCCTGGTGGGAGGTCATCACCACGTTGGGGAAGGAGCAGAGGCGTGCCGTGACGGAGTCGAAGACCTCGCCGGCACGGTCCTCGTAGACGTTGGGATTCTCCTCCTCGTAGACGTCGAGGCCGGCCGCCCCGATCTTGCCCGAGAGGATGCCGCGGATGAGGGCCTCGGTGTCCACCAGGCCGCCGCGTCCGGTGTTGACGAAGATCACGCCGTCCTTCATCTTGGCGATGCTCTCGTCGTTGATCATATGGTGGCTCTCGTCGTTCAGGAAGGCGTGGAGCGAGATGAAGTCTGCGTTGGCGTAGAGCTCGTCGTAGTCCACGTAGCGATCGACGACGCCCGTCGCCACGAGCTCCTGGTTGGGGTAGAGGTCCGAGCCCAGGACCGTCATGCCGAAGCCCTTGCAGATGCGGCAGAGCGCCGCCCCGATGCGTCCGGTGCCCACGATGCCGGCCGTCTTGCCGTGCAGCGTCTCGCCGACGAGGCCGGTCAGCGAGAAGTTGTTCTCGCGCACGCGGTTGTAGCCCTTGCAGATGCGTCGGTTGGCAGCGAGCGCGAGCGCCATGGCGTGCTCGGCGATGGCCTCGGGGGAGTAGGCGGGCACGCGGGTGACCCGCATGCCGACTTGCTTGGCGAAGTCGACGTTGACCGCGTCGAAGCCCGCGCAGCGCATGAGGACCAGCCCGACCCCAAGGCCGCGCAGGACCTCGAGCGTCATGGCGGAGACGTCGGCGTTCACGAAGGCGCAGACGGCCTCGTAGCCCTGGGCCAGCGTCGCGGTCAGCGGGGTGAGGTTCGTCTCGGTGAAGTCGACCTTGAGGTCAGGATAGTCGGCAAGTTCCTTCTCGAAGGATTCCCTGTCGTAGCTCTTGGTGCCAAAAACGAGGATCTTCATGCCTTCGTTCCTTTCGCCCGCGGCTTGCGCCTTATCCAACCTGCCGGATCACAACATTGATTTTACCGCAGCGGGCAGGTGGTGGGCGCGTCGGCGGCGCACCTTTGCTCAAACGGGCTCCATGAGATACGGTATCGGCGTATCGTGGGCGTGACGTGCGACCCGGCGGCAATGCTGTCGCGACGTTGCGGCAGGCGCACGACATGCTGCGGCAGGTGCGTGGCACACCGCGGCTGGCGTGCGGCAGAAAGGGACGCAGCCGGGCGAGAGAAACGGACGCAGCGCGAATGGCACGACGCACGCACAGATCTGGCACCCCCGGTGCCACCGCTTGCAGGACCTCTGCTCGCAGGGTGCCCGCGCACGGGGGTGGCGGGGTGCGTGAGGGTGGTACGGCTCGCAAGAACCTTGCACCCGAGACCCTGCCAACCCTGTCATCCCTTACGGAGCTTCCCGCGTTTGACGAGCTGATCGCCACAGATCGTCAGCTCTCAGCCTTCTCGCGCGAGCGCGAGCGACTGGAGTGCGCGGAGGGCGTGCCAGTCGGGGAGGTCGAGCTGGGCTGCGTGGTCCGTCTTGACCGCGGCTTCCCCGCCGTGGTTACCGCAGGCGGCCTCTACCGCGCCGAGTTCGCGGCCGCCCTCAGCAAGGGAGGCGCAAACTCGCGCGCGGCGGTGGGCGACTGGGTCTGCGCGCGACGTCCGGCGGGGCATGACATGGGCATCATCTGCGCGATCCTCCCTCGCGAGAGCGACATCTCGCGCTGGCGGGGCAAAAGTCGCGGCGAGCGCCAGACGCTTGCGGCAAACGTCGACATCGTGCTGGTGACGCAAGCGCTCGGCGCACGCGAGGTCTCCTGTGAGAGGGCAGTGCGCTCCGCCGTCGTGGCACGTGACTGCGGGGCAGACATTGCCGTGGTCCTGACGAAGGCGGACCGCACCGGAGACGACCTGCTCGCACATGATATTTCCCTGATCAGAGACGTTATCGGTCCTGGCGTTCGCATCGTCGTTACCTGTGCCGGCACACGAGGGGGGCACGACCCCTCCGGTCTCGAGGCCACTGCGCGGAACTGTGCCGTCGGTTGGGGCTCCGACGACCTCCTTGCCCTCGTCCCCACGGGTGTCGTGGGCATTGTCCTGGGCGAATCTGGAGCCGGAAAGTCCACGCTTCTGAACGCCCTCTTGGGACGCGAGTCCCTCGAGACGGGATCCGTCCGCGCCTCTGATGATGCGGGGCGCCACACGACGGTCGCGCGCAGGATGGTGTCGCTTCCCGGCGCAGGCGTGATCGTGGACGAGCCTGGCCTCAGGAGCCTTCCTCTGGTGGGGCACGAGCGGGGGCTGGCTCTCGTGTTTCCCGAGCTTGCGAGCGCTGCGGGTGACTGTCGCTTCAGGGACTGCACCCATACGCACGAGCCGGGTTGTGCCGTCCGGCGCCTGATCGGTGACGGACTCGTCCCCTCCGCACGCGCCGATGCATACCTTTCCCTTGCGGCCGAGATGCGCCTCTCGGCGCGGTCGCTCGATCCCGACGTCACGCTCTGACGAAATCACTCGAGCCCTCGGTGCCTGTCCTGCCAGTCATTCTTGTGGGGCATTCGCTCGGGTTGCTCGCGATGGCCGTGCGCGAGAGGTGCCATGCAAGGCGGCCTACGCGACAAACTCCCGTTTAGGGCCTGCTCCTTCCGGGCGTGTGACAGACGTGCGAGATATGCACGACACTGCGGCAGAGCAGAGTTCGAAAGACGCCGCCATGGACCCGTCTTGACGGGACAATTTTCCCACGGGCGATTGCTTTGGGAAGCCACCGTGGGGGTCCTCGCATGTCTTTCAAGTTCAGGATTGCATTCTCGCTGGCATGTGCGGCGCTCGCCGCGCTGCTCTGCGTGAACTACGCGGAGTCGGTGCGCGCGGAAGCCGAGCGAACGAGGGACGAGGCCATAGCGCGCTATGGCGGCGAGGTCGTGCGGCTGGTTGTGTCCAGGGGACCGCTCGAACCGGGGGACGTGGTCGACCAGGCGGACGTGTCGGAGCGCGACTGGGTCACGGATCTGGCCCCCTCCGATGCCCTCACGTCATTGGACGACGTGGTCGGCCGCGAGGTGACGGTCCCCGTTGCGGCCAATGCGCCGGTGACTGCGCTGGCCTTTCGCGACGTCGCCGCGATGGCGGACATTCCGGCCGGGCATGTGGCGCTGAGCATTCCTATCACAGACAAGCTGGGAGTCTCCAGAAGCATTGGCGTCGGGACGAGTGTCATCGGCTACGTGGTGGACGACAAGGGGTCAACCCCCATAGCCACAGACGCGACCGTGCTCGCAAGCCCCGGCGAGACATCCGGACTCGGTACGGGGGGCCAGCTGACGCTGGCGATACGCTCCGAGGACGTCGATGCCGTGCTTTCCGCGAGCGCTGCGGGGACGTTGCGCATCGTGGTGCCGGCGGACGATGTCGAGGGTCTGGACAGGTTACGGACGAGTGCTCCCCAGGAGATTGCGGAGGCCGAGCGATGACGGACATGTGGATGGGGTATGCGGCCCTGGCGCATAGGAGAGACCTTGCACGTGCCCTGAGGGAGATTGAACCCTTTGCGGCACTGGGCTTCGCGTCGGATGGAGGAGACCTCAGGCTGAGTCTGCTCGATGAGGAGCCAGGGACTGTCGGCGCGATCGTGGGCTTGACTGACAAGGGCGTGTCGGACGTCAACCTCGCAGCGGCCTTGGTTCGCGATGGACGTGCGGAGCGGGTCGTCCTCGTGGCGCGCGATGTCTCTGGATCCTTGCGCTCTCGTGCACGCCAGGCGGGGGTCGACCAGGTGATAGACCTTGCAGAACTGTCTCCCGCCTCCGGTGTGGCGCGGTCCCAGAAAGGTGCGGGGGGTCGCTTGGGCGAGGCGTCCACCGAGGCGGGAGGAGGAGGGCGGGACATGGTGCCGTCCGTGCGAACTGTCCCTGACGTGCCGCCCGTCCCGTCTGCGCCGGTCGACGACGCGGCCAAGCGGAACGTCCTGGCGGGGCAGGTCGCCCCAGACGCACAGGGTCCTTCCATGGATCTCGGTGGGGTGGGCGAGAGTTCGCCCGTGCTGTGCTTTGTCTCGGGCAGAGGCGGGGTAGGAAAGACCACGCTTGCCGCGACCTGTGCCTCCGTCGCCGGCCTTTGGGGCATGAGCTGCGCCCTGGTCGACCTCGATCTCTCGTGTGGCAACCTCTCGAGCTGCTTCAGCATGGTGAGGCCCATTGACCTGTCTCGGATCGGGGGACCGACTCCGCCCTCGTGCGAGGCGATGGGCCGTGCCTGCGTACGCTGCACGGACGGAGTCTTTCTCTGGGGGCCATGCGAGCGCCCCGAGATGGCCGAGACCGTGATGCCGCACGTGGGCAGGCTGCTGGGCTATCTGGCAAGCCGATATGACCTGGTCGTCGTGGACACCTCGACCACGTTCACGGATGCCGTCGCCCAGGCGGCGCAGCAGAGCGATCGTCTGTTCGTCGTGCACGACGGCGCCCGTGGGTCGGCCTCGTCCTTGGGTAGGACGAGTGCCCTGGCAGTCCGTCTGGGTGTGGCACGCACGCGCATAGCGCGCGTGGAGAACCTCTCTGAGCCGCGCTCCAAGTTCGATGCCGACCTCGCGCGAGCGGAGGCTGGGCTTGAGGGCGCCCGCGCCTTTCGGGTGTTCGATGGCGGGGAAGAGGTGTCGGAGCTCCTCTCGTGCGGCCATACCGCCGACCTCGTTGCCGGTGGAGGTCGCTACGTCGAGTCCGTGTCGTCGCTCCTCTCGACCGTGCTGGGCGAGCTTGGCTGCGTGCCGGACAAGGCCGCGCGTGCGCCTGCGGGCGAGGGGAAGGGCAAGAAGGGCAGGTTCTCTCTGTTCGGTCACCATAGGGAGGCAGTCTGATGTCGGTGCTGGAGCGGGTCCGTGCGGCCGAGGGCGAAGACGCGGTCGGTCATGTGGCACGACAGGATCGTCAACTCGTCGATCGACTCAAGAGAAGCCTCATAGAGCGTCTTGGCTTGGGCGCCATTGCGGGGATGGTCCAGTCGGAGGCGCCCGAGCGGACGCGCGAGGAGCTGGCGGTTACCTGCCGCGCCCTTCTGAACGGGTCCGACTTCGCCGGCGTCCTGAACGAGGACCGGGAACGCGTCATCTCGGAGACGCTGGACGACATCTGTGGCTATGGCCCCATACAACGCCTGCTGGATGATGACACGGTCTCGGAGATCATGGTCAACGGCACCGGGGGACTCTTCTATGAGCAGGACGGCAGGGTCCGTCCCGCCGAGACCGTCTTCGAGTCGTCCGATCAGATCATGACGGTGATCGACCGCATCCTGGCCCCCTTGGGCAGGAGGCTCGATCGCAGCAGTCCCATCGTGAACGCCCGCCTCGCCAACGGGGACCGTGTGAACGCCGTCTCGGACTCCGTGGCGATAAACGGTCCGATAGTGGACATCCGTAAGTTCTCCGATCGGATCACGTCGCTCGATCGGCTGGTCGAGGTAGGCTCGCTTCCCAGGTGGTATGCGCGGCTCCTCTCGTGGGCGGTGAGATCGCGACAGGACATTGCCGTGGCCGGTGGCACGGGCTCGGGCAAGACCACGCTCCTGAATGCCCTCTCCTGCGAGATCGACCTGTCCGAGCGCATCATCACCATCGAGGATTCTGCGGAGCTGCGCTTCTCGTCTCATCCCGACGTCGTGCGCCTGGAGGCACGTGACGCATCCATCGAGGGGTCAGGTGAGGTGACGATACGTGACCTGGTCAAGAACTCGCTGCGCATGCGGCCCGACCGGATCGTCGTGGGGGAGTGCCGTGGCGAGGAGACCATCGACATGCTCCAGGCCATGAACACGGGCCATGACGGGTCCCTGACGACGCTCCACGCGGGCACTGCGGGCGAGGCCATCCTCAGGCTCGTCCTGATGGCACGCTTTGGCATGGACCTGCCCGCCGACATCATAGAGGAACAGATCGCCTCGGCGCTCGACCTGCTGGTCATGTCCGAGCGCCTTCCGGACGGGTCGCGCTATGTGACCTCGCTCTCCGAAGTCAGACGGGCGGATTCCGGTGGCGTCGACCTCGTCGAATGCGTGAGCTTTGACAGGCCCTCCCGGACCTGGTCCCTGTTGAGGGAGCCCGACTTCCTCGATGTCGCGATGAGGCTCCGGACGATAGGCGGAAGGGAGGTGGAGCAATGGAGGGGCTCGTTACCTGCGCCGCCTGCGGCCTGACGGCCTTTCTCTCGGGCTTTGCCCTGCTCGGAAGGGTGGGTCCTACGCTGCGGGGTGGTGCTCGCGCCTTGGTTATGACGAGGCGGGCCACCAGGGTGCTGGATGCCTTGGGTGACACGGGGCTCGTACGATGGCTCGGCAGCCTTCCCTCGTGGCATGGGGTCGCCGGTGGGGTCAGCACGCTGCTGGCTGCCCATGCAGTCTCGCTGGACCTCCGCCAGGCGGTCTCGTTGCTCTGGGTCTCGACGGCAGCGCTTGCGCTGATCGCCATGGCGACCTCTCGCGTCTTGGTCCTGGGGCCGATCGCCATCGCGCTCTCCTTCGTGGCGATGCCCATCGCCTCCGCTGCTCTGGAGTCGAGGCGCCGGCGGGCAATAGAGCGGGAGATGCCGGCCGTGTTCAGGACGCTCGCTATGGCCATGGGGTCGGGCGAGACGCTCTCCCAGGCGGTCGATTACCTTGCGGCGCACGGCGGGGGCGAGGTGGCAAAGGCGTTCACGCGCACGTCCCTCAGGATGCATTGTGGCTACCCGGCGCGAGAGTCGCTCGACCTTCTCGCGCGCGAGCTCGATGCGCCGGGAGTCGGTCTGCTGGTCACCGCCCTGCTCATCTCCCAGAGGACGGGGAGTCCCCTGAGGTCGCTGTTCCGACGCTCGGCCCGTCTCGTGGAGCGTCAGGGGGAGTTCGAGCGCATGCTTGGCGTGAAGACGGCCCAGGTCCGCCTCTCGGTCCGTGTCGTCTCCGGCCTCCCCGTCATCATGATCGCCCTGCTCAGCCTCATCTCGAGCGACTTTCAGCGAGGCCTCTCCACCCCCGTAGGCGCGGCCTGCATCCTTGCCGCCGCGTTGATGGACGGTGCGGCAATCCTCATCATCCGTCGCCTCATGAGGGGGGTCGTCTGATGGACGCCGCGCTTGTCGCTTCCGTCGCAGGCATGGCCTCGGCCTCGTTTCTGGGGTCATTCGTCGTGGTGGGGACTGGTGGCTCGCGGTCGCACGAGAGGCTTTCGATGATGGCCGATGAGCTTGCCGGTCGCATCAGGGAGATTCCGGCCGTCCGCTCTCTGGAGTTGGCCGCACGATCGCGCGAGCTCCGCTCGTCGTGTCTGTCGGAGCTCCCTACGATGCTCGATGTCGTGAACCTCGGGCTGTCTGCCGGCCTCTCCTTCGATGCCTCCCTCGAACTGTACTGTGACAACTACGAGACGGAGCTGTCGAGCGAGTTTGGCGGTGCCCTGCTCTCCTGGCGTGTAGGGGCCGTCGGCCGAGGCGATGCCCTGCTCGGCCTTGCGGAGCGACTGGATCTGGCGGCGCTGAGGACCTTCTCCACGTCGGTTGTCCAGGCGCTGGAGTTTGGTTCTCCACTTGCGGAGGTGCTCGAGCGCCAGTCGGAGGTGATCCGCGAGGAGCAACGCTCGCAGGTCGAGGAGGAGATAGAGAAGGTTCCGGTCAGGATGCTCATCCCCCTGGGGACGCTCATCGTTCCCGCCATGTTGGTTGCCATACTCGGGCCTTTGGTCAGTGGGTCTGCGGCAATCGGATAGCCGGGATGTCCCGGTGGAGAAGGAGGAAGGTATGGGGTGCATGCAAAGGACTCTCTGGGCACTTATGTGGTGTCGAGGGGGCGGGGCCCGCGCGCGTCGCGGACAGGGCACCACCGAGTACGCAATCCTCGTGGGCGTACTGGTCGTGATAGCCATCCTGTCAATCATCACATTCCGCGGCAAGGTCCAAGAACTCTGGAATGCCATCGCCAGCGGAATCGGTTCCTTGTAAGGGATGGCTGTACGTCGACATCGCTTCCAGAACAGGATGCTCCCACTCGCCAGCATCCTCGTCCTGGCTGTCCTTGCGGCTGTGGTCCTGCTTCGGGGCCAGGGTCACGCGTATCGCGGGGACCTGTCCGAAACGACGGTCTCGGCCACCGAGGGGGAGGATCCGACTGGCGGGGAGTCGGATAGCGCCGGAGCATCCTCTAGTGCGGAGACGTCGCAGTATCTGCCGGGCGTCGACTTGGAAGGAGGTGCCCGGTCGGTGCTCCAGGGCTACATGGACAGCAAGGACTGTGCACTGGCGCGCCATGGCTATCTGGATCTTGGTGGCAGGGTGTGGAGTTGCGTGGTACAGGGGGATGGCTGGTCGGAGGTGTGCCTCGTCGTGGAGCGTGAGGGCGGCTGCAGTGTCAGGAGGGTTCGCTTTGACGGCAGGGCCTGGTGCGCCGAGCTGGGCGCGATGGGGGTGGAAAGGAAGTGAGGCATGGCAAGCGCGACAGGTGGCCCAGGGTCCGGCCCCTCGCGGTGGGGCGGTGCGGGCGAGGCCAGTCGACGGTGGAATACGCATTGGTGCTCGTGGCGTTTCTCGCTTCGTTGCTTGCGCTTGCGGCCGTGTGGCGCGCCTGGGCTGACGTGACGCTCCTTTCCACTGCCGTCGACTCCTCGTCACACCTGCTGTCTCCGGGGCTCGAGGGCGCACTTCAAGACATCCTTCTGTATTAGGGCGCGGGGGGACGCCGGGGGATGGGAGGAGGGCCAGGCAAGCGTGGAGGCCGCCGTGCTCCTCCCCACCCTCATGCTGCTCCTTGCCCTGCTCCTCGAACCCGCCTGCATGGGGTACACGCGATGCGTCATGTGCTCGGCGGCCTCCGAGGCGGTCCGGGTGGCGGGAACGGACTACGACGGTGACTTCGATGACTGCAGGAGCTTTGTCCTGAGGAGGCTCAGGGCCGTGCCGGAAGTCCCCCTCTTTCACGTGGGGGGACAGCGGGACTGGACGGTCGACATCTCCGGGGGAGACGGAAAGGCCCAGGTCAGGATTTCCGGGCACGTGCGGCCGCTTCCCCTTGTGGGATGTCTGGCAGCAGCCTTCGGGGAAAGCGACGCACAGGGCGTGGTGCTGCGTGCAGAGGCAAGTGGGGAGACGAGGCCCTCATGGGTGGGAGGCACATATGAGACGTGGCAGGAAGTGTGGGCGTGAGGATGGGCCCATCGATATCGTGCGGCTTGGCATCGGCATGTTCGTGCGTCGCGACGGCTATACGACGGTCGCCGTCGCCGTCGCCCTGCTCGTGAGCCTCTCCCTCGTACTTGCAACCGCGTCGGTGCAGTGGGGCGCCTCCCGTGCAGCCGACATTCAGGAGGTTGCGGATGCTGCCGCCCTGTCGGGGTCAAACTGCGTGGCGGCCTTCTCGACCATCGCACAGGTGCTCGACGCCTGCGTGCTGAGCATGGGGCTCCTCGGCGTGATCGTCTATGGTGCGGGCATGGTGGCAGCGGCCATACCCATCCTGCAGGAGAGCGCTCCGGCGATACTCGAGGCGGGGGAGAAGATACTCGATGCCCGCCGAGGCTTCGCCCGCTCGGCAGCTGAGGGCATACGCAGGCTTGAGGGTGCCCTGCCCGCCCTCATCGCCGCCAACTCGGCCTCGTGCGTGCAGGCCAACTCGCAGGGGCCTGTCGCATACGCCGGTCTCGCCGTGCCGTATCCCACGGAGTCTCAAAGCGACTTCTCGAGCCTGGAGGCGGATGTCGACGACAGCGAGATGAAGGAGGCGGCCGAGGAGCTGCGCAGCGCGTCAGCCGAGAAGGAGGAGGCGGACCGCCGTGCCAACGAGGCGAGGGAGAGGGCCTGGCGAGCAGACTGTGTGGATGACCCCATGTGCATGAGAAGTCGGGCCGAGAGCCTTGCGGGATTGTCTGGCCCGAGCAATCCCGACTACCCTGACGTCCGCACCTGGAAGTTCGACTACGCCCGCATACGGGCGGTCAACTACTACCGAACGCGCACCCAAAGCGAGCATCCGTCCTCGGGTTCCGCGGAAGATGTCCAGCGTTCTGCCGCTCGCAGGGAGTTCTATCGCTATGCGGCGAAGACCCTCTCCCAGGCAACGTGTGTGGAAGAGGGGGACAGCGTCGTCCTCGACCTGCCAGAGCTGCCGCATACGACCGACATGGTCAAGGCGACGACGCTCTATACGGACCCCATCTGGCCCTGCACGGCCGAGGATGGGGTGCGGACCCTGCATTGTTCGCTCGACTGCCCCGGCGCGACGGGGACTGGAGACGGGAATGCCTCGTTGGCAGACATCGATGCGGGGGTCGTGGCACGCTGCGGGACCTGTCGCATGGACGTTGCGGCCATGGGCAATGTCGCCGACGCGTCGACGAACATCAACAACGGCTTCGAGCATTACTGGCGGATCGTGTCGGAGGCGTCCAAAGACTACCAGAAGGCGGTCGAGGACGGGAAGGAGGCCGAGCAAAGGATGCAGGAGGCAGCCGAGAAGAGCGAGAGTGCCTTCCAGAGGGCGATGGATGCGCTCGCGGTCGACCGTCCCAAGCTCTGCCCTCCCGGGGCGTACGGATGCATAGCGTTTGTCATGAGGGGGTCAGAGGAGGAGCTTCCTGGTCGGTTGACGGGGGCCTTCCTGTCGGGGGCATCTCTGCCCGCCGGCGCCGCCATATCTGCGGCGACCCTGGCACCAGATGACGGCACGGACGGGCACAACGCCCTCTCCAGCGTGTTCGACGGCCTCAAGTCGGATGATCGGTCGATCATGTCGGGACTTGTCGATGGCGTGGCTGATCTCTGGGGGAGTCTTCTGGTGGGCTATGGGAGCGCATACGAGGGGGTGGCATCGGCGGCCAGCGACTTTCTGGATGGCGTCGGCAGCGTGTTGGGCCAGAGGGTGGCCTCGTGGCTCAAGGGGAAGATCGCGAAAGCAGTGGAAAGCGCCGGTCTGGAACCCGCTGACATGCGCATGAGAAAGCCCGTCCTCGTTAACTCCCAGAAGGTACTCGACAAGGCGGGGGCGTCGCAGGTGGCGCAAGTGCGAACGTTCGTCGAATCCCTCCACGAGGGCGGCGCGTCGATAGAGCGGTCGTGTATCGACGAGGTCCTGCGGCAGCTGGGTGGGGTCAGGTTCACCATCGCCGAGATTCCCATCCCCGGTGGCTGGGGATCCGTCCCCCTCACCATCGACCTCTCGACATTGGGGGTGGGGGCATGACGTGCCGGCCGTCCTCCCACATCGCCTTGCGCTCCCAATCGGGGCAGATGACCGTGGAGCTTGCGACCCTCATCCCCGTGATCGTCGTCGTGGCGCTGATCGGCTATAACGTCGTGCGCTTTGCCCAGGCCTGCGCCCTGTTCGACCGGGCGGCGCGGGAGGCGGTGGTGTCCTTTGGGGTCTCCCCTCCAGGCGAGCAGAGCAGTGCCAATGCGGCGCAGGAGGTACGTGGTGCCATCAGGACAAACCTGGCTTCGGACAGCTGCGAGGTGGAGGTCAGCTCCCAGCTGGTGAGGGGCGAGACGGGCGGTGACGGCCGGACGTTTGCCGTCTCTCCGCTCCTGACCACGTACACCTGCGTGCTACGGTACCGGCCTTGGCCCTTGTCCCTCTCCATCGGGGGCGTGGAGGGCGGGGTCCCTGCGTATCTCACGCACGAACGCACCCTGACGGTGGACCGGTTCAGGCCTGGGGTGGTGGTGTGACGTGCCGACCCTCACATTTGTCGATGCCGAGACCAGCTGGTGCTATGGCAGGTTCCGTGTGGCGCGGACTTGGATCGAACGCCTTGTGGGACTCTTGGGGACCTGCGCGGACGCGCGGCCCCTTCTGCTCCGGCACTGCTCGTCCGTACATTGCCTTGGCATGCGCTACGCGATCGACGTGGCATTTCTGGATGCAAGCGGGAGGGTGGTCTGCGTGGCTTCGGGCGTCTGTCCTGGGAGTCTCCTGAACGGGTCGGGTGCCGAGGTCGTCCTGGAGAGGCCCGCATCGAGGGAACCCTGGCCCCCCATGGGCAGACGGCTCGTGACCTTGGAGGATTCGACTACGTTGGGGAGACATGATGGAAGCGACGATATCTGACGAGGGCGGACCAACCAAGACGAAGGTCTGTCCGCGCTGTGGCGAGGAGCTGTTCGCGGACATGAACGTCTGCTACGGCTGCCTCTACGACTTCACGCATGCGCATGCCGAGGACATGGGCGAGCTGTTCGGGTTAGACGAGCCCGATGACCTCGACCTGCCCTGGGATGCCGGCATGCCACCCATGGACCTGGAGCTTTCGGCGGACGAGACGATGCCCCTCTGTTCCGAGCTGTCCCTGGCTTGCAGGGCGACGGTCCCGAGCCTGTGGATCAGGGGCGGGGACATGGACGTGACGATTCCCTTGGGTGAGGGGGTGTCGGTTGGTCGCATGCCAACCAACGACGTGGTGCTGCATTCTGGGTCGGTGTCGCGCCGTCACGTGGTGTTCGAGCCAGACGGGGAAGGGGCGACCGTTGCGGACCAAGGCGCGACGAACCCCGCGATGCTGCACGGACGTCCCGTCGCGGGGCCGACATCCCTTTCGCAGGGGGAGACGGTCTGCGTGTGTGGGACGATGTTCACGTTGGTGGGCTGCAAATAGAGGGGCACCGCACCCTTACCTGGTGCGGTGCCCCGATGCCCCCGGTGGCCATGGCCACCGGGGGCAGCCAGCCAGAAGACCCTACATCGCCATGGTCGGTGCGGCGAAGGTGCGGGCCTGGTACTCGCGGTCGAGGTCGTAGAGGCCCTTGGGGTCGCTGCCAAAGAGCTCCATGTTGGTGATCATGTCCCTGGAGTTTGTCTCCTCCTCGCCCTGCTCCTGGACGAACCAGTCGAGCAGCTTCATGGTGCGCAGGTCAAGGGCCTCGTGCGCCACGTGGTAGCACTCGTCGATGCTCTTGGTGATGTATTGCTCGTGCTCAAGCGCGGCAGTCAGGGGCTCCATGTCGTTGGCGAAGGTCAGCGTGGGCTGCTCTATGGCTTCCATCCGGGGAAGGACGCCGTTGTCCAGCAGGTAGCGACGCAGGATCTTGGCGTGCGCAACCTCCTCCTGGACCTGGATCATGTACCAGTTCGCAAAACCCTTGAGCCCACGGTCGTCGTAGTAGTCAGCAAAGGTGAGGTAGAGGTAGGCGGAATAGAGCTCCTTGTTGATCTGGTCGTTCAACTTCTCAGAGACGCGTTCGTCGAGTGCCATGTTCGATCCCTTCTCGGTCGGGTGCTCCTCCCATGGGGGCGGAAGGCTTTACGATGCCTGCTATACCCAACCCTTTGGTATATTTGCGCCAGGCAAAGGCACTCTACACATTCGGAACGGGAGCTGCTATGACTCCAATGACTTCTGCGAGAGGGGCGCATGGCGCGAGGTCCGCCCTCGCTTTCCTCTGCGCGCTCGTCCTTGCGCTCATCCTCGTGCCGGGGGTTGCCCTGGCGGATGGCGAGTACTCGATCGACCGTGTGGACATCGACGCGACGGTGTCGACAGACGGTTCCGTGACGGTCAACGAGATGCGCGAGTTCGACTTCGACGGGGTGTTTCACGGTGTCTACTGGAAGATTCCAACTGGGACGCACGAGGGGCGCAGCATAACGACCTCCATCGGTGCCGTGGGAATCCTCCAGAATGGCAAGTTCGTGCCGTTCACGGAGTCCTACAGCGGCGAGGACGGGACCTACCAGATCAGCGAATACACGGGTTACACCCAGGTGAAGCTCTACTCCGCCCACACCGACGAGAAGGCGCAGTTCGTGATCAACTACACTGACACGAACCTTGCCGCCCGCTACCGGGACACCTCCGAGCTGTATTGGAAGTTCGTCTCCGATGGGTGGGACGTGGAGTCCCAGAACGTCACCTGCACGGTACACCTCCCCGTCCCCGAGGGGGCCTCGGTGGTAGGTGGGGACAACGTGCGCGCCTGGGGGCATGGGCCGCTCGACGCCTCCCTGGGCTTTAGCGGCAACGACGTCGTCTACGCCGTGCCGGGTGTGGGCACATCCGAGTACGCCGAGGCGCGGATCACCTTCCCCTCCGAATGGCTCCCCGGTGCCACACAGATCGACAAGAGTCGCCTCGACTCCATCATGAGCCAGGAACAGCAGTGGGCTGACCAGGCGAATGCCAAGCGCGAGCAGGCGCGCGTCCTCAACGGGGGCATTGCGGTCGCAGGCATTGCCCTTGCGGTCGCATCCGTCGTGGTTGCCGTGGCACGCAAGCGCAGGTATCGGCGGGAGCACAAACCCCAGTTCGACGACAAGTACTTCCGCGACGTCCCCTCGGACGACCATCCCGCCGTGCTCGGGGCCCTTCTCAACGAAGGCAAGCCCACGAGCGAGTGCATGACCGCGGCGCTCATGCAGCTCACGGATAACGGCTACGCAAAGCTGGAAGTCGTCAAGCGGACCGAGCGCGGCTTCCTGGGCTCCGAGAAGGAGGCCCAGGACTTCCTTCTCACGCGCAAGCAGGGCAACAGCCGCGCGGACAAGCAGGGCGAGTCTTCCCGAAAGGTGGACAAGTGGACCGCTGACTTCCTGTTCCGTGAGATGTCCCGCCTGAGCAAGCGCGTGTGCGAGGAAGGCGGCAGCGAGGACGAGCTGTACTTCGGCGAGATCGAGGACATAGCGAGGGAGCATCCCAAGCGTTATGAGAGGGCGCTTGAAAGCTGGAACACCTCCGTGCAGTCGCTGACCACGAGTCGCGGCTTCTTCAGGGACGAGCACGGTAGCGGGTCGGGCCTGCTCCATGTCCTGGGAACGCTCGACTTCCTGGCAGCAACCCTGCTCGTCATGGGCATAGTGGTCGGAATGCTCGTCTGGTGGATTGCGCTGGCCACCGCCGCCGTCCTCATCCTTGTCGCCCTGGTGCTCTTTGGTGTGGCGAATGGGCTGGACGAGCTCTCGCCCGAGGCGATCGAGCTCAGAGCGAAGCTGGAGGCGCTCCGGCGCTGGCTCAAGGATTTCACACGCCTGGGGGAGGCGGTTCCGACTGACGTCGTCCTCTGGAACAGGTTGCTGGTCATGGCCGTCGTGCTGGGCGTTGCCGACGAGGTCATCGAACAGCTCAAGGTCGCGGCGCCGCAGGTCCTCGAGGACCCCTACGTCAGGCCCGTCTATGGCTGGTACTACTACGGTGGGCCCCGCTCGTCCGCCCCGTTGCATAGCTTCACGGACAACGTCAGCACCGCACATAGGGTGAGCACGGCGGCCCTGGCCGCATCCTCGTCCAGCTCCGGTAGCGGCGGCGGAGGAGGTTTCTCCGGTGGCGGTGGCGGCGGCTTCGGCGGTGGCGGTGGCGGAGGCGCGTTCTGATGCGTGCTGCCATTCCCACCTTGGATGCCATTGGCCTCAGGGAGGAGCCCTCTTTCGCCAGACTTGCGGTCAGACTTCCTGCGTGACGCCCGTGGGGGTGCGAGAGGCCCTTCTTACGATTGCGAAAATCTTCCTGCGATTGCGGAAGTTCGTTGACGCCGGGAGATTCTCTGGTATCCTAGACAAGCTCGAAGTGGCGAGCGCATCGGCTGGGTAGCTCAGTTGGTAGAGCAGGGGACTGAAAATCCCCGTGTCAGGGGTTCGATTCCCTTCCCCGCCACCATAAGAAAGGCCCGCCTACCTGTGAAAAGGGTAGGCGGGCTTCTTTCTTGCTTGTGCTGTGCCACCACACGCGCCACCACAACGGCAGAATCGCGTCCCGTTGAACGCTCCGGGGAGGGCATCTCGCGGGGCGCGGCGTCCCAGGGAAAGGCAGCGTGTCGACAATCGCGCATAATCCTCCGCTCTCGCCAACAATGCAAATCGCGCCTAAGCCCACGGTCTGAGGTGCCAGGCCTATGTAACCCCTTGTGTGGCTGCCGGACGGGTCCTCTAGCCGACTGAGCTGAGATACCTCCTCAGGGCGTCGCGGTATATGTCGGCGCGGCTGACCCTGCGCCCTTTGGCGATGCGCTTCACCTCCTGTACGTCCGTCCTTGGCGGAATCATACACATAGGCAAGCTCAAGCAGCCTGCTCCTCTCGTCAGATCCCACTGAAAGCCATTCGCCGTCGTCCCTCTGGTGGTAGCAGACCATACCGCGCGTCGCGGCCACCACGTCGCCGTCCGATATCTCGGGATGCCTCGCATGGATGCGGGGGTGAACGTCTATGGCGCTCATGGGCGTGCCAGCCCGAGAGCGCCCGTTATAGCCGGGCCGCAC
>JGI2924J29684_1077481_pt1 | contig 17726 bp, 16 predicted proteins | sample BenlonsequencITS_FD_29684 | JGI IMG/M metagenome (IMG submission 29684)
GGCAGCCCTGATTGTTATACTGCTGTACCAGATATATACCTTAAGTCCTCAAATGAAAAAATTAATTAATCCGGCTACGCCCAAAGATCAGGAAAACGCACTGGAAATAGCCCGGGCGGGTAATACGGCCAATTTCTGGTCCTGGACTCACTTGGTTCTTGGAATAACGGTAATTATACTGGCGGTTATCCTGGCCGAGCTTTTAGAGTCATAGAAGAAAGGGGACACACCTCTGCTTTTGGGGCCATCGGTCATGGGACACACCTCCTCTTTGGGGTTGAAGCTTATTGGTCGAATGTCCTCAATTATGGAGGAATGTCCCTAATTGAAGGGAGGAAAAACATGGAATGGCAGGCGGTCTTTAACGGAGCCAAGGAAATACCCCTCTGGGGTTTTGTGGTGCGGGCTACACTGCTTTATTTTGCCCTGATCATCGGCGTTCGGTGGATGGGCCATCGCGAAGTAGGTATCCTGGCGGGTTATAACTACCTAACAGCGGCAAAGCCGGACCGGTAAGTTACGACCCCAAAGCGGCTTTGCCGGCACTCTGGCCGACATGCACAAGACCTCCGGAGCCCGGGCATGAACGTTTAATCAAGCCACACATTACCAGGCCTGACCCCAAAGAATTACCCCAAAGCTGGGCCTGGTGATGTGTGGCTTCCTTTTGTATCTTTTCACCAGACCCGCTTCCAACAAAAGCACGACGCATACACATCACTAAGCGTACTCTAATGGACCAGCGGCCGGCCCTGGTAGCCTGTCGAGCTCCTTTAGGCATTACCTCGGTGGACTTTAACAATGACGTTAGGTTAGACCTGTCTACGGCAAACCTTGGTAGTGACGATGTCTCCGTCCTGCTGCAGGAAAGTCTACGGGACCGGGGCCAATTGAAGGGAAGGGCCAATCCAGCAACATTATAAGCTGCAGAATAATCCACAAAAAGCTGTGATTAAGATATAATTGCCGCCAAAACCGGTCTTAAGACACTATGAACGATAAAACGCCTTTCGGTTAACTCCGGAGGCGTTAATTTTTTCAGCTTCCCAAGAGGGCTTTGGATCCCCTGCAGTACGGATTAGCTGGTTTTTCAAGTGGCACAAGCCCGCTGTAAGCTAGATACCCGGATAATAAAAAAGATAAGCCGGAACTTCTTAGCGTACGGAAATTCCGGCTTCATAATGTACTTTTTCGCTTAGCGTACGTTTTTCGTGGTAAACTGAACCATCCTTTATTATAGACCTTAACGTACTTAACGTAAGAAATTCTATAGACAAACATTCATTAAGACACATCATCTCTATTATACGACATAAGAAATTGGAGTGGTAATTTCAATGAATAATTAGCCATTCTTTTAATTATTTCTTAAATGCAATCATTAACCTTTACAAAGTAATAAAATAAAAAACAGTTTTTTCTTTATTAACTTGGTATGTATCGATAAATACCATTGTATATAAGGATTATGAATTCATATCTATATATAAGGACCATATCGGGGGAATTCCGGCCTCTGAATGTCTTTGAGGTAGAGAAGATAGTTGATAGCGGATACTTTACAGATAGTCAAATATACAGCGAATATGAAATTGCAGTTCAAAAAGAAGGTGCAGTTTATCAGGAAGACAATCGTAGCACTTATACTTTCGGGAGCATATCCCTCTAAGTACTCACCGGCCCGGAAACCTGGGACGATACCAATGACTATTCGGTAATCTGCCGGTTGGATACTGGTGATATTGAATTTCTGTTCACTGGCGACGCTGAAGGACCAGCAGAAGCAGCCCTATCCGGAAACCTGGAAGCAGAGATCCTTAAAGTCGGTCACCACGGCAGCAGTACATCATCTTCCGCTGCATTCATAAACAAGGTTAGCCCGGAAGTAGCAATCATATGTGTGGGTGCAGATAACAGCTATGGACACCCGGCGGGTGAAACAGTTCAAAGGTTGCAAAATGCCGGTGCAAAAGTCTACCGTACAGACTTGAACGGGAATATAGTGATAACCACCGATGGTAAATCATATAAAGTTAAAACCCAAAGGGCTAGTATTACACCACAGCCAGTAGTGCAACCGGCACCAGTTAAGACTGATCCGCAACCAACTCCGGTATCGATATCAAACGGGAAGTTTGTTGGCAGTACGAAATCAAATAAATACTACTATCCTGATTGCCGATATGCAGAAAGCATATCCCCGGAGAATGCGATTTGGTTTATAGATGCTGCTGATGCACAGGCGCAGGGCTACGTTCCTTGTGGGGTATGTAAACCATAATTATTACATATTAAATACCGGCTTCGATGCCGGTAAATTTTTTATATACTATCCGAAGCATAAACACCAAGGGGTATTGATAATATCAAAGCTGGCGGTCATTGTATAAAAAAAGTTTAATCATTTGTCAGAGCAACAATTAACTGGTTAACTAGAAGGACTCTACCGGCTGCGCATCGGCAACTACCGTACAGTATATAAAATCAATAAAAAACCACATTGTTTATAGTGCTTGTAGTTGGTCCGAGGGGCGGCATATATAATAAGTTTTAATACTATAAGGTTTGATTAAACAATTAAATACCGGTTACCAAGTAGTTGTACTTTGCTTAGTTATAATCAAATTATCTTTGGAATAGATGTGAATATTAACAGGAATTTCTCTTTTCTCGTCGAAACATAATTTAACAAAAAATGCCTACGCCATGAACGTGGGTTCTGAAGTTTAAAAGGGATTTGACAAAAACAACATATTTTCAAGTAACTTTGATTGCGAAAGAAGGTAAATTAAATGGAGTTTATATATGATCCTCATTACTTCTTAACTTCTTCACCTAATATAGAAGAAAATAAAAAATTGAGGGAACCACAAAAAAATGCTTATTCTAAAGCTTTTGAACATTTTGTTATAGATAACAAAACCTCACATGCAATCATTGTTTTACCAACAGGTGTTGGTAAAACAGGCTTAATGGGGCTCCTCCCTTATGGGATATCTAAGGGTCGAGTATTAATTATTACACCACAATTAGTTATTAAAGATAATGTCGTTGGTTCACTCGACCCAGAATATCCAGCAAATTTTTGGCTAAAATATGATGTTTTCACCAGAATTCAGGAATTACCAAATTTAATCGAATATGAAGGTAAGGAAACAAAAGATGAATGGTTAGAACTAACAAATATAGTCGTGGTTAATGTCCAAAAACTTCAAGAAAGGCTTGCCAACAGTCTTATGAATAGGCTACCATCTAACTTTTTTGACTTAATAATAATAGATGAAGCACATCATTCCACTGCCCTTACTTGGGTTGAAGTGTTAAGGCACTTTAATAACGCAAAAGTAATTAAACTTACTGGCACACCTTACAGAACAGATAAGAAAAAAATTTTTGGCGACATTACTTATGAATATAAGTTAAGTGCTGCAATGGCTCACGGTTATGTTAAAAGCTTGGAAAAATTTTTCTATATACCTGATAAATTATACCTTACTCTTGATGATGATAGTTTAAAACAATATACTGTTGAGCAAATTCTCCAAATGGGCATAAGAGATCAAGATTGGGTAAGTCGTACTGTAGCGTATTCACCAGAATGTTCCGAAAAGGTTATAGTTGAATCAGTAAAACTCTTAGAGAATAAGTTATCAAATCAAAACACAGTACCACATAAAATTATCGCGGTAGCTTGTAGCATAAAACACGCAGAACAAATTAAGGAACTATACGAAAAGCATGGTTATAAATCGGCAATTATACATAGTAGATTAAGTAAAGATGATAAGGAAAAGGCATTATCAGATATTGAGAATCATAGAGTTAATGTGGTAATAAACGTTGCCATGCTAGGAGAAGGATACGATCACCCATATTTATCAATAGCTGCAATTTTTAGACCGTTTCGGTCACAGCTCCCTTATGCTCAATTTATAGGGAGAATTTTAAGAGCCCTACCAGATAAAGAGGTAACACGGGTCTCAGATAGTATAGCACAAATTATTTGTCATAAAGAACTAAACCTTGATGATTTGTGGGAGTATTACAAAAAGGAGATTCAAGAGAGTGAAACAATTAAATATCTTGCCTCTCTTAACTTAGATAATGAAGAGGATGATTCGTACGTTGACAAAAAGGGTAAACCAAAGGATACGAGTTATGGTATTGCTACAGAGGAGGGAATTGGCAAACTAATAGGTGACACTTATTTAACTACAAAGATTATTGAACAGCGAAAACGTGAGGAAGAAGAAGAACTTGAGAAATTGAAAGCCATTCAACAAATCTTAAATATACCAATTGAAGAGGCACGCAAAGTAATTGCCCAATCGAAAGGCATTTCCTCAACTATAAGACGGCCAGACTTATTTATAAAACGAAAAAGAACCGGCATTGATTCTCGAATAAAGGAAGATATTGTACCCTCATTGTTAGACCAGTTTTCCTTAGATAAAGAATCTACAGATTTAAGCTCTTGTAGAATTTTTAAGGGGAAGTATTTTTGGATACCTATAAATTATAAGAATAACGGTGCGTTTCTAGCTGTATACATTAATACTGTACTAAAGGATATGATTGGTGCCAAAAGACAGGACTGGGTTACATCGGATTGGGATCTGGCTGAAAAAAAATTAGATGAGATTGAAGAATATTTAATTAAGGTTTTGGAGGAATTTACAGGTCAAGCGTAGAAGTAAATTATCTGTTTTGCGAGGGAAGGGGGGTGTTAATAATGGAGGACAAGATACAACAACTTTATGAACTCCTATTTTCACCCATACTAACTCCTCATAATCTTGTTGATAATGTCAAATTAGATAACTATGAATATGTGAATTACTCAAAACACAATGATGGAATATTAGTATCCATGAAATGCCAATTAGACAAACAAACCCAAGCGATCTTTTATTATTATTTTGATTTTAATGACAATCTCCAAAAAGTCATTATGAAAACTTCAGAATATGAAGAGGTTATTTTTAATCGCCAATTAGAAACAAGCAACCTAATAAGTCGTATTAAAGGAATGCAACAAAATAAGACATTGAAATCTGCTATTTAGGTCTACAAATGTGCTAACATACCATACGCTATCAAACCCGCCTATTTTAAAAGGCGGGTTTTCCTTTCCATGAAATAGTTTTGTTATAATGAATTAATTTATATAATCTCTCCTCTGTAACCGCCCGGAGGCAAAAGATCTACTTACTATAAACCAACCATACACCACTGCCCGGTGATGTATCCCAAGTAGCTACCTATGCCATAGCTAAGAATTATAAGGAAGCAGTACTGGTATACCCCACAAGTAGCATTCATCCCTATGATCAGTTTATAGGCGATAGAGTGATATTAGGGAAGTCCCATGATGGGGTTGCTCCCAAATGTAGCCATAGTACTTAAAAAAATAACTGTTTTCTGTTTTCTGTTAAACCAGGTAAAATACCTGGTTTTGTTGTTAATGACCAAAGCATTACCCCGAAGGTGTGTTAATATTATTTAAAGACTTAGCATCTTATTTTGAGTAATTCAAATTGCTTATTAGTCTGGAATAACAAATAAAAGCAATAAGAAATACAGCTTCCTGATTTTTGCTTAAGTATATCAAGGAGGTTTTGGCTAATGTCTGATGTTACCACTAATATTCAGCAGCTTAAAGACCTAGTAGATAATTTTGTGGAAGAGCGCCGTTGGAAGCAGTTCCATAGCCCCAAGAATCTGTCCATGTCCATTGCCATTGAAGCTGCTGAGTTAATGGAACTGTTCCAATGGATTGACGGCACCGATACTGCCGGTATACCCCATGAGCGGGTACGGGAGGAACTGGCTGACGTTGTTATTTATTGCCTTTCACTAGCTAACGCCACTGGTATTGATTTGTCCACGGCCATACGGGAAAAAGTAATGGTTAATGCTAAGAAGTACCCGATAAATCGTTATCGAGGGCGGTATAAATAAAATACGCTTACCCTAAACACCCAGTCGGGGGTATTAATAAGGGCAGGAGAAAGTCCTGATCTAAAGAAATTACCCCAATATGTCAATAAAGGTTTGAAGAATCTTAAGTAGAAATATTATGACATAGGGCAAAGGTGTTTCACTTGTTTAATGAAGTTACATCTAAAGGATATAAATGACTTGGCTAGCACTAATGGCGAGAGTAGTAATGATGCGGTTCTAACAGATCTTTCCTGTTAATGATTATAGATGGCACTAACATAAGGTAGGCAAGTTTTAACGTATTGCTTCTTAAGGAGAGGTACAAGACATGGCTGAATCCGAAAAAATTGATTTACGTTCAAAAGATATTCTGGCGGAAAGATTAGATACACTTCGAGATTTGTTACCGGAGGCTTTTCGGGAGGGCATAATTGATTTTGAGGCCTTAAAGCAGGCTCTGGGGGAAGAAGTAGACCTGGGTCGGGAGCGTTACGGCTTAACCTGGGCAGGTAAGTCGGAAGCCATCAAGAACATTCAAACGCCTAGTGTCGGCACTCTGGTGCCGGTGTCCGAAGAGTCGGTAAACTTTGATACCACCGAAAATTTGATTATCGAAGGCGATAACCTGGAAGTGCTCAAGCTTTTGCAAAAAAGTTATCACGGCAAGGTTAAGATGATTTACATTGACCCGCCGTATAACACGGGAAATGAGTTTATTTACCCTGATAATTTCCGGGAAGGCCTGGAGGATTACCTGCGTTATTCGGGACAAATGAATGGTGATGGAATTAAGTTAACGACCAACACCGAGACAGACGGCCGGTATCATTCCAAGTGGCTTAATATGATGTACCCCAGGCTTTTCTTGGCCAGGAACTTATTGCGGGAAGACGGGGTTATTTTTGTTTCCATTGATGATCACGAGGTACATAATTTAAGGTTGTTGATGAATGAGATTTTTGGGGAAGAGAATTTTATCAGTACAATAATATGGCAAAAAGTATATTCACCTAAGAATACAGCTCGTCATTTTTCAGAGGATCATGATTATATCGTTGTTTATGCACGAAATGGAGATTTATGGCGTCCTAATTTGTTGCCAAGAACTGAGGAAGCCAACTCCAGGTATGATAACCCTGACAACGACCCGCGTGGTCCTTGGAAACCGGGAGATTTAACAGCGCGTAATTATTATAGTGAAGGGCAATATGAAGTTGTTAGTCCAGGTGGCAAAAAATTCAAGCCCTCAATCGGAAGATATTGGCTAGTAAAATATGATAAGTTTTTAGAACTTGATCGTGATGATCGCATTTGGTGGGGGCCTAGAGGCGATAATATGCCTGCTTTAAAGCGTTTTCTTTCGGAGGTTAAACAAGGAATTGTGCCACAAACCTTATGGAAGTATAAGGAGGTCGGCCACACGCAGGAAGCAAAAAAAGAACTATTAGAGTATGTTTCATTTAAGAATACTGATAATGTACTTGATACTGTAAAACCAACAAAGTTAATCCAGCGGATTTTAAAATTAGCTACTAAACCATCGGATAATGACATTGTTTTAGATTTCTTTGCCGGCAGTGCCTCTACTGCCCACGCAGTGCTAAAACAAAATTATGAAGATGACGGTAATAGACATTTTATTTGTGTACAATTACCGGAAGAATTACCTGTCCGAGAGGATAAACTTAAATCACTAATGGACATTGCTAAAGTACGTATTTGCAATTTTATTAATAAATTTAATGAAGGAAACGACAAAGAAAGAGCACAGCTAGATCGTGGCTTTAAATTTTTCAAACTTACCTCCAGCAACTTTAAAATCTGGGATACAGCCAAAGCATCGCGAGATGCTGATGAATTGGCTAAACAACTAACCCTTTTTGCCGATAATCTTAAGCCGGACCGCTCCCAGCTGGATATCCTTTACGAGATATTATTAAAAGCGGGGCTACCTTTAACGACCGAGGTTAGTAAAATAGCTGCAGCCGGGCAGGAAGTGTTTTCCGTTGCCGGCGGGCAGTTATTAATCTGCCCGGAGCAGGTCATCAATCGCGAAACCCTGCGGAGCATGATGAAACTGCAGCCCCGGCAAGTAATATGTTTGGATACCGCCTTTCATGGCCAGGACAAGCTTAAGACCAATACAGTGCTGGAAATGAAGTCGTACGATATCCAATTCCGCACGGTATAAGGTGATACACGATGAAAATAAAATTTGATAGCCACCAGCAGTTTCAACTGGACGCCATTAATGCCATAGTAAATATCTTTGAAGGCCAGCCCCGGGCACAAGGAAAGTTTGAAATAAATATGTCCGGAGAGCAAGGTGTGCTCTTTACTGAATTAGGTGTTGGCAATCGGCTAACCCTCGATCGGGAGACAATTCTTGCCAATGTGCAAAAGGTTCAGGAACAACACAACCTGGAAAAATCTAAGTTTTTGGACGGTATGAATTTTTCCGTGGAAATGGAGACCGGTACGGGGAAAACTTATGTATACTTGCGTACCATTTGGGAACTGCACATACAATATGGATTTAATAAATTCACCATCGTGGTGCCCAGTGTGGCCATTCGTGAGGGTGTGCTGAAAAATATCGAAATCACCTGGGAACATTTTCAGGATATCTACGGTAACCAGCCCTTTGATTATTGGGTGTATAATTCCAAACAGGTGTCTTCATTAAGGCAGTTTGCCAACGCCAACCAGCTGCAGATTTTAGTCATCAACATAGATGCCTTCAATAAAAAGGACAACAACGTCATTCATAAAGATAACGATCGGCTTTCGGGACGCAAGCCCATTGAATTTATACAAGTTACTAACCCCATAGTCATTGTAGATGAGCCGCAAAACATGGAAAGCGCGCAGGCGAAGAATGCCATCGCCAGCCTGAGTCCCCTGTGCACCCTGCGGTATTCAGCCACCCACCGTAATCTTTATAATTTAATGTATCGCCTGGACCCGGTTAAGGCTTACGATATGCATTTAGTCAAACGGATAGAAGTAGATTCCATTCTGGATGAGCCTGATTTCAACCGGCCTTTCATCAGAGTGGAATCAATCAAAGCTACCAAAACAAAGATCACCGCCAGGCTGACCATTGACGTGCAACGGGGCGGCGCGGTCAAGCGCACTACGGTATCGGTTAGCAAAAACGGCGTCGATTTGTTTGATTTGACCGGTGGCCGGGAAGCGTATCAAGGATATATAGTGGCTGGTATTGATGCCGGGCTGGGTTTTATTGCTTTTACGAACGGGGTCACCTTGAAAACCGGTCAGAGCATCGGTGGTTATACTGATGAAATAATGAAGGCGCAAATCAGGGAAACGTTAAAAAACCACCTAAATAAAGAATTGGAAATAATGCAAATGCTGCCCGAAGGTAGGCGGCTTAAAGTGTTATCTTTGTTTTTCATTGATCGGGTAGCCAATTACGCGCCGGTGGACGGTAAAATCCGCCTCTGGTTTGAAGAGATATACCAGGGGCTAGCGGCCAATCCACTGTACAAACCGCTGCATCTGCCGCCGGTGGAACTGGTGCATAACGGTTATTTTGCTCAGAATCAAAAAGGGGTACCCAAGGACACTAGCGGGAGTACCAAAGCTGATGATGAGGTCTATGAACTGATTATGCAGGACAAGGAAAGATTACTTTCCGTAAAAGAACCGTTGCGCTTTATTTTTAGCCACTCCGCGCTGCGGGAGGGCTGGGATAACCCCAATGTGTTTCAAATTTGCACGCTTAACGAAACCCGTTCGGAAATTAAAAAACGTCAGGAAATTGGGCGTGGTTTAAGGCTACCAGTGGATGAAACGGGCAACCGGGTATTGGAGGAAATATCAACCGCTTAACTGTGGTGGCCAATGAAAGTTACAAAGATTTTGCCCGGGCGCTGCAGACCGAGATAGAGGAAGAATGTGGCGTTAAATTTGACGGCGGCCGCATAGGCAACAAGCGGGAACGCCGCAAAGCCCACCTGAAAAAAGGCTGGCGGCTGGATGAAAATTTTCTGACTCTGTGGGAGCGAATAAAACACAAAACCCGTTATTCCGTTGAATATGAAACAGCGGATCTGATTGTCCGAGCCGCCCGGGCAGTGCGCCACATGTCGGCTATCGAAAGCCCCAAAATAATTGCCCAAAAAATGGGCCTGGATATTACCAAACAAGGGGTAACCGAGCGCATGCTAGCGGTGCAGGAAAGTAATGTTACCTATAAAGCGTTGCAAATACCTGATTTAATAGGCTATATTCAGCGGGAAACCGAACTGACTCGCGGTACCATTGCCGATATGCTCATCAGGTCGGGCAGGCTGGGTGATGTAATGATAAATCCCCAGCGGTTCCTGGAACAGGCCACCCGGGCGATACGTAAAACATTAAACGATATTATGGTTGATGGTATTAAATATGAACGTATTGCCGGGGCTGAATACGAAATGTTTCTTTTTGCTGATCCCCGTCATGAAATTCAGGGATATATAAGCCGCATGCTGGAAGTGAAAAAATCCATCTATGACGCGATTGAATTTGATTCTGATGTGGAGTATGATTTTGCTCGGGAATTGGACAGCCGCAACGATATCAAGCTATTCATTAAACTGCCGCGCTGGTTTAAAGTGGACACCCCGCTGGGCACATATAATCCCGACTGGGCCATAGTTAAACAGGCGGAAGGAGAGGAAGAAAAGCTATATTTGGTGAGTGAAACCAAATCTACCACTGACCCGGCCAAGTTGCGTGAAAGCGAGTGGGATAAGATAAGATGCGGTAAAGCTCACTTTAAGGTGTTGCCGGATGTGCAGTTTAAGCATGTGAAGGGTGCTTTTGAAGTTTAACTTGCCCGGATAATTGATTTACGCTTTTCCACTGCATGTTTCCCGCCCTGGCTTGGAGCGGGACTATGAAAGGAAGCCATATATTACTAGGTCCAGCTATCGGGTACTTCTCTGAGTCGGGCCTGATAATTCATGGCTTTATTAGCCGTGCATGCCCTGACTCCGAGGGATCTTTGCATATCGGCCGAAGTGTTGGTAAAGCCGCTTTGGGTCTAAAATTACTGCTCTGGCTTTGCGGGCGCACTAACCTGTTCTGGGGTCCTTCAATTCAACCCATCAACCCCCGGTCCCCATTCAGGGGGCCGGGGGGCTTTCAATTCTCCCAAAGTATGGCGCTTAATTTTTAGTTCTTAAGCTGAAAATATTCATTCGACATATAGCCCTTTTTTTTGTTAAAGCTGACAGCGAGATAGTTCGTACTTTCGATGCCAACCCAGAATCTGTTAAAAACGCACTAACTTCTAGGTCGCTAGCTGGTGTTAGTGAGCGAATGATCTTAATCCCCGACTTGATGCCATTCAAGTTCGATTTAAAGAAAGCTATTGAAAAATTGGTTGAATGGACGGCGAAACTTAAGCTTGGGGCCGTGATCCTCGCTCCATCAAGCAAGGCGGCTGCACAATGGTCAGAAGTTGCAACCCTAGCAGAAGGGTCTCACAATGTCGAAAATCTTGTAGAGGAGTTGCAGACAGGAAAAACTTATGGCCCCGCTGTGTTTGCAAACCGATATGATGGGATAGATCTACCTGGTGATTCGTGCCGTCTACTAGTTATGAGCGGCCTTCCATCGGGAACTTCAAGTTATGAGCTTTTTCGAGCGAGTGCTCTGTATGGTGGCGTTTCTATTACACGGATGCTAGCACAACGTATCGAGCAGGGAATCGGTAGAGGGGCTCGAGGCGCGGGCGATCACTGTGTAGTTCTACTTGCAGGCGCAGACATTGCAGCTTGGATTGCCAAAAATGCCAATTTCCGTTTCTTGACTAACGCCACAAGAGCTCAACTTGAGATGGGCAGCGAGATCAGCAAGGAAGTAAAAAACCTAAAGGATTTAGTGCAAACGATAAAAAGAAGTTTCGATCGTGACAAAGAGTGGACAGAGTATCATGCCGATATTTAGTGCCTTTCGAGGCAAAGGATTAAGTTAATATTATTAATACAATTATAGCGGAGGCGTGAGGTTTTATTGGCTAAGTCGGTCAACTGACGCTCTAGGCTATGTTTCGTGTCCGGAGAATTCAGAAGATCTGAATAGTCTTCCGGATTCTCCTATAAAGGGTCTGTTCCTCGCTGCGTTAATAAGCTAAATCAATAAATAACGTGTCCAGGGACAGTCCCTCTTTGGGAAAATTTGTAAGGATGGTTTTTTCTTACAAATTTTCGGGACAGTCGTTTAGAAAATAAGTCGAAAATGATAAATTATCTACCACTATATCGCACATACTCTGGATTGCAGCCCAATGAATCAGGATGAATCAAGATGAATCATAAATAAACTAAATGTCTTTTTTAATTAATGGGATAATCTTGGGGCCAGCTATGTACTTCTTTCCCTTCAAAACTAGATAACTCTCATTAACAAGAGCGGCCAGCCGGCGAGTGGCCTCAGGGCGGGAGATTTGCATTAAGCCCCTTAGGTCGGCATTTGTAATAACCCCTTTTGCTTTTAGTACCGGAACCAACTTTTTCGCCATTAAATCAACAGGGTTGCCCGGCTCCTCTTATTGTTGTTCACTACCCGGAGCAGATATCGTCCATCGGTGATTTGGTGTACTTTCGGACTCCAGTCAATTTCAAATATTAAAATCAATTTACCGTCAACCCAACACTTTTCTATTCTTGGACTTAACGGAGGGTTAACTCTATTTTGAGGCGCACGTTCGGAGCGGGAAATAAACATTTGAAAATTTACCGCCCCGCTCCTTTTATTTTTAAGTATTGTGAAATCAGACGTTAAGTTCTTTCTCAATATCATCAAAAGTGGCATTTTTATCAAAAACTTTACTACTCACGGCAATAGCAGGTGCCTTAGGCAGGTTTTTAACCCCGGGCAGCTGCGAAGGGTATATCACTTCCACTTCCACCTGCTGCGGGTATTTTCCCCTGACTTCCCCGGCCAGGGCTATTAAGCCCTGTCAACCTTTGCCGGCGGGTGTATTGGAGTAAACAGTAATCTTAATCATATTGCAAATCCTCCTTTTAACTATTATTAGGCAATGACATTGATAAACCCGGGGTCGCTTACTATTTCTCCTATTTCCTCCGCCAGTACCACTTCCGGGTCTTTGCGCAAAGCGGCTAGCAGGCGGTCCACATTTTCCCGGGACACAACCATCAATAAACCGCCGGAGGTTTGCGGATCGCAAAGAATCAGCCTCATCTCACTTGACAGTGCCGGGTCCCACTGCACCATGTCACGAAGATAGCGGTAGTTGTTGTGGGTGCCCCCGGGCACCGCGCCGGCTCGGACCAACTTTTCCGTTTCCGGAAGCACGGGCACCGTGGATGCGTTAACCCGGGCCCCTACCCCGCTGGCGACGGCTATTTCCCGTAGGTGCCCCAGCAGTCCGTACCCCGTCACGTCGGTACAGGCATTGACCTCGACCTCCAACATAATCTCCGAAGCCCGCCGGTTCAGTGTCAGCATAATATCCGTAACTCTTACCACTTGGTCTTCATGCACCAGCTTATGGTCTATACCGGTGGTAATTACCCCAACACCCAGCGGCTTGGTAAGAATCAACCGGTCTCCCGGTTTGGCACCGTTTTTTCCCACCATCCGGCCCGGATCCACAAAACCGGTAACCGCCAGGCCGTACTTTGGGGCGCTGTCGGTAATGGAATGCCCGCCGACGATGGTGACGTCGGCTTCGGCGGCTTTATCCGCCCCGCCTCTAATGATGTCCTCCATAATGGACAGGGGCAGGCTCTGGTTGGGAAACCCGATGATATTCAGGGCGGTCACCGGCCTGCCGCCCATAGCGTATATGTCGCTGAGAGCGTTGGCCGCGGCAATCATCCCGAACTGGTAGGGGTTGTCGACCACCGGGGTGATATAGTCAATGGTTTGGATCATGGCCAATTCATCATTAAGCTTGTATACCGCAGCGTTATCATCCCGACCGGCCAGGACATTGGGGTCTCTCACCGGGGGTAGGCAGCGCAGAACTTGCGCCAGGTCCGCAGGACCTATCTTGCATGCTCACCCCGAACCCGGTGAGTAAGATGTAAGTTTGACGTTTAACGATTGATTCTTCATTATTATTCCCATTCCTTTCGCTTCGCTCAAGGCACAAAACGGCATGAAACCGTTGCTTTCGAGCTTTTTTTGTTTTAAAACTATATTGTTGAGATAACAGGCAACTACAAATCACGTGGAGGTGAGTGCGCTACTCTTTTGGGAGCAGACCGCATTATTATATGTGTAGACTGTCCTTTCAAGCACAAATAAGTGTGCCTTCAGAGCACGAAGACTTATCTTTGTATAAACAACTCGTTTATAGCTGGACAGTCAGTCAATGCCTGCTTCTCTCAATAATCTTTTGCGAAGGGAGACTTTGATGTTAAAAATTGTTTACCCAATCTGTTGTGGAATTGATGTCCATAAAAAGTTTCTTATTGCCTGTATTGCCTTTACCAACGACAAAGGGATTACCACTTACAAATCCCATCGTTTTTCTACCTTCACTAACGATTTGCGAAAGCTGTCAGAGTGGCTTACCTCTAATTCCTGCACAGACGTTTGCATGGAATCCACCGGCAAGTATTGGATACCTGTGTACAATATTTTGGAAGCCACCTGTAAAATCACCCTGGCCCACCCAAAGTACGTCAAGGCGATTCGCGGCAAAAAAACTGATAAAAAGGATGCCAAGTGGATTGCTGACCTGTTTAAGCACGACCTCGTTGCCGGAAGCTTTATGCCGCCCCTTCCAATTCGTCAATTGCGTGACTTAATGCGTTACCGTTTTAAGCTCACAAACTTTAAGTCCAGCGAGAAGAACCGGATTCAAAATTGTCTTACTGTATCAAATATCCAACTTGCCAATGTGGTGTCTGATACTTTCGGTAAGAGTTCAATGAGAATCATTGACTACTTGCTTGAAAATCCTGATGATAAGGATTTCGATTTTGTTCCTCTTCTTCACGCATCTATGCTGGGTAAGGTGGATAAGATCCGCCTTGCTTTAGACGGGATGATTACACTCGAGCAACAGCGGAAAATAAATATTATCCTTCAGCATTACAACGGATTGGAAAAATGCAAGTCCAATCTTGAATCCTTAATCCTTTCGCTGTCGGAGCCTTATGCCAAGGAACGTGACTTAGTGTCTACTGTACCAGGTATCAAAAATCCTTTTTCTGCTATCGCTATAATCTCAGAAATCGGGGTTGATATGTCTGTGTTCCCTACAGCCAAACACTTGTGTTCTTGGGCAGGGGTGACTCCTCAAAACAACGAGAGTGCGGGCAAAAAACATTCTGTACGCATTTCTCGTGCCGGTGTTTATATCAAACCACTTTTAGTACAGTGCGCCAACGCTGTTGTTAAAAGTGATAAACACCCTGAAATCAAGGGCCGCTATTTATCCATTAAAAAGCGGCGTGGCCATAAGCGTGCTATTATAGCTATTGCACGAATGTTGCTTACTGCTATTTATCACATCCTTAAGAATGGTGAACCTTACAACCCCGAGCTTTATAAGAAAACGCAACTCATACCCGCATCTCGTGAAATCACAGTAGAACTAGCTATTCTTATAGCTCGAAGGCACGGGTACTCTGTAGTTAAGGTTTAATGGAAATACATAGGTTGTTACTACTCGCTTTTTAAAGATCATCCTATGGATGGTCTGTTTGCTATACCCTTTTTAGTTTGTGCACCCCCGTAAGGGCGGTTTCAGACTTCACACCTCAGACCTTTAGAGCCTGTTTATCTTCGCATAGCCTGTAAGACCCCAACCTCTTAGGTCATGGATTAAGTTAATAAAAAACATGGGCCACATATTAATAGTGGCCTTAATATTTTATTCTATTTATTGTCTTGTGGTATCTAGTTTATGATGTTATTAAGGAAGTCGTACATGTTTTCTTTATCCAAAGCTATTTCCCTGGAAATTAATTGATCATTTACAAACACATTGGTAGATGATAACAGAGTATAACCCTTTGCCTCCTCTGAATCATTTTGATAAATGTTTAGTTCAATTTTGTCACCGAATTTTTCCTTCATTTTTTTGGCTATACCTATAGCCATTTGGCAGCTTTTTCAATTTGGATTCCCGCTGTGAAAAACAACCATTTTAACCATTAAACCAAACCTCCTTTGTTTATATTGGAACTTTGAGATAAATGAGTAACATTATTAAGCTATTCTAACCTTTTCCATACCTAATTTATTTTTCTTTTCCGCCTGATTAAATTTTAATGTAATAAAGACAAAAATAGTTGTCGCAAGTATTATACTTAAATAATTCAAAGCTAAGAGTATGCTTAGTTGTAGAGTTTTACGGGATTCAAACAATTAATCAAGTTAACCGTGTATGAGTTTCACCTCCGATAAGTAAAAATTTATTAAGGCATTTTCTGATTTTGTTAATTAAAATAGCATGATTGGTAAGCATAATACAAATGATTTATTTGCATAGGTAGTATGCGTTTAGGTAATATGTTTCGCGTTCAAGAATTACTTTATATTATAAGACAATGTTTGCTGTTTTTACCTCATATATCCAAAAAACTACCATTCATAAGAGCAGCGGAGCGATACCACCAGAGCGCCCCCTACAACTAAATATTTAAATTTTTTTCAGATTAATAAAATTGTCACCCTTTATATAAGGTCGCCGTACATTTTTTTCCACCATTCCCAGTACGATTTATCGTCCATAAAAGACCGGTTGTCTGGGTTCCAAACTTCATTTTTACCCATAATGTAACTGTGGTCGTTTTTATCCTGCGTCAATATTTCATAGGCCTCAGTGATTTGCTTAAATTTATCGGTTAAGCTCTGGTCCCCGCCATTGAGGTCGGGGTGAAACTTTTTTGCCAGCTTCCAGTAGGCGTGTTTTATTTCTTCGATACCTGCTTTGTCGGACACACACAGTATAAGTCTTGCTTTTCTTCTTAATTCCGCCCTTCTCATTGTTACATCACCACGCTAATTTTAGAAATTTCGCTCAGTCCATTAGTTGCCTACCATCCTAAAATAATTCTGCTGTTAGTTACAAAACCGGTTATTAAGATTACTGTTTACAGGTTAGCACAGTATATACTATAATTCAAATGCAACATATATATAAGTGGTATGCATTTAAATTATAGAAAACCGGAGGCCGGGTAGACAATGGGCGAATTAAATCTATACCACCTAAAAACCTTTTACACCGTGGCCAGGCATCTTAATTATTCCCGGGCCGGGGAAGAACTGGCCATCAGCCAGCCCGCCGTATCACGACAGGTGGCGGCGTTAGAAAAAAGCCTGGACATGGACTTGTTTGTGCAGCGGGGCCGTCAGGTGGAACTTACTGATGCCGGTAGGAGCTTGTTCGATTACGCCGACCGCATATTTCATTTGGTGGACCGGGCTGAAAGGACATTGGCAGAATATAAAGACCTGGAACGAGGCCAGGTCTTTATAGGTGCGGGTATTACCATAGGATGCTTGTTAATCCCACAAATAATGAAAAGCTTTCAGCAAATGCACCCCCACATTGAGGTATCGTTATTATTAGCCAACAGTTCCACTATAGAGCGCATGGTCACCTGCGGAGACCTGGACCTGGGATTTACAGCCGGAAGCATCATGAACCCTGCGCTGCATATAGAATCTATTTTTCGAGAAGAGTTGGTGCTGGTTATTTCTTCGCAGCACCCTCTGGTCCGACCGAATATTACGGCGGCCGAGCTAAAGGGTGAAATGTTACTCTGGAGAGAAAAGGG
>JGI2924J29684_1077480_pt1 | contig 17691 bp, 13 predicted proteins | sample BenlonsequencITS_FD_29684 | JGI IMG/M metagenome (IMG submission 29684)
CCCCGCCGTGCAATTCCCGCCGTTGAGATACGTTGCATACCCCTCATACCACCTGTCGGTTAGAGAAACAGCACTGCAGGAAACAAAAAATGAAGCACGGCGATGACCATTGCGGCAACACCGAACACGGACTGGTTGGCGATAAATATCTTTTCGAGATGCTCACGCCCTTCACCGCCGACGTCACTTTTTTGGATATAATAGTCCAAGGCCTGTATAAAACCCAGCAGGAAGAGAGAGAGCGCAGGCAGAAGGTCGCCGACAACCGGTACATCCCCGGAAGTAACGGTAAGCAGCTTAAAGATACCGACAAGCACGGTAAGAATGATCAGGGAAACACGAAGACCGGGCCGATCTTCCAATCCCTTTCGCATCTGTACCAAAATGGGAAATCGCTCTTCAAAATAATCGGCGGCAAGGAGAGCTCCACCGATGAAATTCAGAAGTATTGCAAGGACGTAGAATTGTACCATCACATCACCCCTCTTTGATTGGACATAAAAATCCTGATACAAAACATACAAGAAAGATTGTCGGTCGTCAACAAATTCTCAAATTCTAGGGAAGTCCCAGTTGGAGGAGAAATGTTTCACCTGAGACACTAAGGGTTGCGGTTGCCACTCGCACCTTCTCGGGAGAACTAAGGCGAAGAAAAGCACGTTGGTGTTCGACAGCCCCGACGGTGACGGGAAGAACGGCATCCACTTCCTCCAGGCTTTCCCCTGAATCGGTGGAAAAACGATATGCAAAGGGGATGCCGGGGTGAATCTGCCCCTCCCGCCCCGGGGCCTTCACGAAAAGGTCAAAGTAAATTCCCTCCTCTAACCGCTCCGCGTCGAGGGTAAAGGTATAGCCTTCCCAGCGCCCCCGATCTTTTCTCCCGTACATCGGGTAAAGGGTCAAGGCAATGATTGCAACGATAACAAGGTCGACGAAGAAAATCATTGAACCACGACGAGCAAAGAAACCCCCGCGTTTACGCTTTTTCTTGTAATCATCCGGTCTGGATTTTCCGTAATAGTGTATGGGACGGGCCTCGGGAGAAAGATTCGGATCCTCACTTTCGGGGCCGCCTAGACGAACCTGCCGCCGCTCACTCATTCTGCAGCGCTCCGGTAGCTCTCGATTCCAATAAATTCGATGAGCTGCCCGGCGGTAAAAAAGCCTTTTTTCTCTGCAGCATGCTTTCCCGCTCGCTGATGGAGGGCTACAGCCTCAAGCGCCGCCTCTCGTGCGGCCATTTCACCGCGCATCAACATCGTCCCGCAGATACCGGCAAGAACATCTCCCGATCCTCCGGTTCCAAGAGCCGGGTTGTTACCTTCAACAATCTCATATCCCCCCTCAGGAGAGGCTATGTGGCTGATATGGCTTTTTAGAACAATCACACCGTTACAACGCTCGGCCATTGGGGGCAGCAGCTCCCAAGGACGGGTAAGCAGCATGGAACGAGCCTCTTCGATATCACGGCAGAGGCCGAGAGAAACCGCAAGCCTCGACGCTTCCCCTGGATGCGGGGTCACAATCCAGCGAGTGCTCCCATCTTTGCCGGGAAGTCTCCCACCATTTTTGTTGAGCCACATACCAAGAAGCGTAATGCCGTCGGCATCGATCACGCCGGAAGCGGCATGTTGAACAACGGCGTCAAAGGCAGCAAGACGAGCCTCATTACGCCCCCATCCCGGCCCGATCACAACGGAATCCACCGAAGCAGCAAACTTCGGATCAAGGCGTCGAATCATAATACCGCTCCGATCGGGAGGCGTTCTCGCAAAGATTTCGTCGTCAAGCATCAAGGTGACAAGACCAGCCCCGCTCGAGGCGGCAGACATCGCACAAAGAAAGGGAGCACCATCTGTACAAGGAGCGCCACCGATAACAAGAAGATGACCCCTTCGATTTTTATAGGCCCAAGGAGCCAGCTCTGGTACTTGGACCTCTTCGGGCACAAACCACTCTGCCGCCGCTTCGGCTTCGGCAATAAGGCCAAGAGGAAAGCCAACCGGTACGACGACGATCCGGCCCACGAGTTTCCGCCCTTCAGGGCTGAAAAGCGGAAGCTTCGGTAGCTCCATGGTAAGGGTGATATCGGCACGAACAATTACCGACCCCGCTATGGGAAAGGCATCGTCTCCCAGACCGCTGGGAATATCAACGGCTACCTTTAGGGCTCGGCTTTCGTTGATGCGTCGCACAAGCTCCGCAGCCATCGGACGAAGAGCGCCTTTCAACCCCGTTCCGGCTATACCGTCGAAAATAACATCGGCATCCGAGATTGCGGCCTGCACAGCAAGCTTGTCGCCCTCCATGCACAGCACCTTAAGCCCATAGCCCTCACAAATTTTGGTATGAAGACGAACCGATTCACCATTCTCCGAGGCAAAAAGCACGACCTTCGCCCCGGTAAACCCCTCGCTAAAGGCCGCACGGGCCATAACAAGGGCATCACCGCCGTTGTTGCCCTTCCCCGCCACAAACAATAGCTTGCTCTCTTTATCGATCTTCTCCCGGCAGAGGGTACGAAAGCTCCGCCAGGCGTTCTGCCCAGCATCTTCCATCAAAAGCAAACCGGGAATGGCGCAATCCCCCGAGGCTTGCCGATCTATACAAGACATCACTTTGCCGGTGACAACCTTCATTACTCCTCCTCGGTGATCCGATCGGAACGCCACCATACAATATCGACACCAAACGCTTTGGCCAGCAGTGCCGTTAGAATTCCTTCGGGAGAAAGATAAAAATCACGATAGATGATCTGATCATCTTCGAGGAGTATGGTACTTCTATCAACTACCGAACCATCACGGCCCATAATCATAAGCTCAAAATCATCACCGCTTTCCGGTGCCATAAAGTAGAGATTCCCATTTCGATCCACACCAAGGGCCTCATAAATGGTGACGAAAGAATCGTCTTCAAGAAAGCCCCCTCCCTGCTCGGCAACGCGCTTGGCGGGAAGAACGATCCGAGAATCCCATGATTCCGTCTCGGTATTGAAGATACAGATGGCACTCTGATCAAAGTCGATACCACCTTTATCCCCCTCGCTTCGATAGTAGTCGACCATCACGTAGAGCAAGGGTGCCGTATAATCCGGGAAAACACCTTTTACGGCAGGCTCGGCATACCCCTCTCCATCCGGCATGGGAATTTCCTGAGGGAGAATATCCGATCGGCTCTTCAGAGCGCCGTGATTATCAAAGGAAAAGAGAACCCACCGGTTCGGTCCACGCGAGGCAATCCATATAGTATCATTATCAACGACAAAAATCCTCTCAACATAGGGAAAAGGCGTTCCTCCGACCCCTTCCTGTCCCAGATAATCGAGCACCTCACCATCCTCGGAAAAGCGAAGTACGATCGTATTGAGACTACTCGCCAGCTCCTCATCGTAGGATATCTGATACTCCTGGGCCCGCTCCTCAACCAAAAGGAGCCCTGAACCGGTAACCGCGATCTCTCCGACATCAGTGAAGGGGTATTGGTAGGCCTTTCGGCTGGAGACCATATCTGATCCGCTGTCGGTGTCGAGGAGAATGGGTCCGGGATTACTTTCGGCCGAGTAAAACAGGGAGAGGATATCCCCATAGCCGTTGAACTCCATCACCTTTTTCGAATTACCATTGCCGATATAGAAGAGACCATTGCGCATTACGATCCTGGTTTTCTCCGTGTAAGGAACCCCATAGTGTTCCACAAGATCAAGGTCATCCTCCATCTTTCCGATCTTTAAAGAAAAGAGCGTTTCCCGCTTCAGGGTCTTTCCATCACCTGCTTTGCAGGAACTAAACAGCATGGGAAACAGTACCAAACAACAAAACAGACACGCCGCAGTGCATCGGTAATATGGGAATCTATATGCTTTCATCTCGGCCAATAGTAGCCCCTGCTTATGGCTCTGTCAATGAATCATAAAAGCTGACAACAACGCCTCTTTTTAGTATAGTAGATAGATGAATAGATAATGAGTCGTATCTTCCAAAGGAGTTAGCAATAATGCTGGAAAAAGCAATAACAACCCTGTTTGGGTCCAAATACGAAAGAGACCTTAAGGAGCTACTTCCCCTGCTCCATAAGATCAACGAGTTCGAATCGACTACCGCCGCCATGCCGGCCGAGGCGTTTCCTGCAAAGACACAAGAGTTTCGCAACCGTTATCAAGAGGGTGAAAGTCTCGATGCCATGCTGCCGGAGGCCTTTGCCATGGTTCGTGAGGCGGCTCGGAGAACCCTCGGTGAACGTCATTACGATGTGCAGCTTTTGGGAGGCATTGTTCTGCATCAGGGAAAAATCATGGAGATGAAAACCGGTGAAGGAAAGACCCTCTCCAGCGTCACAGCCGCCTACCTCAATGCCATCCCCGGCGAAGGGGTCCATGTCGTAACGGTCAATGATTACCTTGCCGAGCGTGACGCTCAGTGGATGAAACCGGTCTACTCCTTTCTGGGAGTCACCGTAGGTTCGATTCTTAGCGACATGGATAACGAGGCACGAAAAGAGTCCTACAACTGCGACATTACCTACGGAACCAACAACGAATTCGGTTTCGACTACCTCAGAGACAACATGCGCTGGAGCATGGAGGGGCGTGTTCAGCGGAGTCATCACTACTGCATCATCGACGAGATCGATTCCATCCTGATCGACGAGGCGCGAACCCCGTTGATTATTTCCGGTCAGGCGGAAGACGATACGAAGAAATTCCGAGAGGTCAACCGGCTGATTCCCATGCTTACCGAGTGTGCCAAGGACCCGGAAACCGGTACCTATCCCGAAGAAAACCCGGTTGGTGATTATCAACTTGATGAAAAATCGAAAAAGGTAACCTTTACCGATGAAGGAATGAACCATATAGAAGAGCTGCTCCTGAAAAACGGCATCATATCCGATTCCCTTTTCATCGATGACAACTTCGAGTATATCCACTATTTCACCCAGGCGGTTAAGGCCCATAAACTTTTCCATATCGATGTTGATTACGTTGTAAAAGAGAAGCAGGTACAGATCGTCGACGAGTTCACCGGACGTATTCTCCATGGTCGACGTTACTCCGACGGCCTCCACCAGGCTATTGAAGCTAAAGAGGGAATCCAGGTTGCAAAACGGAACAAGACCCTGGCGACCATCACCTTTCAGAACTTCTTCCGTATGTACGACAAGATCAGCGGCATGACCGGAACCGCAGACACGGAGGCCCGGGAGTTTGCAAAAATCTACAACCTTGAGGTAGTGGTTATTCCCACAAACCGCCCCCTTGCCAGGATCGATGAGAACGACGTTATCTTTCTCAACGAAAAGTTTAAATACCAGGCAATATGTGACGAGATCGCTCAGTTGCAGAAAAAGGGACAACCGGTACTGGTTGGAACGGTTTCCATCGAGAAATCGGAACTCTTGAGCACTATGCTTACCGCAAAAGGGGTGAGACATGAGGTCCTCAACGCAAAAAACCATGCCCGAGAGGCCCTTATCATTGCCGAGGCTGGTGCAAAAGGAGCCGTAACCATTGCAACCAACATGGCCGGTCGAGGTACCGACATCAAGCTTGGAGGCAATCCCGAGTTCCGCGCCAGGGCAAAGGCGGGAACCGAGGCAAGCGAAGAAGAGTTCGCATCGACCTATAAAAAAGAATATGCAAAGTGGAAAGAAAACTACGAAGAGGTAAAGAGCCTCGGAGGTCTCTATATCCTCGGCACGGAAAGACATGAATCCCGGCGAATCGACAACCAGCTCCGTGGTCGATCAGGACGGCAGGGAGACCCGGGTACCAGCCGCTTTTTCCTTTCCCTCGACGATAACCTGATGCGCCTTTTTGCCCGGGACAATATGCGTAACCTCATGGCAAAGGCGGGTATGGACGGTGGGGATCCCCTCTACCATCCATGGATAAACAAGGCGATCGAGCGGGCACAGAGCCGCGTCGAAGAGCGTAACTTTGAGATCAGAAAACACCTCCTGGAATATGACGATGTGCTCAACGAGCAGAGGAAATTCATCTACGACCAACGGGATGAAATTCTCTCCGATACGGACCTAAAGCAGCGTGTTTTTTCGGCGGTCTCAGAAATGGTCGACGAGGCGGTTGACCAGGCCTTCAAGACAGGGGATAGACAGGAAACCATTGCCGCCAAGCTTGAAGAGAAGTTGAAGGAGTTTTTGCTCTTTATCCCCTCTCTTGATAGTGACGGTGAGGCGCCCCTGGACTGGAAAAATCAGGAAAATTTTTCCCGCCAAATCTTTGATCGCTACCGAAAGGATATGGAACAAAAGATTGAGGCCGCAGGGGAGCGGCCCTTCAACGACTTTATCAAGTATCAGTATCTCAGACAGATCGATATCAAATGGCAGGAGCACCTTGACCAACTTGAAGAGCTGCGTGAGGCGGTATATCTTCGAGCATACGGACAAAAGAATCCGCTTCTGGAATACAAGCTTGAGGGCTTCGATATCTTCGATAAACTAATCTACGATATCAGAACAAACATTGCCAAGATGGTAATAAATGTTCAAATTCAGGAACCCGAGGCGGCAAAAAGAAGAAGGATGCCCGTGGGTGCTGGTACCGCAAGCCATAAAGCCATGGGACAGTTTGGAGGTGCCGAGGTCCAGGGCGGCGGGGAGCGCAAGGAATCATCGCCCCAGGGGGCACAGGTCAAACGCAGCACTCCCAAGGTTGGGAGGAACGATCCCTGCCCCTGCGGTAGCGGGAAAAAGTACAAACACTGTTGCGGAAGATAACAAGCGGCATTATACGCCAACTGTAAAGCAACGTAACAACGTACAGCAAAAAGTAAGGCCGCCCTTTCACGGGCGGCCTTTTTCACGGAAGGTACGATCGATTATGCATCGATTATTTATCATTTATAGAGGTAGCCCCCCAGGGGATTGACCGGTACATTATTTCGATAGAGGGCAAAATGAAGATGAGGGCCGGTGGAACGGCCGGTGCTTCCCATCTCCCCTATCTGCTGTCCCTGACTGATGTGCTGTCCCTTGCGAACCAGAATCCGGCTAAGGTGTCCGTAGAGACTCTGAAAGCCGTGGCTGTGGCGTATCACCACATACTTGCCAAAGCCTCTGGGCCTGTCGCCAACAAGAACTACCGTCCCCTCCATGGTAGCGGAGACGGGCGTTCCCACAGGACCGGCAAGGTCTATGCCATAGTGCATGCTTCGAACGCCGGTAAAGGGATCGCTTCGATAGCCGAAGGGAGAGGTGAGACGCCCCCTCGTCGGATAGATAAAAAGGGTTCCCATCGCCTTTTTATAGTCATATTCACTGATCTGTCCCCCCGGAACGAAAAGAATCTGTCCTGCCGTTATCACCTCAGACTGAAGATCGTTGGCATCCAGGATATAGTTCACGGGAACCGAAAATTTTTCGGCAATGGAAGCAACACTATCGCCGGAACGAACAGTATAGGGAATACCATCCACATTAGGAATTTTGAGTTCCGATCCCGCATAGATTTTTCTGACATCGGTGATGTTATTAAATGCAATCAAGGTACCGACGTCCAAACCATTCTCATGGGCAATCTCCGAAAGAGTATCGCCCCGTTCCAGGGTATACGCTCTGCTGCTAACCGAGGTAAAGAGAACACCGTCGGGGAGGATAGGACTCCCTGAACCCTGGTTTGCCGTATCGCTATTAACATATGAAAAGAGGCTTTTGTGAACCGTCGAGGCCCCCGGAGTAAGCCCCAAGTCGGGTAAAGCACGTGGCCCGGAACCGACGAAAAAGGCCAAACCGACACAGCCACCTGCCAGGATGATACTGCCCAGGGACAGGATGACGATTTTCTCCCGCTTCGAAGGAGCAGAATGCCGCCGCGGCTGTTGTTTCATCTCGGGAAAAAGGACGGGATCATCCTCCCTTTCATGTCCTAAGGCCCACGAAGTCCTCAACCGAGAAAAAAACGAACGTCTTTTCCTGACCTGTTGTTTTTGATGCAACACTTCCATATCCATACGCTTACCATATCGACAATTTTTCCCTCACATATTACTATAACACGCATAAAGCTTTGATAAGGATACGATGATTGATTCTGCTTCTCCGTTCATATTGCTAATCTTCGCTACACTTATCGTCTTGACGGTCGTCGGATCACTCTTCGGCATCTACACCGTCGAAGGCCATTCCATGGAACCGTATCTATCTCCCGGAAGAAATGTTATTATTTTCAAGCGGATTCCTTTCGGCAGTATAAAACGTGGTGATATACTTGTCTACAAGAGTCCCTTCGACGGTAAAACTGTGATCAAGCGTTGTACGGGGCTTCCCGGCGACACAATGACCGGGGAGAACGGAGAAGTGATAGTGCCCGAAGAAGCTTTCTTTGCCCTTGGGGACAATCTACCGCTTTCGGATGATTCACGCCACTACGGGGTGGTATCAAGGAAGGCCATAAAGGGAAAGGTTGTCTTTCCCCGCATCGGAGGCAGTTTGCACAGTGAGTGAATCCAGTCCGGATCTTCGAAATAAACGATTTGCGTTTTTCATCCTCGTTACCGCGGTCTTTATTCTCCTCCTCATTTGGAAATTCTTCGATGTGATGATTATCCATCCGGTAAAGGGGAATCCGGGAATCGTCCGTCCGCCACGGGTGGAACGAGGCCCGATTCTCGACCGAAACGGTAAGATACTTGCGGTACAGACCCGACTTTATACGGTAACAGCCTGGATGCCCAACGTCAAGAACCCCGAGAAGAGTGCGGCTCTCCTTGGTGATCTCCTCGGCCTTGAAACCGAGGATCTCCTTGCCCGAATGAAATCAAGAAGCGGATTTCTCTATGTAAAGCGCAAGGTTTCTCCTTCGGAAAGCGAGGCGGTCAGGCAGCTCATTGAGGAAGGAGAACTACCGGGAATCGGATTGGAACCCGAATATGGGCGAAATTATCCGGAACGAAGCCTTGCAAGCCATGTCATCGGCTTTGTCGGGACCGATAATGTGGGCCTAGACGGTATCGAACTTACCTATGATAATGTACTATCCCCCCCCGAAGATAAGAAAAAACAGGAGGAAACGATCTACGGAAACCAACTCTTCCTTACCCTTGATGCCAATGTACAATACTTTGCCGAATCCTTGGCAAAGAAGGCATGGGAAGAGCACAATCCCGATGCCGTGATGATTATGGTCATGGACGCGAAAAGCGGCGATTTTCTCGGCTGGGCCTCCTATCCCACCTTCGATCCCAACAGTTTTACCTCGGCAAGCAACAGAGAAAAGCAGAATAGACCCGTGGTGGCGGCCTATGAACCGGGATCGGTCTTCAAGATCTTTTCCATCGCCTCGTTTCTTGACCTCGGAGGTATCGATACTTCAAGTACCTTTTTCTGCGACGGGGCCTATGAAAAAGAGTTCCCCGCCTCGGGAGAAAGAATCGTCATCAACTGTCTCGGCCACCACGGAAGGGTTCGTCCCCAGGAAATCATAAAGTATTCCTGCAACGCGGGAGCCGCCTATGCAAGCGAAACCGTAAGCAAGCAGGATTTTTACGACAAACTTACCGAATTTGGTTTTGGAACGGCCACCCACCTCCCCTTTCCCGGAGAGAGTGCCGGTATTCTTCGGAAACCGGAACAGTGGTCAGGCAGGACAAAACCGACCATTGCCATCGGGCAAGAGCTCTCCGTGTCTGCCGTACAGATCGTCACGGCGGCTACGGCTTTTAGCAACAACGGCATGGTCCTTGAACCTCATATCGTCAAAAAGATCGTCTCCCCGGAGGGTAAGACCCTCGAGCGCTTCGACCGCAGGCCGGTAAAGCAGGTCATAGATCCCACAGTTGCGAATTCCGTCCTGCAAATGATGGAGACAGGCAGCGAACGGGGCGGCACCGGCTGGCGTGGTGCCATAGAAGGGACACAAATATCGATAAAAACCGGCACAGGGGAGATGATCGATCCCAAGACCGGGACCTACTCCCCCGCTGCGGTTCTGGCCTCCTCCCTGGCCATATTTCCCAGCGATGATCCCCGCTTCATTCTCTACGTGGTCATCGATCATCCCAGGGGCAGGCAGTACTACGGTGGAAGAATTGCGGCGCCCATCATCAAGGAGCTGGGAGAAGAGCTGATTCGCTATTACGGTATCCCCGTCACCGGAGATACCGTTGTCAGTCATGAGGGGAGCATCCGGGTTCGTATCCCGCCGGAAGCAAGCCTGACAGATGTCATGCCCGATCTCGACGGTTTCTCCAAAAAGCAGTTGATGCCGCTTCTCGATCAGGAGAACATCCCCGTAACCATTACAGGGGACGGCTGGGTCATTCACCAGAGCCCGGCCCCCGGGACCCCGATAACCAGCGATACAAAAATCATCCTGGAACTTGAGTGAAATCGAAAGCAATCATGAGGAACGAGAACCTGAAGAGCAACTTGCACACCCTGGAGCTCCGCTTTCCCGGGATAGGAGAGCAGCTCACTGCGTCTGAGGATGAACAGGAGTCGAAGCAGGCGCTTGCTATCAGCATTGAGGCGGCAAGGAACGGAGCGGTTACCGCAAAGGCCGGAGGAAAGTATCTCCACTCCCGCTTCGATCCTGCCAGAGAGGCCCGCAGACTCATCGAAAAGGAGCTTCCCGCCGATTGCCGACTCACGATTTTCGAGGGGTTCGGCCTCGGATACCAGGTGGAGGCCCTTCTGGAAAGTCGGAACGATGCCCTCGCCATCGTGCTCGAACCATCGACGCATCGCTTTCTTACGGCCCTCAGCGCCCGTCCCATGGAAGAACTCCTTTCCAACGAAAACCTTAGCCTCGTGGTCGGGGCCCAGGCCGATGCAATTCCCGCCCTCCTCTCTCGTTTTCCCGAAACGACGCCTCAGACATTCCGGCTCAGACCTCTCTACGACGCCGATCCTGAAAGCTTCGTCGATTACGACAATGCCTTGCGCCATTTTTTAGGCAGAAAGCAGGTCAATAACGCTACCCTCGACCGCTTCGCCGGAACGTGGACCCGCAACCTTTTGCGCAATGTCGGGCCTCTGGCCGAAGCGGGAGATCTTGCCCTACTTCGGGGCAAATTTTCACACCTCCCCGCCCTTCTTCTGGCGGCAGGTCCTAGCCTGGACGAGCTCCTTGATCGATTTGAGGAGATCAAAGAGAAGGTACTTGTCATTGCCGTAGATACCGCCTGCAGGGCCCTGACTCTCAGAGATATCCGTCCCGATATCCTCGTCGTGGTGGATCCACAATACTGGAACACCAGACATCTCGACCATGCGAAGCTTGATGAAACGGTCATGGTCTCCGAATCCTCAACCCATCCGAGAATCTTTCGACTCCGGCCCAGGAGGCTCTTCTTTTGCGGTTCCATGTTTCCCCTGGGCATCCGTCTTGAATCCGCAGTCGGAAGGAATGCCCACATAACCGCGGGAGGATCGGTATCGACCACCGCCTTTTCCCTCGCCAGGTTTATGGGGGTCGAGGAGCTCTACATCTCGGGACTCGACCTCGGGTATCCGGGAGGAAGCACCCATTTTCGGGGGAGCTTTTTCGAACAGCGGGGGCACTCCTTCAGCGGACGCTTCTCGCCCTTTGAGCATTTTACCCACCGCATCATCCATGAGGCGGGACGTGAGGAAATTCCGACCTACAACGGAACGAAGATCGCATCGGATAGCAGGCTTTCGGTCTACCGAAGCTGGTTTGCCGAACAGGTGGCCGCCGAAACGCTGCCCAGGGTATACGCCCTAAGCGGAAACTCCGCCGCCATCAAAGGAATCGAAGCCGCAGATATCGACTCGCTGCTCCGCCTCCCCAACATAGGAGAAGAGAAGCGCAGGCTGCTTGCGCTCCTCCCCCAAAGAACGGAGGCCGAAATCGCCGAAAGGCGACGCGCTTTGGAAGATGCGACCAATGAACTGGCTGCAGAGCTCCGACATCTTGCAGGCATTTCGGCAAAGGCAGCGCTCCTTTCCCGCTCCATCGAAAAGGCCGCCGGCCAGGAAAAAACGGTAAGCTATACCGTCGAGCTCCTAAACGAGTTGGACAGGCAGATCCTATCGACCACCTCAAAGGATATCGCTGCCTTTCTCATCCAGCCCTTTTTGAGAGACTTCTCGCTTCACGACTCCTCAGATAGAGGGTCGAGCCTTTATCAGGCAATCAGCGAAGCGGCGGAAGGTTATCTCGCATTTTTTCATAGCTAAAACTCAAGTTTCCGGGTCCATCGCCGACAATAAAAAAGGGTGGGAGAGAACCCCGCCTCATGCATGTAATGTGTGCATTAAACGGTATGCTGTTAAACGTCCAGGCATACCGTTTTTTTATGTCTAAATCCTTATCCTGTAATGATTTTTTTCTTGTGTAGCCAGTTTTGTAGCCGATTCAATTACCCTATATCGTTTCCAATGCCATGAACGTGCTGGCTGCGGTTACCGGAATACGGCGCGGAGAATTACTCAGTCTACTTAACGGTAATAATGATATGAAGTGCTATGCCCAAGTTCGTCACACAGCGGAATATTGCAAAACAACTTCTATCCAATAACTCAATAGTAAGTTCCAGGGAACTTGCAGATTCCGGTGTGCACAGAGAGACCATTCGCAGGCTGATAGAATCCGGCGAAATGATAAGAATTGCCCGTGGACTATATTCTTCTCCTCAGTTTATCCCTGATGAAAAATATTCGCTTATTGTAGCTCAGAAAACCGTAAAGAGAGGAGTCGTATGTCTGATGAGTGCACTAAGCTTTCATGAAATTGGTACTCAGAATCCTTCTGAAGTATGGATGGCAATTTCTCGGCCTGGTCGCATTCCGACTGTTGATAATATCCCAATGAAAGTAATAACCTTCTCCGGGGCTTCATTTACTGAAGGTATTGAAACGCATCAGATAGATGATGATGAAATAAAAGTATATTGCATATCCAAGACAGTTGCCGATTGCTTCAAGTACAGGAACAAGATCGGGCTTGATGTGGCAATTGAAGCGCTGAAAGATGTAATACAAAACAAGCGTACCTCCATAGAGGAGATTATTCATTATGCGGAAGTATGCAGGGTAAGAAAGATTATGCGGCCATATATGGAAAGTATAGTATGAGTGAATCACGAAAGGATTATTCGGCGTCGATACTCGCAAGATTATTGAATCACAGTCGTGAACATAAGAAGATTATCAGTCGTTGCTTATCAGGTATGTTGCCGAGAGGTTCCTGTATAGATTGGGACAATCGGATTATCGGAAAAGCTACGTCCTCAAGGGAGCATATCTGCTCACTATCACGCTTGAAGATCAGATATACCGGACAACAAAGGATATTGACTTTCTGAAAACCGGTAATACTGATCGAGAATTCATCCTTGAATCTATCAAGAGCATTTGTGATATCCAATACCCTGAAGATGCAGTCAGGTTCGATACTGAGACGATCATCATTCAGGATATCCGAGAGCAAAATAAATACCATGGACAGAGAGCGAAAATTAAGGCTTATATCGGAAAGGCCAGAGTACCCCTGCAAATTGACATCGGTATTGGCGATTCAGTACATCCCGGACCTGTTACCAAGTCGATACCGTCTCTCTTGGAGATAGAGACTGCGAGTGTTGAATCCTATCCTATTGAAACAATTATTGCCGAGAAACTGGAAGCGGCGGTTGCTCTGAGTCTGCTTACCAGCCGTATGAAAGGCTTCTATGATGTATACATTATAATCCGGACATTCGAGTTAAACTTCGTCGAGGTGGCTACTGCAATTCAGCAGACTTTTGAGCGTCGCAAGACTGATATACCGATTGAAATGCCGGTTGTCTTCACGGAGAAAGTATATCAGGATTCTACAAAACAAAAGCAATGGAAGGCCTTTGTCGGGAAACTCCGTACTGAAAACTCAGCTCTCGAACTATCTGAAGTTATTGAAGTTATATCGCAGTTCAGTAGTGTCTTCTGGCATAACAGCAGAGAGAAGCCGATTCTCTGGATACCGGCTGAAGGTTGGAGATACAAATAATTACTTAGTGTTTGGAATCCTGGTGATGCACATGCCCTTTAGCAGGTAGATACCTTTCTTTTCTGCCGGTGCATACTTTTTTCCATGGCTTGGCTTTCAATTGACGGAGAGAAAAGGAATTGTCTCTTTTTAACCACCAGGATTCCGAACACTATAAAATACGTAAACTATCGACGGAGACTCAGAGAAACGTCGAAATCATTAACGGCTCGACAAAAACCATTGTCGATGCCGTTAACAACATCAAAACAAAAACAGAAGGGGCGAGAGCGAATCTCGAAAGTATGGTTTATGCCAACAAGTCTATTGAATGGCGAAGCTAAGTCCCACCCAAAACTGAACGGGGTCATCGGAGAAAGCAGGTTTGGGATAAAGATCAAAGCCCGGCGCTACCTCTACGAAGAGTTCCGCGATGTTATCGAGAAAAAGAAGGCTTAGCCCCACAGGCAGCCGTGTTCCCCATTCAAACACATCATCCGCCGATGCCTCGGGATAAAATTTCGCATAGGCACCAAGTCCGAAGTAGCAGTAAAGCGGTCCGGTTAGGGGAATATACCCTGCAGGGCGCCAATCGCCACTGATAAAGAGGAACTGATCCCCCTCCGTAAAATCATAGCCCAGACGCAGATCAAAGGGGGTCGGACGATAGATGAGCACGGCGTTTGGTGTCCCAAGTCCCAGACCGATCCGCGAAGAACCAAGCCCCGCAGCTGCCAAATTTTGGGTTGAAACGCACACCAACACAAGAAGTACAAAAAGCGTCAAAACGCCTGATTTTCGCATATATTCCTCCTCATATGGGTATTACTGTACCCCTTTTTCACAAAAAAGACCATGACTTGCGGCTTCAAAGCTCACAGGGGTATTTTTTCTTTGTAAATAAAATAAAAAACCGGCTATCGTTACTTTTCTTCTTAATCGTTATATAGTATATATAGATAAGAAAGGAGCTATATATGACATATCTAATCGTAGGCGGTGTTGCCGGTGGAGCCGCCACCGCGGCGCGGCTGAGAAGAAACGACGAAAAAGCGGCCATTATCATATTTGAGCGGGGGGATTATATCTCCTATGCCAACTGCGGCCTTCCCTATTATTTGGGCGGAACAATCAAGGAGCGGGAAAGTCTCTTTGTCGAAACCCCGGAAAGCTTCAAGAAGACACTGGATGTGGATGTCCGCATATCCAGCGAAGTCGTAGATATAGATACAGAGACAAAAACCGTCGGCGTCAAAGATCTCAAGAGCGGCAGGGAGTATCGGGAATCCTACGATGCGCTGATCCTTTCCCCAGGAGCAGAGCCCCTGCGACCGCCGATACCGGGAATCGATTCAGAACGGATTTTCGCCCTGCGAAACGTACCCGATGTGGATCGCCTCAAGGGCTTCGTCGATGCGAATCAGCCAAAGCGGGCAGTGGTCGTCGGAGCAGGCTTTATCGGCATGGAGGTGGCGGAAAACCTCTACGACCGGGGAGTAAACGTCACCATCGTTGAACTTGCCAATCAGGTCATGGCACCCCTGGATTTTGAGATGGCGGCCCAGGTTCATGACCACCTCAAGATGAAAGGGGTCGAACTCTACCTTTCAGACGGTGTAAAGGAGTTTGCTGATCGAGAGGGAAAGCTGGATATCACCCTTAACAGCGGAACCTCCATTGTTGCCGACATGGCGGTTCTTTCCATCGGCGTACGCCCGGAAACAAGTCTTGCGAAAAAGGCGGGGCTGGACACTGGGAAAGGGATACTTGTCAATGAATATATGGAAACCTCCGCAAAAGGGGTCTACGCCCTTGGGGATGCAGCCGAATTCCGCGAACCCCTGACAGGGGCCCCGGGGATTACCCCCTTGGCAGGTCCGGCTGGAAAGCAAGCAAGGATTCTGGCGGACAATCTCGTCTATGGCAAGAAGAAGAGGTACAAGGGTGCCATAGGAACCTCCGTTGCAAGGATTTTCGATATGACCGTAGCCTCCACAGGCGCGGCCTGGAAGGTTCTCGACAGGGAAAAAATTCCTGCCATCAGCGTTGTAACCCACGGCCATTCCCATGCAGGTTACTACCCGGGAGCCACTCCCATGGTACTCAAGCTGGTCTTTTCGCCGGAAGACGGTAAGATTTACGGCGGGCAGATCGTCGGCTATTCCGGCGTGGATAAGCGAATAGAGATGATCGCCGGGGTGCTGAGGAGAGGCGGTACCATCGAAGATCTGACAGAACTCGAGCAGGCATACGCTCCTCCCTACTCTTCCTCGAAGGATCCGGTGAACATTCTCGGATTTACTGCGGAAAACGTTCTTTTGGGGCGCAGCAACCATACAAACTGGAAAGAGCTTCATGAGCTTATCGAAAAGAAGGAGCCAAACCTCTTCCTTCTCGACGTAAGGACTCCCGACGAATACAACCTTGGCTCACTACCGGAGGCAGTCAATATTCCAAAGGAAGAGGTCAGAACAAGCCTCGATCGAATTCCAAAAGACAAGAAAGTTGTGGTCTACTGTGGCGTCGGACTGCGGGCCTATCTGGTCGAGCGCATCCTGAAGCAAAACGGCTACAGGGATGTAAGTATCCTTTCAGGAGGTATGAAGGTCTACAAGGCGGCGGTGGCAGATCAGAACAACCGGGATCTTTTTACCCAATACGAAACAGGCTATGCCCCATCCGGGGAAAGCGCAGCCAAATCCGTGCTCTCGTCGGCGGTGACGGTACTGGAGGTTGACGCCTGCGGTCTCCAATGTCCCGGCCCCATTCTGAAGCTGAAAACAGAAATTGAGAAGATCAAACCTGGAGAACGGCTCCTCCAAAAGGCTTCCGATCCGGGATTTGCCCGCGATGTCAAATCCTGGTGCAACATGACGGGAAACAAGCTGGTAAGCCTCAAGGAAGAAAAAGGGATCATAGAGGCGGTTATTCAGCGCTCAGGCGAGGAGGCTGCAAGCCAGGCAACGCCATCCGGCGTTCATATTGCAAAGAATACGGGAAACGAGCTGACCCTCATCTGTTTTTCCGACGATATGGATAAAGCCCTGGCATCCCTGGTCATTGCCAACGGAGCCCTGGCATCGGGCAAGAAGGTTACCATCTTCTATACCTTCTGGGGCCTGAGCATCATCAAAAAACGGAACAAACCCCGTGTCTCGAAGGGCTTCATGGGCAAGATGTTCGGGATGATGCTTCCCGGCCACAACGGGAAACTGAAACTCTCGAAACTCAACATGGGCGGAATCGGCGCCTCCATGATGAAAGGGATCATGAAAAAACAGAAGATCGATACCCTGGAGAATATGCTTCAGACCGCCATTGATGGGGGCCTTCGCATCATAGCCTGCCAGATGTCCATGGATGTCATGGGTGTCAAGCGCGAGGAGCTTATCGATAAGGCCGAAATTGGCGGTGTTGCTAACTACCTGGAAGCCGCCAGCAGCGCAGGAATCAACCTTTTTATCTAATCCATCTTTCTCTGATGAAACAACCAGTATCCCGGGGCATTTTCACCGGGATACTGAAATAGTGAATCATGTAGTGACGATGACAAACGGAAATAAATAATATATAGACAAAAATTCTTGTGCATCACAGGACCACAGCTTAGGATTGAAAAATTTGTGAAAGTTGTATTTTTTACGCTTCTATTGATTTGCATGCCGTAATATGCTATATTGCATGCAAGGAGTAATTATGCCTACGCTACAGGTTAGAGATCTCCCTGAAGATATCTATATCAAGCT
>JGI2924J29684_1077479_pt1 | contig 17609 bp, 15 predicted proteins | sample BenlonsequencITS_FD_29684 | JGI IMG/M metagenome (IMG submission 29684)
CATCTACCGGCAGGCGGTCGACGCGGACCTGCTGCTCGGGCGGTCGATCGAAGCGGTGGCGACCGCCAGCCTGTATGCCGCTGCACGCCAACACGGAACACCACGAACGTTCAGCACGTTCGAATCGGTAAGTCGCGTCGACGAACCCCCCATCAAGCGGGCGTACCGACAGCTTTCGAGTGACCTCGGCCTCGAGATGGCACCACCCGACCCCGATCACTACCTCCGGCAGTTTACCTCGAGTCTCGGGGTGAGCGAAGAGACCGAACGCGTCGCTCGAGACGTCCTTGCCGCAGCGAAAGAGGAACAACTTCACGTCGGGAAGAACCCGGCCGGAGTTGCGGCGGCGGCGATCTACGCGGCCGGCCGGCTGACGAACGAGCACGTCACTCAGGAAACGATCGACGACGCGACCGGCGTGAGCAAGTTCACGATCAGGAATCGGTACCAGGAGTTACTTGATGCGTACGGAATCTACGAAAACTAGGAGTTGTCGAAACCACTAGTAGCTGACGAGAACTGCCTGCTGAATTTAGAGCGTGTCTTTAGCAGTCGAGCAACATCAATTGTACGTGGCTGCAAGTGCAGCAACGGCAAACGCGACTACCACTGTGAGGGCAGCCCAACTGCCTACAAGTATCGGAGATTCGTCGGATTGACCGACCACAGTTGCTATCCCAATAGTGAGCAGTCCGTGAGCCGTGAGAATCCCGCCAGCCCGGGTGGCAAGTTCCTCCGGACCCTCATGTTCTGGATATTGAGCGAGTAGCTCTGTCCGCCCATACCAGATTGCGATACCAAACCCAGCAATTAGTAAGCCGGTTGCAGCCAGAACGACAGCCTCTCTCATTGATGGTCAATATTCTGTGACATTTGTCTAAGTCATTTCGCCCCAAAGATCGGGCAGTACGAACCCCTTCTCCAATGAGTCAGTTGTGCAAGACTCGCGCTGTCTATGCAGCAGGAACGGAACGTTCTACTCGGATTCTGTCAGAAACTGCGTGCTGAATCCAGAAGGAAGATGCATCACCAGTCTCTGCGCGAGCGAAGCGAGCGCGGTTCCCGGGCGGCGAGGCCAAAGGCCGAGCAGCCCGCCTTTTTCATCGAAGCTTTTGCGCCAGCGCGGGGCCGTCGGTCCCGCGAGCCATGCGAACGGATGCTTTGCATCCGTGAGCAGAGAGTGGTTCGCCTTCGGCGAACCCGACGCGGAAAAAGTTCGCGTCTCCTATTCAGCGCGGCTTCTCAGACCTATCGCCAGTTATGGATCTCGACAAATCCAGCTAGACCATCGCCTCGTCGCCGACATCGGGGTTCTCGAGCGCGTACGCGACGAGTCGATCGACGTAGGATTCGAACGGCGGCACCTCGAGTCCGGTCCCCTCGAGCGCCTGCAGCGTCTTCGGGCAGGCGTACCGCGTCGGGTGGTCGAGGTAGTCGAGGGTGGCGGACTCGAGCGGCAGCGACGACTCGAGTCGCGTCGTCACTGTCTGGGCGATCGGTTTCGTCGTCGGCAGCGTGAGGGTACGGTGGCCGGCTGCCTCGGCGATGACGTCGACGAATCGCGGGACCGACAGTGGCGCGGGATCACAGAGCTGATAGACCTCGCCTGCGGTCTCCTCACGGTCGCTCAGGCACGCGATGGCGTCGACGACGTAGTTTCTGGGGACGACGTTTAGCTCGGCGTCGCTCGAGTCAGGCAGCGAGAACGCCATCGAGAGCCACGCGGGCTGGGCGAGCAGGAGCCGAAGCAGGTAGTACGGGCCGTCGTACTTGTCGGTCTCGCCGGTTTGGCTGTCGCCGACGACGATCGCGGGTCGGTAGATCGTCGCGGGCAGGCCGTCGTTCATCCGGTCCCGAACCGCGACCTCTGCTCGGTACTTGGTCTCTTCGTAGTGGTTGTTGAACGATTGCCCTTCTTGCAGGTGGTCTTCGATGAACACGCCGTCGTACCGGCCGCTGACGTAGCAGGTGCTGACGTAGTGAAAGCGGTCGACGTCGAGACGCTCGGCGAACTCGAGGACGTGTTCGGTCCCCTGGACGTTGACCGCTTCTGCCAGGTCGCGGTCGACGCCGAGGTCGTAGACGGCCGCGAGGTGGTACAGTTCACAGCGGTCGCCGAATGACGTCTCGCCCAGTCCGAGGTCGGGTTCGGTGATGTCGCCCTCGTAGAGCCGAATCGCGTCTTCGTCGCCGTCGATCCTGGCGGTGATCTCTCGCGCTCGTTGGCGTGCGGTCTCGAGGTACTGTGGCTGGACCAGACAGGCGACTGGCCCGTCGCCGCGGGCGAGGATGCGCTCGAGCAGTGCCGAGCCGAGAAAGCCCGGGAACCCGGTGAGAAAGACTTCGGCGTCGCTCACGGCAACCACCTGGCGAGCCGTCGCTGGACGGCAGTTAGACCGAACATGAAGCGAGCGAACCAGCGCGGTGAGATACCCGGCGGCGCGTCCATCGGTCCGATTCGGGAGGTCGCGATCGTTCGGACGTCGACGTACCGCTTGAGTCCCTCGGGTCCGTGACGGCGGCCGAGCCCCGAGTCGCCGAAGCCGCCCATCGGCGCGTCGATCGCCGCCCAGCCGACGGTGTAGGGATCGTTGACGCAGACGGTGCCACAGTCGATTTCGCGGGCGACCGCACGGCCGCGCTTGCGGTCGGCCGTCCAGACGCTCGCGTTCAGCCCGTATTCGGAGTCGTTCGCCCGCTCGATCGCTTCGTCGACGCTCGAGACGGCGTGGACGGAGACGACGGGACCGAACGTCTCCTCGCAGGCGACCCGTGAGTCGGGGTCGACGTCGGTCAAGATCGTCGGTTCGTAACAGAACGGGCCGACGTCTGGACGGGAACGGCCGCCCGAGAGCAGCGACGCGCCGTTCTCGACGGCGTCGTCGACGAACTCACGGACGGACTCGAGGTGGTCGTCGTCGATCAGCGAGCCGACTGCGGGGCCGTACTCGAACTCGAGGCCGAGCTCGAGGCGTCGTGTCGCACCGACGAAAGCATCGAGAAACTCGTCGTACCGGTGTTCGTCGACGTAGATCCGTTCGGGCGCGAGACAGAGCTGGCCGGCGTTCGTGAACGCGCCCTTGACCGCACCGCGGGCGGCTGTCTCGATGTCGGCGTCGTCTAAAACGAGCATCGGGTTCTTGCCGCCGAGCTCGAGCGAGCAACCGATCAGGTTCCGACCAGCCTGTTTGGCGACTGTTCGGCCAGTCTCGGTGCCACCCGTGAAGGTGACGTAGTCGACTTCGTCGACCAGCGCTGGACCGACCGTCTCCCCTTCGCCGGTGACGACCTGGAACAGGCCAGCAGGGAGGCCGGCCTCGGCCAGCAGTTCTGCGAGTGCCAACGCGATGAACGGCGTTCGCTCGTCGGGTTTGCAGACGACGGCGTTGCCGGCGAGTAACGCGGGAACGGCGTCGGTCATCGCGAGCGTCAGTGGATAGTTCCACGGCGAGATGACGCCGACGACGCCGACGGGATCGTACGTGACTGTCGCGTCTGCGGCTAGTGGCACCGCACTGGAGCGGTCCGCGTCTGCGAGGACCGAGACACCGTTTGCCGCGTAGTACGAGCAGGTCAACGGCACGTCGAGTACCTCCTCGACGGCGTGCTGGCGGGACTTCCCCGTCTCGAGTTGCACGAGGTCGAGCAGTTCTTCCCGCCGGTCGAGGACGAGGTCGCCGAACCGTTCGAGTATCGCCGCCCGCTCGTCGATCGTCGCCCGCTCCCAACCGGACTGGGCTGAGCGGGCGCGTTCGACCGCAGCCGAGACGTCGTTGGCCGTACAGGCCGGGACCGATCCGATCGCTTCGTCGGTGACTGGCGTCCGAACCTCGAGCGACGACCGCTCGCCAGGCGCTTCGATGCGGGCCGAGAGTCGCTCGAGACGTCTGGCAGCGAGCGTCGTCTCCGCGAAAATTTGCGGTCCGCTCGTCTGTCCCATGTCTCGATTCTCGACTCGAGAGCACCTGTAGTTTGGGTTAGAAGAACCTGTGGACGTGACGGCTCTGGCGATGCCGCACGTGCGACGAACTCGAGGTGAGTCTGCCGGACGAGGTGCGTGGGCCGTGTCAGCCCTCGTAGACGTACTGGTCGGCCATCTCGGCGGGCGTGATCACTTCGAGTTCGCCCTCGCCGACGAGTTCGTCGATCCGTGCGGCAGCTTCTTCGACTGCGGTGATCGATCTCTCGTCTTCGAGCGCGTAGAACGCGAGCGAGGTGATGCCGCCGTGTTCGGCCGTCCAGTCGAGTTTGGTTGCCACGTCATCGGGGTCCGGATCGGACACGACCGAGCAGAGGTGTGGATTACTGGCGTACCCCTGACACTCGGCCTGTCCCGCGAACGCGAGGTCGTAGTTCTCTTGGGCGAGTTCGTACGACTCCTCGGTGTACTCTGAGCCCGGGTACGCGAAGAACCGCGCGCCGTCTTCGTACCCTTGCTCCTCGAGCCAGTCGATCGGGTCCGTCACGGTCGACTCGAGTTCGTTCGAACTCGCGTTGCCGAGGTGGACGCCCTGTGCGGACTGGCTGCCGATCGTCCAGCCCGCGCTAGCGAGTTCGCCGACCTGGTCGTAGGTGAGCCGGTCGCCCTGGACCGCGACGTCGGCACGGAGTCGGTCGGTCGGAACGAACGCCGTCGCCGGAAGGTCGTACTCCTGGAGAATCGGCATCGCTTCCGTGTACTGAGACTCGTACCCGCCGTGGAACTGCAGCATGACCTTCCCGGTGTCGACGTCGGGAACGAAATGGAAGTCGTCGACCCACAACTGTCCCTCGGCGTCGTCGCCGAACCACCTGATGATCTGGAGAACGTAGACCTCGCTCAGGTCGGGTTCACCACGGACGCGCGTGAGGCCGAAGTTCTTGCGCGTCAGCGGCATGTCCTCCATCACCTGCTGGCTGTACTCGACGTAATCGCCGTCCTCGTCCTGAAGCTGGATTCGGACTATCCCGCGGTCGCTGGCGGTCATCGCGAGTCCGGGTGCGACGTTGCGGACGTCGATCGGTTCGTCCAGGGAACGACGAACCCTGACCTGCCCGTCCTCCTCGCTCGGCTCGAGTCGTGCACACTGTGAACCGCTAGAGGAGCGTTCCGGGTCGGCTCCGATCGAACCGATGTCCTGGAACGCGCCCCAGGGCTCGAGGTCCTCGAAGTCGTCGAAGGTCCCGAGGATTCCCGCCGTCTCTTCTGTTTCTTCTGTTTCTTCTTCCGTTCCTTCTTCCGTTTCTTCCTCGTCGTACTCGTCGTCGCCGTCTACGTCCGCGGGATCTTCTTCGTCGGCCTCGTCACCCATGCAGCCCGCGAGAGCGAGACCAGCAACAGTCGCCGTCGTCGTCGTGAGGTACGTTCGTCGCTTCATCGGTGTGTGCCGAGACACAGACCGACTCACCGGATTGTTATGTGGCAGATAGTGCGAACCGTCGCCTGCTACCGGTTCGATTATCTCGGGTAACGGCGGCGAACACAGATGGCGAGAGCGTTCGTCGACGGGCGAACTTCTCTGGTTCTGGGCTCGAGAAGGTGATATCGCCGTGTAAGCACCGGCAAGCAGATGCAGTGAAGCACAACGTTGGTATAGGATCGGCCAACCACGTCGCAGTCGCTCGAGAGCGTCGCCTCTGGGCCAGTCGCCAGTTGCCTGGGCGTCGTACTTTTATCCGATCGACCGACGTGGGTCCACTGTCTCGACTCGAGACTAGCCGTTCACGTGTCACTGCTGGGAACGGCGAAGCCGTCGAGACGACGTAGCCAGCCCACGGAGGACCCTACATGAACTACAAGAAATTCGTCGGACAGGTCCAGCACAGACTCGAGTACGCACAGTTCGGTCCGGCCGTCAAGGCGAGCCGCGCAGTCCTGACGACGCTCGGCGAACGTCTCCAAGCAGGCGAAGCGACGGACCTCGCTAGCCCGCTCCCGATGGAGATCGACCGTTACCTGACCGAAGCAAACCACGGACAGCGCTTCGACTACCAGGAATTTCTCGACCGAGTCGCCGAACGTGAAGGCGTCGATCGGGCGGACGCGAACTATCACGCACAGCAACTGCTCGCCGTCGTCGCCGATGTCGTCCCGCCCGGTAACGTCGAGAAGGTACGGGGACAGCTCCCAGCGGACTTCGAACCGCTGTTCGAACACGTCGAGATTGACGAGTGAGCGACGACCTCCCGCCAGCCCCAATCGCTCCCGTTTCCCGACCGAAAGCGGCCGCCAGGGACTGGTATGACTTCCTGAGCGCCTGGTACGATCTCGTTGCCGACTCGTTCGAAGCCCCGGCACGAGAGAGCGGTCTACGGCTGCTCGACCCCGGATACGGCGAACGAATTCTCGACGTCGGCTGTGGGACCGGCACGGCACTCGTCCCGATCGCTCGAGCCGTCGGCGCGGCGGGAACTGCAGTCGGGATCGACCTCGCGCCGGGCATGTGCCGGTCGTCGCGGCGAGCGCTTGCAAACGCTGGCGTCGATCCTGGCGCCGTCGTCATGGGCGACGCGGCGACGCTGCCCGTTCCCGACGACGCCTTCGACGCACTGTTTGCGAGTTTCGTCCTCGAACTGTTCGACACCGTGGAACTCCCCGCCGTTCTCGAGGAGTGGCGACGCGTCCTCGAGCCGAACGGACGGCTCTGTGTCGTGGCGCTGTCTCGCCGTCCCGGCCCAGTAACCGAACTCTACGAGTGGATTCACGAGCGGTTTCCGACGACCGTCGACTGTCGGCCGATCTACGTCAGGGAGACGCTTCTCGAGTCCGGCTTTCGGGTCGTCGACGGCCGATCGGAACGGGTCTGGCGGTTGCCGGCCGAGGTTGTCCTGGTTCGGCAAGCGTCGTCGCGGTCGTAATCTCGACGTTATATTGTGCCGGGACGCCCCCGGACTAGCGTTACTGGCCGGGGCGACCGACGGGCGACCCGTTCTGCGACAGACCCTGTCAGGAGCCGTGCGGCGAGCGACCGACCGTGGCTCCCCATGACGATCTGGTCGACGCCTTCCGTCTCGGCGTACTCGACAATCGCCGCCGCCGGCTTCTCGTCGCCGGTTGCCGTCTCGATCGTCGCGTCGTGATCGTCGGCGAGTTCCGTCGCCGACTCGAGGATCTCCTCGGCGCGTCGCTCGTGAGCGGTCACGACTTTCTCGAGGTAGGTCCCTGCGACGTCGGATCGCGGGCGATCGAACGGCAGCGACAGGGCGTGGAAGGCGACGTGGTCGGCGTCGGGAAACTGCGCGAGCACGTACTCGAGTGCCGCGTCTGCCTGTTCGGAGCCGTCGACCGGCACGAGGGCCGTCCCAGGTAGTTCGCGTTCTCGCATCGCCGTTGTCGACTCGGGGACGACCGTCGTCGACACCGGGGCACGGCGGACGATGGCCTCGCTGACGCGACCGAGAAACGGTCGCTTGATCTGCGACTCGCCGTGACTGCCGAGGACGACGTGGTCGATCCCTCGGTCGTCGTCGGCAGCCACGGATAGAATCTCCGTGTGTGGCGTTCCGGTCCGGAGCAGTGTCTCGAACCCAGAATCGTGGCCGTACTCGTCGGCCCGGCCGGCCGCCCGCTCGAGGACACGTTCGCCGCGCTCGCGGGCCCGTTCCGTCGACGGAGGGTCGCCCCCGGCGGTCGCTCCGTGGTCGTGGGTCGGATCGACGGCGTAGAGTGCGGTCAGTGCGGCGTCGGGAAACGACGCGAGGCTGTACTCGAGGCCGGCAAAGCCGTGGTCTGAACCGTCGACCGGGACGAGAACGTGCTGTGGCATAGTTGCTGGCGGCGGTGGTTCGCCGACCCGACGTTCTACACCGACGAGAATAAAGCCAGGCTACGATTAGGGCTGTCGAACGTCATTGCTTCTCGAGCGACGCCCGGTAGTAGTAGGTGTCGCGTGGTCGGCGAACCTCCGTGACGATCCAGTCGGTGCCGGTCGTCGCCTCACGGAGACGGTCGGGGCTGAACAGTCGGAAGAACAGGGTGTCGCCGACCAGGTCGGCGTACTCGTAGTGAAGCACGCGGTAGGCCAGTCCCGGTGTCGGATCGGCGCGGAATCCCAGCATCTCGTCTGCTCTCTCGGACGTTGGATCGTAGCCGTCGACGACGACCGTCGCCGCCGGCGTCGTGATCGTTGCGAGGTCCTCGAGCAATGCCTGGAGGCCCGCCATCGACCCCGCGAGCCCCAACTGAGTCCCGACGATCAGGACCGACCGGAACCGGTCGTGGTCGAACGTCTCGCGGAGGTCGAACATGTTGCCGTGGCGAACGTCTTCGACGCCACGTTCCGCAAGAAGCGTCACCAGCGACTCGCTGACCTCGAGTGCGACAGTCTCGAACCGCGCCTGGAAGTACAGCGCGTCCCGGCCGGCACCGGCCCCGACGTCGAGCAACGACCCCTCGAGGTGTGACTCGAGCCATCCTGTGTCCGTTTCGGCCTCGAACTCGCCGAAGTAGAAGTCCTCGACCGGATGGGACAACACCCTGTCGCCGTCACGCTGGTACAGCGGGTCCTCCCGCTGGCCCCGATAGTGGTCCAGCAACGCCCGTCCGAACGCGTCCGACATCGCTCTCGAGTGGCGTCTCGATCGGAACGCAGTTGAGCGTATCGGACGCCGCTCGGTGTGTCGACCCACGATCGAAACGATGCTCGAGACGGGGTCCCGAATCAGAAAACTACAAACTGAAAAAACGTTTTTGTTACACGGGTTGGTGCCGTACCCTCGGACGCAAATTACGTGATTTAACGTTATATACCACACAGATCATCTTTATCTGCCGTCGCCGAACCGAGAAGGCGGTGGCAATAGTAAACTTCACCAGGGATTTTTACATCTCCACTACGTCTCCCGTGATATGCAACTCCACAACAGGGGCGTCCGACAGGACGTCCGCGAACTCGGCGCGTTGCTCGGCGAGGTGATCAAAGACCAGACCTCCCGAAGCGCGTTCGACACCGTCGAATCGTGTCGGCAACGGTCGATCGAGTACCGGTCCGGCGATCTCGAGTCCCGCGAACCGATCGTCTCGCAACTCACGAATCGCTCGCCACACCAGCAACAGACCGTCGCGCGTGCATTTACGACTTACTTCGAACTGATCAATCTCGCAGAGGAACGCGAACGAGTTAGATCGATCCGGGCCGACTCCCAGGACGGAACACTAGAAGACAGCCTCGAGACGGTCGCCGAGGAACTCAGCGAGAAAGACACCGAAACCGTTCGGCAGGTGCTCGACGACGTCCTGATCGAGCCGACGTTCACCGCTCACCCAACGGAAGCCCGACGAAAGACCGTCAAGGCGAAGCTCCGGACGATTTCGAAGCACCTCGAGGCGCTCGACGAACGGCTGTTGACCGACAAAGAGAAAGCCCAGATGTGGCGTGACATCGACGCCGAGGTGACGAGCCTCTGGCAGACGCCCCAGGTCAGAAATCGTCAACCCGAACCCGAAGACGAGGCCCGGAACGTCCAGTGGTACCTCGAGAACACGCTGTTCGATGTCGTCGGCGAAGTGTACGACGAACTCGCCGACGCGATCGACGAGGAAGTCGATGGCGACCTCGAGATACCGAAACTGTTCGAGTTCCGATCGTGGGCTGGCAGCGACCGCGACGGCAATCCCTACGTCACGCCGGAGGTAACTGCGAACACCCTGGAACGGCAGCGATCGATTATCCTGGAACAGTACCGCGACCAGCTCAAGCGACTCTCGGGCGTGCTGAGCCAGGATGGGAGCCGGATCGACGCCGGCTCGGCGTTCGAGGCGTCGCTCGAACATGACCTGGAACGGCTTCCCGGCAGTGCCCGGACTGCCAAACAGCGGTATCCAGACGAACCATACAGACAGAAACTCAAACTCATGCGCGAGCGGCTGGATCGCGTCGGCGACGTTCGGCCCGGCGGCTACGACGACGCCGATGACCTCCTCGAAGACCTCGCGCTGATAGCCGAGAGCCTGCGAAACAACGGCTCAGAACGCGTCGTCGATGCACACGTCGATCCGATCCGGCGGCGGGTTGCGACCTTCGGCTTCTCGCTTGCCAGCCTGGACCTGCGCGAACACCAGGAGAAACACACCGGAGCCATCGCCGAGGCACTCGAGGAGGAGGGAATCGACTACCACGCCCTCTCGGAGGAACAACGCGTCGAGTTTCTCACCGACGCAATCTTCCAGGACGAACCCGTCCTCGATCTCGAGGACACCGACGGCTTCTCCGACGATACCTCTCGCGTGCTCCGGCTGTTCGCCGAACTCGGGAGCTGGCAGGCCGAGTACGGCGTCGAGGCGATCGATACCTACTGTATCTCGATGACCGAGGAGCCGAGTCACGTTCTCGAAGTCCTCTTTCTCGCCGACCAGGCCGGCGTCGTCTCCTTGCCCGAACACTGTGGGATCGACGTGGTACCGCTGCTCGAGACCGAGTACGCCCTCTCCGGCGCGCGGCGGATCATGGGGACGCTGTTCGAGAACGAAGCCTACGCCCAGGCGCTCGAGGCCCGTGACCACACTCAGGAGATCATGCTGGGGTACTCGGATTCGAACAAAGAGAACGGCTTCCTCGCGGCGAACTGGTCGCTGTACAAGAACCAGCGTCGTCTCGGCGAGATCTGTGACGACTACGACGTGACGATGCGGTTGTTCCACGGCCGAGGTGGCTCCATCTCCCGAGGTGGTGGCCCGATGAACGAGGCACTGCTCGCTCTGCCCAACAGCACCGTCACGGGCCAGGTCAAGTTCACCGAACAGGGCGAAGCGATCGCCGAAAAGTACGGAAACCCCCAGATCGCCGAACGAAACATCGAGCAGATGCTCAACGCACAGCTCCGAGCGCGCAAACAAGCTCTCGAGCAGCCCGAAGAGGAGGTCCGCGAGGAGTGGGTCGACGCCATGGAGACGATGGCCGATGCCGCCCGACAGGAGTACCGCGACCTCCTCGAGAGCGACGGCTTCGTCCAGTACTTCGAGCAAGCGACGCCGATCACCGTCATTGAGAACCTCAATCTCGGTTCGCGACCGGCATCCCGGTCCGGCGAGCGGACGGTCGAAGACCTGCGGGCGATTCCGTGGGTGTTCTCCTGGACCCAGTGTCGGTGCATTCTGCCGGGCTGGTACGCGGTTGCGGCCGGAATCGACGCGTACTTGGACGCCGGTGGCTCGACGGAGACGCTCCAGGAGATGTACGACGAGTGGCCGTTCTTCCGGACCACGCTCGATAACGCTGCGCTGTCGCTGTCTCGCACCGAACTCGGGATCGCCGAAATGTATGCGGAACTGGCCGACGAGGACCTTCGCAAGCGGTTTTTCCCCCGCGTGGCCGACGAGTACGAACGTGCGGTCGAACTGATCCAGACCATTGGCCAGCGCGACCAGCTACACACCCGCGACTGGCTGGGCGAGAACCTCGAGCGGCGCAACCCCTACGTCGATCCGCTGAACCTGCTGCAGGTATACTTGCTCGATCAGACCCACCGGACCGACGTCGAGGAACGGACCCTTCGGCTGACGGTGAAGGGTATCGCCGCCGGCATGAAAAACACGGGATAGAAAGAACGTACGCTCAGATGACGAACGAGTTCGCCCCGTCGGTCTTCTCCCATCACTCGTTCGTCTCAGCCGGTCTGTTGTAATTCTTTACCGGTGATCGCTCGAACGAGGTAGCGATCACCGGTAAAACGTTCCGACGATCCGTATCAGACGGTTTGCTGTCCGTCGTTGTCGGCACACCCGCGATCGAAAGCGGTTGCACCGGAACGTCGGTACAGCCCCCGTCTGGGAGAGGCGTTGGTACGTGACCGCTGGCGAGGACGAGAAGGCCTACAAGTCCGCGGTCGAACCAGCAGTCGATGAGCGAACACAGGACGGTCGCCGACATCCTCGAGCGAGTTCGAGAGTCTCGGCGTCGCAAACGCTGTCCCGACTGTGAGAACGTCGTAACGATCCGGGGATTCAGAGGCGAGTACCAGTGGACGTGCCTGGGCTGTGACGCGGTCGGCTTCGGATACACCAGTCGGTCGGACGTACTCGAGGCGCTCGAGCAGCGGCGCAATCGATCGCAGTAGGGCGGAAGCGACAGGTCGACACTGTCCGGAACAGCAAGACAAATACAGCTACTCTTCTAACGGCCGACAATGGCAACTGCGGACGCAAAACGTCGGCTCCGGGAACGACCGATCGGTGCAACGGTTCTCCTGACGATTGTCGGCTACGTGCTGGTCATCGGGACGTTCCTTCTCGACGTGCCGATCTATCCCGACCTGACTCACGCACAGATCAACCTGCTCACACACGTGATCGGCGTCATCAACGCGGCTGCGACGGTCTTGCTCGCCGCTGGCTGGTACTGGATCCGTGCGGGCGAGGTGCAAAAACACCGGCTGGCGATGGTCGGTGCGTTCGCGCTGATCCTGCTGTTTCTGGTGGTCTACCTGATCCGGGTCGGGGGTGGCGGCGAGAAACTGTTCCAAGGGCCAGAACTGATCCGGTACGCCTACCTGCTCATGCTCGCGGTCCACATCGTCCTCTCGATCGTGGCGGTGCCGGTCGTCCTCTACGCGTTGGTGCTCGGGCTGACACACACCCCGGCGGAACTCCGGAACACTGCCCACGCACGGATCGGTCGCATCGCCGCTGGAACGTGGATTCTCAGTCTCGTTCTCGGCGTCGTCACGAACCTGATGTTGAACCACATCTACGACTACGAGTTCGCAGCGATGGTGCTCCCGCTGTTTTAGTGTAGCACAACGTACATAAGTCGATCCGGTAACTCCTCGAGATGTGCTCGGCTTTCTTTCGTCTCTGTCAGGAACGTGCCAGAATTCGAACCCGAAGCGGTTGACCCTTTGCAAGCGCTACCGAAGACTACGATACCGCCCGCCTACTGGGCCGATTCGATAGACAACTCGCTCGATCCACGCGGACGTACTCACGAGAACAAACTATGACGAAAGACGATAGCACGGAAACCGAGAAAGGCCCGTTACGGATTCTCAAAAAGACCGCTGCCACCGTGTATCGCCAGCACATGCGCAGGAAGACGACGTATACGACGTGGGGGAGGACGATGAATCGCTATTCGGCCTCCCAGCAACGGTCGAACGAAGTTCAGTTTCGGGAGCCGCGACACCCCTGCGAGAATCCGTTGCTTCTCGTGTGCTGTGAGACGGATTCGGAAGAGTGGTACTTCGAAGTGGCCTCACACGGCGACCACCTCGTCGCGACCGCTGCATGCCGTATCGACCGCCGACCAGACGGGAAAGAGCCACAGAGTCTCGGTGACGCTAGTCTCGTCCCGAAAGACATCGAACAAGCGGTACTCGAGTACGACGGCCCCCACGCGGTCGACGTGGTTCGGAATCCGACCACGGAGCGCGGTGACTGATACGGCTTGCTGTATTCAATTACCGCCGATCGCCGACCGCGTTCTGGCGATCGGCGGTAACTAGTTACAGCAATCCGTCTGACGGGTGGGAGACACACAGCAACACGTGCTCGGGAATCAGAGTCAGAGTCGAAATCGAGACGGACAGTAACATGCCGTGAGTGATCGACCGATTGCGACGCTGAGCGTGGCCGGAGGCCCGGACGACGTTCTCGACCTGGACGCGTGTCCCGATAGCACAGAGACATCGCCCCCGATCGTAGATCGGCTATTCGGTGGCCGGATACCGCGACCTTCAGTCCGTGGGGAGATCACAGCAGTAACAGCCCGAAAGCCCACCCGCTTTAGCGGTGGGAGGAAGCGCGTAGGCTTGATTTAACTCCAGCTCGAATCGTGAAATACGCCCCACAGACCCAGAAGTGGTCGGTGAGACGGGCTGTCCGTCAGCCAGCCCCGGAGTCAGGGGGCGCTGATAGAGTCCCTCCGACTTCCTGCCTGATCGTCGCCTGAGAACGTCCCTGATTAGAAAGTCAGGGACGAGGGACTTTCGGGCCGGGAGCGCGAAACTCGGGAGTCCCACTGACAAGCCAACCCCTTCAGAGGTTGGTAGCTGACACAGTACGCAGTACTTTTGCACGCGGTCCCAGTAGTGGTGAGCATGGAGGTTGCGTCGGATCGGACGAAACCCCAGGTCGAAGAGTACATGACTCGAGACGTCGCCACCGTCTCGCCCGACGCGACGGTCGAGGCAGTCTCGACGCGGATCGCCGAAAGTGAAGGACACAATGGCTTTCCAGTCTGCGAACGCCGTCGCGTCGAAGGGTTCGTCAGCGCTCGAGACCTGCTGCGTGCCGCCGACGACGAGCCGATATTCAAGGTGATGACGACGGACCTGCTCGTCGCACATCCTGATATGAAGGTCACCGACGCTGCACGCGTCATCCTCCGATCGGGCGTCCAGAAACTCCCCGTCGTCGACGACGCAGGCAACCTCGTGGGCATCATCTCGAACGCAGATGTCATCCGGAGCCAGATCGAGCGGGCGACTCCCGAAAAAGTCGGAAAGCTGTTGCGAACGCTCGAAGAGATTCACGGCGTCGACCTCGAGCAGGAACGACGGACCGTCCCGATTGCGACTCTCACTCCGACCCAGGGGCGCGTGTACGCCGACGAGCTCGAGGGGCGGAAATACGAACTCGAGCGTGGACTGGCCGAGCCGCTGGTGGTCATCGACAACGCTGGGACGCTGTTGCTCGCGGACGGCCACCATCGCGTGCTCGCAGCGGATCAACTCGAGATCGACGAGATGGACGCCTACGTAATCGTCATCGACCACGAGATCGATCTCGGGATGGCCCGGACGGCAGCAAAGGAGAACCTGGCGCAGATCGACGACATCGAGGTCGTCGACTACGCACGACACCCACTCGTCCGGACGACGAAACGATTACAGTTCGACGAGTGATTGAGACGGTTTGCTGTCAGCCAGTTCCGGTGCGTCCGCGAGCCCGCCTGCGGTCGCGCCGGGACAGCGGGACAGCAGTCCGTACGAAAGCAGTGTTCCGACGGTCGGTCGGCGCAACCGTGCTTCGCCCGGCGGCCGTGCCGGGCCCGACCGCCAGCGGTCACGACGGTTACTCGTCGCGTTCGATGACGAACGTCGTAAACTCCTCGAGTTTTCGAGTCGTCTCGTCGCCGAGGTCGACTGCGTCAAGTTCTGTGCGGGCTCGTGCAGCGAGGTCGAGTGCCCGCTCGCGAGCGTACTCGATGCTGCCTGCGTCCTCGAGGATCGAAAGCGCCTCGAGTACTTCCTCGTCGGTGTTCTCGTCGGCTTCGAGGATTTCGGTGAGTCTGGCTGCGTCCGCGGACGGGCTCTCTTCTAGGGCGTGGATGACCAGCAGCGTCTTCTTGCCTTCGCGGACGTCGTTGCCGAACTCTTTGCCGAACTCGCCGGCGCGACCGAGGGAGTTTTCGACGTCCAGGATGTCGTCGCCGATCTGGAAAGCGACGGCGGTCAGTTCTGCGTAGTTGGCGAGTGCATCTTCGACCGCGGCGGACTGGTCGGTGATGATCGCGGCCAGTCGGGCCACGATCCGAGCGAGGCAGCCGGTCTTGCAGGCACACATCTCGAGATATTCGTCGGTGCTGATCTCGGCGTCGCCTTCGTTGTGCCAGCGAATGTCCATTCCCTGGCCGAGGTGGGTTCGGTTGAGTTCACACGTCAGCATCTCGTGGGCGGCCAGTCGCCGGTCGGCCGGGAGACCTGCTGGGTTTTCGGTGAGGACTTTCAGCGGCAAGAAATACAGCGCGTTGCCGGCGTTCAGTGCGATGTCCTGTCCGTAAATGTGGTGGAGAGCCGGTTGACCGCGTCGTTTCGTCGCGCCGTCCTCGACGTCGTCGACGATGATCGTCCCGTTGTGGAGAATTTCTGGTATACAGGCGTAAGGGAGATACTCTTCGGGGTCTTCTCCGAACTCTTCGACGAAGACCAGAAAGAGGACGGCGCGCCACCGTTTGCCGCCCCGATCCAGGAGCTCCCAGAACGGGTCCGCAAGCGCACGCTGGAGCCCCGCTGTATCGTACTTGTAGGTCGCCTCGCCGAAGAACGATTCGAGGTACTCGTCGTCTATCTCCCGGGGGACGAGGTCCTCGATGGCCTCGTCGATGGCCGGCCGCCATTCGGCAAGCGTCTCCCGCATACGCTTCTCGAGAGCGACTAGGGTAAAAAAGATTCTCAGTTGCCAGTGACTTTCGGCAGTCATCGTGTCACCAATAAGCCATCACGACGACACGACGTTTCGATCGACACGCACACACAGCCATTTCGAATCGAAAAAGCGGTACAGTTACCACACCCCAGTTCCACGCATCCCCCATGACGACCTGGATCAGTGATTTGTTCACTAGTGACGTTGGCTGGACCCACCTCGAGGGGCTGGTCGATGTCGGCATTCGAATGGCAGGAAGCGACGGCGAACGCGAGGCCGCAGAGCTGACCTGCGATGCGCTCGCTGAAGTTGGCACGCGAAACGCTCGCCTCGAGACGTTCGACGTCCAGGGCTGGACTCGCGGCGACAGCGAGGTTCTGGCTGGCGGAGAAGAACTCGAATGCATCGCACTTCCGCGCAGTCCCGACAATGCGACAACCGCACCGCTCGTCGATCTGGGTTACGGGCTCCCAGCCGACTTCGAGGAGGCCGACCTCGAGGGGAAAGTCGCAATGGTTCGCAGCGACATCCCCGACTACTACGAGCGATACATTCACCGCCGGGAGAAGTACTCTCACGCCGTCGAGAACGGGGCAGCAGCCTTCGTCTACCGCAATCACGTCGAGGGCTGTCTTCCGCCGACCGGTAGCGTCGGCACCGCGGACGATCCGATCGGTGACATTCCAGCCGTCGGCGTCTCGAGCGAGGTCGGCGCACGTCTCGCCCGCCGCTACGATGGCGAAGAGATCGAGGTTCGCGTCGACGCAGACGTTCACGACGCCACGAGCCAGAACGTCCACGCCGAACTCGGCCCCGACACCGACGACCGCGTACTCGTGACGAGCCACGTCGACGCCCACGACATCGCCGAGGGTGCCATGGACAACGGCGCGGGAACGGCGATGGTCGTCGAGCTCGCGAACGCCCTCGCAAAACGTGAGGACGAACTCGAGACCAGAGTCGAGTTCGTCGTCTACGGGTCCGAGGAGGTCGGCCTCGTCGGTTCCTCGTATCACTCCGAGACCACCGATCACGACTCGATTGCGGCGATCGTCAACAACGACGGCGTGGTCCGTGACCGCACACTCGAGTTCTACACGCACGGGTTCGACGGTCTCGAGGACGCCGTCGACGCCGTCTCCCAGGAGTACGACCATCCGATGCAGACAGTGCCGCAACTCGGCCCTCACAGCGACCACTGGCCGTTCGTCCAGTGGGGTGTCCCCGGCTACCACGTCAAATCGACTTCAGACGAGGTCGGTCGCGGCTGGGGCCACACATTCGCGGACACCCTCGACAAACTCGAGAAACGCGACCTCCGCGAACAGGCCATCTTGCTGACCGCACTGGTCGTCGACCTCGCGAGCGAGGACCGGACGGTCGAACACCGGTCGCCGGAGGCGATCGCTTCCGATCTCGAGGACCAAAACCTCGCGGAAGGGATGCGGATTACGGGCGGCTGGCCGTACGACGACTGATACGGTTTACTGTAAGTCATTTCCGGCACAACCGCGACCCGGGCGGCGGTTGCGCCGGTAAATCGTTACAG
>JGI2924J29684_1077478_pt1 | contig 17580 bp, 9 predicted proteins | sample BenlonsequencITS_FD_29684 | JGI IMG/M metagenome (IMG submission 29684)
GGCTTGGAGTTCGTGGTCGACGGACACGAGGTTGCGCGGGAGGAGGTTTTCCGAGTCCGCGCGGTCTCGGGCGGGAAGCCAGACCCGACACCCCTGGAGATCGATATCGCCAAAGCGCTCGCCATGATCGAAGTTGTCTCCGGGGATTGCTGGCATCGAGTGATGTTTGCGATGAGCCATGCTCTTGCGGACGGCACCCATATCATCGCGATGTATGCCCGGCTTTGGGAAAAGTACACCAGCCTTGTTGAATCCGCGCAGGCCGAGATTGCTCCGTCCCAGTCATTTCCGCTGTCGCCGCAAGCGGTACTGGAGTCGAGAGGGATTCGCAAAGGTCCGTCCACCGGATCAGAGCGGGTGTCGCGCGTAGCCTGGAGCGGAGAGATGCCCTCGGCAGAGGATCTGATAGACGGCAAAATGCGCGCTGTCTACCAGAAACTGAGCTTAGATCCAGAATTGACCGCCATGTTGCAGACCAAGGCGAAATCGGAAGGCATGTCTCTCTATAGTGCGCTTGTCGGAGCGATCCTGCTGGCCGAGCGAGACGCGTTTGGCGAAGCAACAGCGGAGGATGAGCTGACGCTCGGCCTGATGTCCTTAGTGGATGGGCGGAGGAGATTAAGCCCGCCAGTGGGAGATTTCGAGGTGACGAATTTCGTCGGAGCCTCGTATATAGCTATGGATGTCAGCCGGAAGAGCGATCCGATCGACCTTGGAAAAAGGATGCACGAGCAGATACGGCAGGATATTGCATCCGGGTTATACTTACAGCCGATGCTGACACAAATAGATATCCGCGAGCCCCGAGAGCCTTCTATTGTTTGCAGCAACTTGGGCGTGATTCCAGATTTATCTTTGCCGACCAAGCTTACGCTACAAGATTTCACCCCTTACATCTATTACGAGATTCTAGGCGAAGATTTCAACTTATCAGATCGTGTAAGAAAAATTCGGGCTCCTTCTTTAACGGCCTCAGTGTACCAAATATGGCGACTCAAGGGACGGCTGCAAATCAACATGATCAACTTGTCCGGGACCATCTCGGACAAGACGCGCAAAGGGATCCTCGACAATATCGAGCAAACCTGTCGGAAGCTCGTGGAATAAGGAGAAGACTGATGGGTTTGACACGACGGCCGTTGTCTGCGGTAGAAGCTCCTTACCTAGTGTCTAATGTGATCATCGGAGTAACGGCGGATCTTCAAGGAACTGTCGACAGAACAGTGCTTCGGGCTGCCCTTGCCGCCCTATTCACAGAGTACCCGGTGTTAATGGGTAGGATCGAGTACACAGAGACCGGCGCCGACCTTGTCGTAGAGGACTTGAACAGTGAGGCCGAAAGCGCCGTCGCTTTAATCGAGGAAGAGACTTGGCGCGAGGATAGTCCGTTTACATTGGATCCCACCAAGAGGGTCAGTCAGGTGAAAATCGCCTCTGCCGGGGACGTGTCGCGGCTTTCTCTGGGTATCTTCCATGGCATTTTTGACGGCATGGCCAGTGCGTTCATTGCGGTGCGGCTCATGTGGCTCTACGTCAATCTTCTCTCAGGGAAGGACGTTGAGATCCTTCCTTCGCAGCCCACGCCGAAGTCCCCAGAGCAAGTGCTCAAAGAGCGCTCCGTGCCAATCGGCCCGACCGGCGAGGACCGGCTCAGCGGTGTGGTGTGGAACGGTGTCCTGCCTTTGGCGGAGGCGCTGCCCGAGGGCGCATGCATTTGGCGCCCTTCGTGGCTTTTGAACCTCCCGCTCGACATCAGCACCGATTTACGAGAATTAGCCAAGGCCGAGGACATTTCCTTACACAGCTTGATCTGCGGGGCTGTCCTTGTTGCGGAACGCAGCGTCCACGCTGGAGCCGATAGCGCGGATCAGCTTTTGCCATTCGGCTTGTTCTCCCCTGTCGATATGCGCAACCGCATAAGCCCCCCGTTAAGCCCGGTCGAGGTCACGAACTTCGCCGGCGTTTCACGAGTGAAAGTTCAGGTGTCAGCGAACAGCGATATTGTCGAGATCGGCAGACTCGTCCAGGAGCAACTGCGTAGCGACATCAAGAACGGGACTGTGCTGAGCACATTGGCCGATCCGGCCGAGAGCACCGGCGAGGAGATGAAGCCGAGCGTTGCGACAATGGTCAGCAATGTAGGCGTTGTTGCCTTGCCCGAACTGCTGGAGTCACTCGCGCCGCCGAACGCGCAGTGGCTTGATATTCAGTTGATCACACAAATGGATTACAGCCAATTAAAACATGTGATTCCTTCTTTGCCAGAAGGTGCAGTGTTACCGCCCGCGATGGGCACATACTACCATGTCTACACGGTTGGAGAAAAACTGACAATATCATTGCGGATCGTTCCTGGAAGCCACAGTCCCGATCTTCTCGCTCAGATTCGATCATCTATAAGCGATCTGCTCATTGCAGCCGCCCGACGAAAACATGTGAACAACTGATGAGTCTACGGTATCGGCGTCGGCTTTCTGCGCGCGAAGCTGAGTTCGTTGACTCGCCGCAGCGCAACATCGGATTCTCTTACACGCTTCGGGGCAATTTGGACACTGCTGCGCTGCTACGCGCATTCGGCAGGTTGCGAGAAGAGTTCCCACTGCTCGCTGGCCGGGTTTTAGCGGTGGACGATGGTTTCGATTTCGTTGTCGACGAGTCCTGCAAAGCGCCGCAAGATGTTGTACGACTGCTCCGGGCGAAGCCAGGTACTCAAGTACCACCAAATCTAAACCCCAGCTCAAGTCTGGCCACGCTCGATGTGGTCACGTACGACGAAGATTGGCATTGCGTGACCCCATGGTGCAATCATGCGGCCGCTGATGGGAGGTTGTGGCTCTTCCTGGTCCAAAGACTGTGGTCGCTGTACACACAGGAAGCGGATGGCGCACCGGAAAGCTCGCTGCTGCCCGACGCTGGCAGGTTTCCAGGGGCGATGGAATATTTACTGGCACAGCGAAACATCAGGGAAGGCTCCATCACCGGCGAGGAACGATTGCGCGGGGCAAGGTGGAGCGGGTCGCCTCCGAGAGCGGGAGCGATGCTGGCAGAGAACTTTCAGCTGCAAAGCACTCGACTGCAGTTGAACGAGCGCTTGACGACGGACCTCCGCGCGTTAGCGGCACGGCGGAGCATCAGTATGCATGGTGTCGTCGCTGGAGCGGTCGCATTGGCTGAGCGCGCTGCGTTCGTGGATGTCCCCGAGGGCGAACCTGTGCCGATGGCTTTCATCTCTCCCGTGGAGATGCGCGCTCGGGTGGTTCCGCCAATAGCGATAGACGAGGTGACCAATTTCATGGGCACTGCCTACACGCAGCTGGAGGTCTCCTGTGAGAACAAACTGCTCGAACTCGGCAAGACTTTGTCAGATCAGCTCATCGCAGACCTTAAGGACGGTCTAATACTCGGGGCGATGGCTTCGCCAACATTGCCGGAGCGCGGCGGTGTGGGGGTCGTCCTCAACAATATCGGTGTGATACCGAGCCCGTCACTGCCCGAAAATCTGATTGCGGAGGATGTGGCCTGGAGTTTTTATGTGGAACCCGGCCAGATGCGGTCTGTTTTGGAATCGATGCCAAAGGATGCCGAAGTCCCCATGGAAGTGGGCTCGATCTATTATTTTTACTCATTCTGCGGCATGCTGAACATCGACCTGATGCATATGCCCGGTTGCGCCAGCGAGCAGGCACGGAAATCTCTCGTGCGCCGGGTGATCCAGTTGCTCGTGGAGACAGCTCAAATCAAGGAGGTATGTTGACTGTGCAACGTAGAAGACTGACTTTCGCCGAGGAGTCGTTCATCCAAGTGCCGACGATGGAAACAGTCGCTGTAGCCTGCTCAGTGAGGGGCGCGCTTGACACGGCCTTGCTAAAACAAGCATACCACCTCTTGCGGAAAGAATTCCCCATTGTGGGGGCCCGCGTGGAGCAAGAAGATGACGGGTACGTATTCGTCGCCAACGAATCGGACGAAGCCTCTTTCATTCGGTTCGAGGCGCAAAAGGGCCCCTGGCGGTTCGAAGATGTGCTTTCTCCTAATTTCGATCTCAAAGAGACTGTCAGCATGGTCAATGTCAGTTCGGATGGCGAGCAACATCGAGTGACTTTTTTCGTCAACCACGCAGTCGTGGATGGGCAGCACAGTATTTTTCTGCTGAACCGCTTGTGGTCTCTGTACACCGAACTCGCGACCTCTGGCTCGGTCGCCCCGCGCACACCGCAGCGGCTACCATCCGCCCCATTTGAGCTGATGGAGAAAAAGTACGGCTACGTGGCAGGGAAGACCCCGTACGCGGAGCGCTTCGCGCAGATCCGCTGGAGCGGTTCTATGCCCTGTGCAGAAGAGTTGACCGGGTCGGAGTCGTTCGTCACCAATAGATTGCGATTAGACCAAGAAACGACTGCCCGGCTAAGCCAAGCAGGGCGCCGCTTGGGCATATCCATGCACGGCCTAGTCTCCGGGGCCATAGCCGTCGCCGAACGCGGAAACTTCACTAACCTACCCGAGGAAGAGCCGCTATGGCTCGGTCTACTGACACCAATTGATTTCAAAGATAAATTAAACCCACCGCTCAAAATCTACGAGGTCACGACACTCGTCGGTTTTTCCGCTGTCGCGGTCGAGGTGGACACGAGGAGCGATATTGTCACCATAGGTAAACGAGTGATTGCGCAAATAAAAGACGATCTTGCGGACGGCACGGTACAACTGACCTCCGTAAGTCCGTTCCCAGACCTTGCGAGCCGGGGGTATGAACCGCCCGTGCTCATCAGCAACTTGGGTGTCATTCCGGACTTCCCACTACCAGCAAAGCTTTTCCATGAAGATTTCCGGGCCTACATCCATAAAGATTTCAGCGGCCTTCCAACCTTTATCTCCAGTTTCGACCAAGGAGCAACGATCCCTGTGCTCGAAGCTTCTATCTACGCCCTCTCGACGTTCAATGGCCAGTTGAGCATTGAGGTGAGGAACATTCCGGGGACCATCAAGGACGCAGACCAGAAAAAGATACTGGCGCGGATCGGTGAGCTACTCGTAAACTGCGGCTCGGAGCAGACACGGCAAGAAGGCTGACAGGGCGATGCGAAGAAAGGAGCGAAAGAAACGGCCCAATCCTGAGGGTGCCCCCGGTGGAATACAACAGGTCCTCACAGCAATGTCGATATCCCCTTGGGCAATCATCGGGACGGTAGTGCCGATCTTGCTCTACTTCGTGTTGACCAGAATCTTCGGATACAGCCAACAGATGGCGCTAAGCTGCGGGGTCGCAGTTGCCGCGAGTTCCATCATCTGGCGCATGGTCCGGCAGCACGAAGTGAACCAAGTCGAACTTTTCGTGCTATTTATGCTTGTGGTAGGTCTCGCCTCTTCTTATATAACAAAGCAGCCGAGGGCTATCCTCGTTGTCGAGGCATGCCAGGGGATTATCGGGGCATGTTTTGTATTCGCGAGCTCGTTCACGCGCGAGCCCATTGTGAGTCTGATCTTGAAGCCGTTTTTCACCAAAGGGAACCTCGTGTGGGAAAAGGCTTGGCAAGCGTGCCGGGACAGCAAGCCTGGTTTTCGGAGAAGAATCGTGCAACTCAATATGATTTGGGCGATTGTCGTTCTTACTTGGTCAGGGACAAGCCTGGCGATAAGCCTCCTACTACCGCTCGATTATGCAGTTGTCCTTGTGCTTATTCCGTTCATCACGTTCAGTCTCACAGGGTTCTTGGCCATCAAACGCCTGTCGAAGCCATTGGGAATCGCTTTGCTCGAATTCCAGGAGCAGAACAAGGAACCTGCTATTGAGGAAACTCAATGAATTTGATTCTCCAATGTTTGCCGAAATCCCGCGAGGAGAGTTTTCCAATGGTTTCGGAGGAGTTTGAAGCGCTATCAGACAGATTTCTCGATCAAGATTATGCTCAGGTCGGAATGCCTCGTTTTAAGCCTTGCGCTCTCCCACGCGTTTCGCGACGTGTGGATGAGTGGGCTGTATCCATGGGTGGACTGATAGTGCTTGAGCCGTACAGTCACGACACGCCGCAGGGTGTCTGTCGTCTATACGACTGTCGCTGACTCCGGACTCTTCTGTGAGAGCCAGAGCTGTCCCTGCTGCGCGACGAGACTTTGTGCTCTCTTACTTCCTCATCACCAAAGGACTGCCAGGGCTGTCCTCTTGCCCCTTAGTTCCAGTCCCCGAGACCGTCGCCCTTGCTCAGGATGCCGCCCTTGCTGTTCTTCACGATCACCGGGTCGCCCCGGTGCGAGTTCTCCATGAACCACTGGGCGTCGGCAGGGTTCAGGTTGAGACAGCCATGGCTTTGGTCGTACTTGCCGATAGCCCCCGCGGCCCACGGGGCCGAGTGGAGATAGATGCCGCTCCAGGAGATCCGCGTCGCGTATTGGACGTTCAGTTTGTAGCCGAGCGCGGCGGTGGTGGGGATGCCGAACGTGGAGGAGTCCATGACCACCGTGGGCAAACGCTCCTGAATGTAGTAGGTCCCGTTCGGGGTGGGGAACTTGTCCCCGCCCATCGACACGGGCATGGTCTTGATGACTTTGCCATTGCGGGTCACCGTGACCTGGTGCGTCGCGTCGTCGGCGACGGTCACGAAGGCGTCGCCGATGCTGTAATGCGTGCGGGTGGCGCCCGCCTGCACGTCGACCACGGTGCCAGGAGTCCAGAACTGGCTCGGGCGCCAGCGGAGCTGCTTGTCGCCGTACCAGTAGAAGACGCCTTGCTGCGGCGGGTTCGTGGTGATCGTGACAGCTTCTTGGACCCTCCCCCGATCAGCCGGGGCGACCGGCTTCGAGAAGTTGACCAGAACCGGCTGGGCGATGCCGACCGCTTCCCCGTCGGCAGGGGAGAGGTTCGGCGCGCCGTACACGCGCTGCTCGAACTGCATCGCGGTCTCCGGGGCCGGCTCCGAGCCGTCCTCGCTGTCGTCGCCCGGTTCGGCAAGCGCCAAGGAGGGGACGACGAGGGGGAACAGAACGGCGAAAAGCACGGCTGAACGACGGATGAAGCGATGGCGCATGCACACGAGCATACCTGAGCGAACAGCGACAGCGCCGCAGAAAAGGATCGCCAGGAGCGCGCGGCAAGTCTTTGCCCGGCTTTTTCCGCCCGGCGCTTACACCCTGGCGAGCAGCGAAGCGGGAGGCGTGAAACGCTCCCCGTATGCGGCCGCGAGCTCTTTGGCGCGCTCGACGAAGCCAGCGACGCCGCCGGGATATCCGTCGATGTACTGCGACACGCCGCCAGTCCAGGCCGGGAAGCCGATGCCGAAAATCGAGCCGATGTTCGCGTCCGGCACCGAGGTGAGCACGCCTTCGTCAAAGCATTTGACCGTCTCAAGCGCTTCCGCGAAAAGGTAGCGCTCCTGCAAATCCTTGAGCGGGATTTCCGCCGTGCCGGAATGGAAGGCTTCACGCAGACCGGCCCACAGCAGGCCGCGCTTGCCTTCGGCGTCGTAGTCGTAGAACCCCGCCCCGGAAGAGCGGCCTTTGCGGCCGTGCTTTTCGATCAGCTCCTCCAGGATGGCGATGAGCTCGTTCTCCTGCTGGCTCACAGAGCCGCCAGAAGCCTCGACGCCCGCCTTGGTCTCTTTCGCGATCTTCAACGGCAGCGTCAGAGTGAGCTCGTCCAAGAGTTGCAGCGGGCCGACCGGATACCCGGCCTGCAGGCCCGCCTGCTCGATAGTGACCGGCTCGACGCCCTCCTGCAACGCGAGCAGCGCCTCTTGGGTGAGGGTGCCGATCACGCGGCTGGTGAAGAAGCCCCGGGAGTCGTTGACGACGATCGGGGTCTTCTTGATCGCGAGGGTGTAGTCGAAGACCTTCGCGAGCGCCTTGTCCGAGGTGTTCTTGCCCCGGATGATCTCCACGAGGGGCATCTTGTCCACTGGCGAGAAGAAGTGGATGCCGATGAAGTCCTCCTGGCGCTTCACCCCCTCGGCGAGGATCGTGATCGGCAGGGTCGAAGTGTTCGAGCCGAGCAGCGCGTCCGGCTCGACGACGTCCTGAATCTCTTGGAAGACCTTGTGCTTGAGCTCGACGTTCTCGAACACCGCCTCAATGACGAAGTCCACGCCCGCGAAATCGGCGGGGTCCGCGCTCGGCGTGATCCTGGCGAGGAGGGCTTGCGACTTCTCCTGCGTGGTCTTGCCCCGGGAGAGCGCCTTGGCTTCGATCTTCTCGGAGTACGCCTTGCCCTTTTGCGCGGCTTCAAGGGTCACGTCTTTGAGGACCACCTCGAACCCGGCCTTGGCCGAGACGTACGCGATGCCCGCGCCCATCATCCCGGCGCCGAGCACACCGATCTTCTTCGGCGTGTGCTTGGGCTCGTCCTTGGGCCGGCTGCCGCCCGAGTTGATGTGCTGCAGGTCGAAGAAGAACGCTTTGGTCATGTTCTTCGCGACCTGCCCGACAGCCAGCGACACCATGTAACGGGTCTCGATGAGCGAGGCGTTGTCGAAGTCGACCTGGGCGCCCTCGATGGCGGCCGCGACGATCGCGCGCGGCGCGGGCATCGGGGCTCCGTGGGTCTGCTTGCGCAGGTTCGCCGGAATCGCCGGCGCGAACTGGGCGAACGACGGGGTGGAGGGGCTGCCGCCGGGAATCTTGTAACCCTGTTGGTCCCAGGGCTGCACGCCGCCTTCGGGGTTGGCTTTGATCCAGGCCTTCGCGGCCGGGACCAGCTCGTCCACCGAGCCGACGAGCTCATGCACGAGGCCGAGGTCCTTCGCCTTGGACGGGTTCAGCCTCGGACCCTGCAACAGCACGTTCATGAGGGCGTTCTGGATGCCGAGCAGGCGGACCGTGCGGGTGACGCCGCCGCCGCCGGGGAGCAGGCCCAGCTGCACTTCCGGCAAGCCCAGCTGGACGCCCTTCACGTCGGCGACGATGCGACGATGGGTGGCGAGGGCGATCTCGAGACCGCCGCCGAGCGCCGCGCCGTTGATCGCGGCGACCACGGGCTTGCCCAATTTCTCCAACCGGCGCAAGTACCCCTTGAGCGTGTTCAGCTCGTCGGTGAACCGCGCCGCGTCCTCGGGCTGCAACTTGATCAGGTCGTTGAGGTCGCCGCCCGCGAAGAAGGTTTTCTTCGCGGAGGTGATCACGACGCCGGGGATCTTCTCGACCTCGGACTCCAAACGTTCGACCGTCGCGGCGAGCGACTTGCCGAAGTCCTGGTTCATCGTGTTCGCGCTTTGGTTCGGGTCGTCGAGCACGAGCGTGACGACGCCGTCGGCGTCCTGTTCCCAGCGGATGGTGTTTGCGTAGTCAGACATGTTTTTCTTTCGGTCCCTTCTCAGACTCTCAGACGCGCTCGATAATGGTCGCGACGCCCATGCCGCCGCCGATGCACAGGGTGACCAGGCCGTAACGGGCCTGGCGGCGCTCCAACTCGTCCACAACAGTGCCGAGGATCATCGCGCCGGTCGCGCCGAGCGGGTGGCCCATCGCGATGGCGCCGCCGTTGACGTTGACCTTGTCCGGGTCGAGGCGCAGATCCTTGATCCACTTGAGCACCACGGACGCGAACGCCTCGTTGAGCTCCCAGACGTCGATGTCCTCGACGGTGAGGCCCGCTTTCTTGAGCGCCAGCTCCGTCGCGGGGGTCGGCCCGGTGAGCATGATGGTCGGCTCGGAGCCGACCTGGGCCGTTGCGACGATCCGGGCGCGCGGAGTCAAGCCTGCCCGTTTGCCGGCGGCTTCGCTGCCGACGAGGACGATGCCCGAACCGTCCACGATGCCCGAAGAGTTCCCGCCGGTGTGGACGTGTTCGATGCGCTCGACGCTGTGGTACTTCTGCAGCGCCACCGCGTCAAAGCCGCCCTGGTCGCCGATGGTGGTGAAAGCTGGTTTGAGCTTGCCGAGGCCTTCGACGGTGGTGCCGGGGCGGCGGTGCTCGTCGTGGTCGAGAATGGTGACCCCGTTGATGTCTTTCACCGGCACGACAGACTTGGCGAAGTAGCCGCCGGTCCATGCGCGCTCGGCCTTGTCCTGCGAGGAGACCGCGAACGTGTCCACGTCTTCACGGGTGAAGCCCTCGATCGTGGCGATGAGGTCCGCGCCGATGCCCTGCGGGGCGATGTACAGGTCGTAGCTCGTCGCAGGGTCGGAGAAGAGCGCGCCGCCGTCCGAGCCCATCGGGACGCGGGACATCGACTCCACGCCGCCGCCGACGACCAACTGGTCCCAGCCGGAGGCGACTCGGGCCGCGGCGAGGTTCACGGCCTCAAGGCCGGAGGCGCAGAAGCGGTTGATCTGGGTGCCCGGGACCCCCTCAAGCCCCACGGCCAGCGCGGCGGTGCGGGCGATGACCGCGCCCTGGTCGCCGATCGGGCTGACGACGCCGAGGATGACGTCGTCGATGTCCTTGGGGTCCAGGCCGCCGTGACGGGCTTTGAGCTCGCGCAGGAGCCCGGTCACGAGGTCAAGGGGCTTGACGCTGTTCAGCGAGCCGCCTTTTTGCTTGCCCCTGGGGGTTCGGAGAGCTTCGTAGATGTACACCTGCTCGGGCATGAACAGCCTTCTTTCCTAGAACGGACAGTGTCGGTCACAATGCTAGCCGGGGCTCGCCGATCCCGCTATATTCGCTGATCGCTGATACCGGCTACGTCGGGAGGTAGGCTAACATGAGTTCACTTATGCCGAACACCGCCCCACGAACCGCAACCCGCCCGCCGGGCCGGAAGACGCAATTGCTGCGCATCGGGTCGGAGTTGTTCGCCGCGAAAGGCTACCCGAACGTCAGCGTGGCGCAGATCGCCGCCGCCGCAGGAGTGACCGCTCCCGCGATCTACCGGCACTTTCCCGATAAGCAAGCCATCTTGGGCGAGGCTGTGCTCGACGCGATCCACCGGCTCGAAGAGGTGACCACCCCGGAGCTGACGTTCGACGAGTTCGTTATCGAAATGACTTCCGTCACAGTCGCCCGTCCGGATCTCGCCGTGCTGTGGCGCTGGGGCGTGATGCACCTCGACGCGCAGTGGCGCGGGCCGATCCGGGAACGCTCACGGGCGCTCTTGGGACGTTGGACCACCGGCATCCGCATGCTGCGCCCAGAACTCGACCCGGAGCAAGCGCGCATGATGGCCCGCGTGATGGCTTCGACGGTGTCCAGCGCCATCGTCCGGCCCGGCAGGCTGTCCAGCGCAAAGCACGCGAGCATGCTCACCGATGTGGTGCGCAGAGTCATGGCCACGCAGCTGCCGCCAGCGGCGCCCGCGCCGAGCCAGAGTGATGAGATCCCCGAGGAAGCCAGGCAGGACCACTCGGCCGCGGCGCGAGGAAAAGCCGGAGCCAACGCTGGCGCCCGGGGGCGGCGCGAACAGCTGCTCGGCGCGGCCTCCGAACTTTTCCTCGCCCGAGGGTACGCGGCTGTCGGCGTTGACGAGCTCGGCGCCGCGGTCGGCATCAGCGGCCCCAGTGTCTACCGGCACTTCCCCGACAAACAGGCCGTCCTCGCGGCAGTGTGCCTGCGCGGGGTGCGCAGACTGTCCGAGCAGGTCGAAACCGAGTTGGGACAGTTGGAGGGCAACGATCCGGGCAGCAGGCTCCGCGCGCTGGTCCGCGCGCACACCTCGGTGCTGCTCAGCTCGTCAGACCTGGTTGTGGCCGCCAGCATCGGCAGCGTCGAACTGGCCGGACCGGCGGGGCAAGAAGCGCGCGACTTCCTGCGCGCCCACATCACACGCTGGAGCACCGCCCTGCTGCAGCTGGACGAGGACCTCTCCCCCGCCGAAGCGAAAGTCGTCGTGTACGCGGCGCTCACGCTCGCCAACGACCTCGCCCGAGGCCGGTCCACCCGGAACCGGCCTCATCTCGAGGCCGAGATGTCGGCGCTGATGGCCGCCGCAGTGGGGTTGGGGCCGGGTTAGCTTTCCACGAGTTCTTCCGCGGGGTCCGACTCCAAGACCGCCATGGCCACGGCGATGTCGCCGTCGTGGCTGAGCGACACATGGACCCGCACCTCGTCCAGGTGCGAGGCGAGGACCGAGCCGAAACGCACCTGGGGGCGGCCCCAGGCGTCAGTGACCACCTCGACTTCGCGCGGGGAAAGGTTCGGCTCTTTGGGCGAGCGGCCGAACCGGCTCACCGACCATGCCTTCACCACGGCTTCTTTCACCGCCCACCGCCCCGCGTAATGCCGGGCCGTGTCTTGGCGGCGGTCCACGTCGTTGCGCTCGCCGGGGGTGAAGTTGCGCAACATGACCGTGCCCGGCCGGGCGAGCTGCTCCGCGAACGCGGACACGACGACAACGTCCACGCCGACTCCGAGAATTGCCATGGGCCCTACTTCCCGTCAGCCCGCAAAGGCCGGTCCAAGGCGGTGTAGTGGCCGGAGGAGGCCAGGCGGTGCGCCGGGTCGAGGAGCAGTTCGGCTTCGGCGGCTTCTTCCGCTTTGTGGTCCTCGCCCGCGAAGCGCCGGTCCGACGGACGCGAGTAGGCGGGATCGCCGCCGTGCATGACCTCTTGCAGACGACGCTGGCCGCAGACGCGGCGCTGGGCGGCCTTCTGCGCGTACGCCGCGCGCTCCTCGGGCGACAACGCGGCTTCGAACGCCTTCGGGTGCACCACCAGGACCATGCCGGAGACATGCCCGAAGCCCAGCGAGGTGACCACGCCCGCTTTGAGCGGGAAACTCTCGTCGAAGGCAAGGGGCTCCTTGAGCCACACGAGGTGCTCGTGCTCGTCCATCACGCCGTCGACGCAGTCCAGGCTGCGGTTCGGCGGAATCCGGCCTGAGGCGAGCACTTGGCACAGCCCGACGGTCTGGAACGCCGCCGCGCCGCCCTTGGAGTGCCCGGTGAGGCTCTTCTGCGAGACCACGAACAACGGGGCTCCGTCACTGCGGCCAATCGCGGCTTGCAGCCGCTCGTGCAGCATCGCCTCGTTGGGGTCGTTCGCAAGGGTCGAAGTGTCATGCTTGGACACCACGGCCACATCGTCGGCGGTGAGGCCGAACTTCGCGAGCGCCTGGGCGAACCGGGAGTCCCTGCCGCCGAGGCCGGTGGCGAGGGCGCCGAGGCCAGGAGCCGGAATGGAGGTGTGCACGCCGTCGCCGAAGGACTGGGCGAAACCGACCACGCCGAGCACCGGCAAGCCGAGCCGCAACGCGACGTCGCCCCTGGTGAGCAGAATCGTGCCGCCGCCCTGCGAGTCCACGAACCCCGCGCGGCGGCGGTCGTTCGCCCGGGACGCGCGGGCAGGGCTGATGCCCTGTTCGGCAAGGGCCGTCATATCGGCTGTCGCGTTCATCTCGGCGAAGCCGAGCACTTCCTGGATGCTGATGTCGTCGTAGCCGCCAGCCACCGCGAACAAGGTCTTGCCCAAGGCGATCTTGTCCACGCCTTCCTCAATGGACACCGCGGCGGTCGCGCAGGCTCCGACCGGATGCACCATCGGGCCGTAGCTGCCGATATAGGACTGCACCACATGCGCGAGAGGCACGTTCGGCAACGTCTCCTGCAAGAGGTCGTTCTGATCCAGCGACCCTTTGAACAGGAAATCGTGGTACATCCGCAAAAGCGAGGTCAACCCGCCCATGCCGACGCCCTGCACGTTGGACACCTGCGTCGGGTGCAACGTCTGCAAGAGCTCGGCCGGGCTGAACCCGGCAGCGGTGAACGCGTCCACCGTCGCGACCAGGTTCCACAGCGCGACCCGGTCGGCGACGGCGACCAAGTCTTTCGGGACGCCCCAGACGGTCGGGTCGAACCCGTCCGGCACTTGGGCTCCTGCGGTCCTGGTCATCTTGACCTTGCGGGGCACCCTGATCTGCGTGCCTTCTTTCCGGGTCACCGTCCAGTCCGAGCTGCCCGGGACCGGCGCGATGACGGTGTGCTCGGGGTCGGAGTCCGCGAACGCCTTCGCCTCCGCCTCGGAGGTCACCACGAAGGTGAGGTCCTGGGTCAGGAACACCTCTGCGTGCAGCGGCCGCGTCTCGCTGTCGCCCTCGACGAGGGTCGTGTTGGTGAACAAGCGGATGCCGCTGTGCGCGAGGACGTGCTCGCGGTACTTCTCGGCGATCTCCTCTTCCGGCACGAGTTCGCCGGTCTGGTTGTCGTACCAACCGGGCTGGGGGTCGCGCTGCCACGCGACCAGGCCGGTCACCCAGGCCAGCTCCAGCACGCCCGCGGCGGAAAGCTCGCCCGTGACCTCGACTTCGAACCGGGTGCGCGAAGAGCCGTACGGGCCGACTTCGCCCGCGCCGACGATGACGACGAGATCCTTCGGGTCGGCCGAAATGCTCGGCCAGTCGAAGTCAGCGGCCGCCGGCAACCGCGCCGGGGAAGGCAGCGCCTGGATGGTCTGCGGGCCGTCTGCCTGAGGCTCCTTCGCCGCCGCGGCTTTCTGCACCTCTTCGGCCAGGGCCGCCATGTCGAGCCGGACCCCGGCGAGCCCGCCGGTGAGGTCCTTCGTCAACGGCTGGTCGCCTGCGAGGGCACGCGCCTCAAGCGTGCACAGCTCGAGCAGCTCGTCCGCCATCTCATCGGCGGAGTAAGTGCGCACGCCGTGCCGTTCGACCGTCTCGACCACTGCGTCATTGCCGCCCATGAGGCCCGTGCCGCGCACCCAGCCGATGATCGCGTGGGCGAGGGTGACGCGCTGGGTCCAGGTCTTCTCGGACTGCCAGCGGGCGACGAGGGCGTCCAGCGCCGCTTTGGACTCGCCATAGGCGCCGTCGCCGCCGAAGAGCCCTCGGTTCGGCGAACCGGGGAGCACCACATGCAGGCGTGAGCCCAGGTCGAAGGCTCCGGTCTTCGCGGCGACAGAACCGATGAGCCGCTGCGTCGCCCAGAGCAGGACTTTCATCTCCAGCTCGGCGCGCGGCCCGGCGTCCGCGAGGTCGCCAGCGACCCTCGGGGCCGCGAACGGGAACAAGAGGGTCGGGTTCAGCGCAGGTTTGACCAGGTCCTTGATGCCGCCGAGGTTGCGGGTCTGCTCGGTGGAGATCCAATCGACGAAAGCGTCCACATCCTGGTAGGAGGCCATATTCGCGGGGACCACCCACAGGACGGCTCCGACGCGGGCGTTGCGCTGGTACACCGTGCGGTAGAACGCGAGGCGTTCCTCGGACAAGGAGGAGGTCGTCGCGATCACAGTCGCTCCGCCCGCCAACAGCTTGCCGAGCACCGCCGTGGCGATCGACCCCTTGCCCGCGCCGGTCACCACGGCGACATCGCGCGACCACTCGCCTTTGGCGTCTTCGTCAGCCCGCGCCGCGTAAGCCTGGAACACCTGGGCGAGTTCGGTTTTCTCCGCCGCTCGGGCTTTCCCGGACCACCAAGCGGCCTGCCGGGAGACGGCCTCGCCCGCACCGGCGAAACGGTCGGCGGGCAACGCCTCCCCCGTCGCCCACACTCGGGCGAGGTCTTCGCGGGCAGAGGCCCAACGGTCGTCGAAAACCACCGCTTTGCGGGAGTCGAAAACCGGGGCGACCACGCGCGGCCAGTCCGAGCCGAGTTCTGCGGCGACGAGTTCGGCGAGCTCGCTGTCCACGTCTGCGGCAACAGGCGCCTGCTCCTCGGCGTGCCCGAGGCGGGACAGGACCAGCTTCGCCGCGGCGGCGAGGACGCCGTCCGGGCCGGTGATGTGCTCGGTGAGCTCGGCGAGCACCGACGCGTCCACTGTGCCGCCGCCCGCAGTGCCCTTCGCGGGCAGGGCGACCGGGACGCCGTGGGCGGCGCCGACGGCGGCGACTGCCGCATCCACCAGGGCGTCCGCCGCCCCGGCGTTCGCCGGGAGGTCGAACACGCCGAGCTGCCCGTCTCGCACGCTCGCGCCGTCTCTGGTGCCGAGCGCGATGGCGACCAACACATGCTGGCCCCAGCCAGGGCCGAGCTCCCAGACTTCCTTGACCCGCTCCAGCACATGGCTCGAGCGTTTGCCTGTCGGGCCGAGGACCTTGCGGATCTGGTCGTTCACCGCGTCGGAGAGCACCGGCCCGTACGGCTTGTACGTGCGGGCGAGCTTGTTCACCGTGGTCTTGAGCGACGGCAGGTCGGCTTCGCCCGCTCCGTCGATGGCTCCGAGGTTCAGCTCCGCCCCGAGGTCGAGAAGCAGCTGGTTGCGCCGCGAGGACGCCCCCTCGCACAACGACTCGATGCTGTCCGCGGGAAGAAGCTGGTCCGGGCGCAGTTTCGTCGAGAGGGCGATGAGCGCGACGGACGCGTCGGCGGCCGTGAACGCGATGTCGTCAGGACGGGGTCCGGACGCGGCGGGCGATGGCGCGGAAGCCGCCGCAGCAGCAGGTTGCGGCGGGGAGGCGGCCTCAGCCGCTGGGGCTTGCAGTTCCGCCTCGGGCTCCTCGTCCTCCACCGGCTCGTCGACGCTCGTCGCCAGCGCCCAGTCGCGCTCGATGTTGAGCGGCTCCACTCGGGTTCCGGCGAACAGGTCCAAGCGCAGCGTGTTGCGGGCCATGTTCGCCAACGTCGGGGCGTTGCCGACGCCGATCTCCACGAAACGCTCCACCTGCAGACCGCCGCTGAGCGCTGGGGAGAACAGCAGGTCTTGGGTTTCGATCCACCGCACCGGGCTCGCGAACTGCCAAGCCAACAGCTCCACCACAAGCCGCGAGGTGAGCTTGCCCGGTTGCGAGCTCCAGATCGTCCAGTCGTGCAGGATTTCCTGGATCGGCTCGGACGGCACCACCTCCAGAATCGACTCCACGAACTCCTTCTCCAGCGAGAAAACCCTCGCCACGAGGTTCGGGACGTACTTGCCGACCACAAGCGAAGGATCGCCGTCCTCAGGGATGATCTGCAGCAGGACCTCTCGGAAAGCGGGCACGCCGGGACGCAACAGAGTGGAGTGGAACGGCACGTCCACACCGGGCACCCGGATGAACGAAGCTTTGCCGCCGACCTCGTCTTGTCGGCGCTTGCATTCCTTTTCGAGGAATGCCACGCCCGCGACCGTCCCCGCGATGGCGTACTGCGTCTCGCGCAAGTTGTAGTTCACGATCTGCAAAAATTCGCCGCTCTGCCGCGAAAGCCGCTCGACCCAGTCGAACACGTCGTCGTCGCCGAGGCCGAGATGGACCGGGCGGATCGCGGCCATCCGGTAGTTCGAGCCGCCGTCGGCGTCGCGGGGCAGGAAGTCGTTCATCGTCATGCCGCGCCGGTACACCACGGCGAGCACGCCCTCCAAGGGGAGAACCCCGGCGACCGCCGCGAGCGCGTTGTACTCGCCGACCGAGTGTCCGCAGAGGATCGCGTCGTCGACATACGCGCCGGATTCTTTGAGCTCCTCGAGCTGCGCCATCGCGACCGTCGCCATGGCGACCTGGGTGAACTGCGTCAGGTGCAGGACGCCGTCAGGATGCTCGTGCCGGACGCCGTTGACGACGATGGAGGCCGGGTTGTCCCGCACCACGCCGAGAATGGAGAACCCGAGCTCTTCTTTGGTGAACTTGTCGGCGCGGTCCCACACCGTGCGGGCGGCTTTGGAGCGGCCCCTGGCAGCGAGGCCCATGCCCTTGGCCTGCACGCCTTGGCCGGGGAAGGCGTACACCGTTTTCGGCGGGGCGAGCCGCGCCGAAGCCGACATGACCAGCTCGCCGTCGACTCGGCAGGCGACCTC
>JGI2924J29684_1077477_pt1 | contig 17579 bp, 19 predicted proteins | sample BenlonsequencITS_FD_29684 | JGI IMG/M metagenome (IMG submission 29684)
GGGTCCCCGCGTTGCTGGAGCTGCTCTACGAGCCGCTGGCGTACCGGACCGACGACGGACTGATCGGCTGGCTCGCCGAGGACGTCGAGTGGAGCGAGGGAGCGTTGCTCGAGGCGACGGTGACCCTGCGTGCCGATCACTCCTGGCACGACGGGCGCTCGCTGGACGCCGACGACGTCGCCTTCACGTATCGATTTCTCCGGGACACGTCCCTCGGTGAGGCCGAGGGTGGCGTGCCGGCGCCGCGATACCGGGGCCGACAGCGCCTCGTCGAGAGCGTCGAGGCAGTCGACTCCCGGACCGTCGAGTTCTCCTTTCGGACGACGAACCGGGAGACGGCACTCCGGGCGTTTCGAATTCCGGTGTTACCGGCCCACATCTGGGAGCCGCGTTCGGCCGTCGTCGGTGACCGCCAGACCGAGGCGCTCGTCGACGACAACGAGGAACCGATCGGATCGGGACTGTTCGAGCTCGCAGCCGTCACCGACGACACCGAGGTCGAACTCGAGCTCTTTACCGATCACGTCTTCTACGACGACGATCGACCCTCGCTTCTGGAGGGGTTTCCACAGTACGAGGGGATCAGGTTCGCCGTCGCACCGAACTCGGGAGCTGTCGTCGACCTGCTCGAGGACGAGGAGATCGATCTGACTGGCACTCCGCTACCGGCGGACGAGACGGCTCTGATCAGTGACCTCTCGGGTCGGACCGTGCTAACCGAACGGACCGACGAGTTCTACATGATCGGCTACAACAGTCACCACGAGCAGCTGGGTAACCCACACTTCCGGCGGCTCCTCTCGCGGCTCCTCGACCGGGAGCACGCCGTCGACGAGCTGTTCGCCGGCTTCGCGGAGCCGGCCCGAACGGTGAGTTCGCTGTTCGGACTCCGCGACAGCGAACTGGCCGTCGAGGAGTCCGAGATCACCGCGTTTCCCGGCTCCGACGGAGCGATCGATTCCGAACGGGTGCGATCGCTCTTCGAGGACGAGAACTACCGGTACGAGGACGGAGCCTTGCTCGAGTGACGCCGTCCAGATGGATGACCGGGCGCTATTAATGTCTCCCGTGTCGTACCGTCTTGCATGACGCTGCTCGAGGTCGTCCTCGAACTCGCGCTCGTCGTCGTGACGATGCTCGTGACGGCGACGCTTGTGTTCGTGGGCCCGCGGCGGATCGCGGCCGCGATCCGGGGGTACCGGTGGCGGCTCGAGGCCTGCCTGCTCCCGGTCGTCGCGCTTGCGGTCGTGCTCGCGTTGCGGTGGTCGACCCGGGATATCGTCCTGCGGATCGAGCGTCGCGTGATCGGGCTCAATATTACTCACGACCTGTTCGCGCTCGAGCAGCAGCTGTTCGGCGAGACGCCGGTGGTGCTTCTCCAGGCGATCCAGACCGAGTTCCTGACCGAATTTTTCGTCTTCGTCTACATCTACGGCTATGCGTTCCTGCTGTTGTTCCCGATCGTCGCCTACTTCGCGCTCGAAGAGATGGACGACCTCTCGACGCTGCTGCTCGCGTTTACGGCCAACTACGGGATCGGGCTGCTCTGTTATATCGTCTTTATCGCGTACGGACCGCGGAACTTCGATCCGCTCGTGTTCGAGCCGCTGTTGTACGACGCCTTCCCACAGTCCCGGACGCTGACAAACCAGGTCAACCAGAACACGAACGTCTTCCCCTCGCTGCATACGTCGCTGTCGATGACGGTGTTTTTCCTCGCATGGGTGACCCGAAAGCGGTACCCGCTGTGGCTCCCGCTGTCGGGCTTTCTGGCGATTAGCGTCGCGCTCTCGACGATGTATCTAGGAATCCACTGGTTCCTCGACGTCGTCGCGGGGACCGTGCTGGCCCTGATCAGCGTCTACATCGGCGTCAACTACACCGTCGAGGGACTCCTCGAGACCGGACGCCGGTACCTCGGACGACGGTTCGAGCGGTTCGGGAACCCGGGTGGCGAGTAGGGCGAGCAGCTTTTATCGCGGCGGCCGTCGGAACGGCCGTGATCCTTCACTGGCATCGCAGCGATCTGCGAGCGGTCGACAACCGGGGTCTCGCTCGCGCCGCTCGTGACGACCGGGTGCTTCCCCTGTACGTTCTCGATCCGACCGTCCTCGAGCACGCCTCACCCGTCCGGGTCGCCTGTCTCCTGGAGGCGCTCGGGGCGCTTCGATCGTGGTACCGGGATCGGGGTGGCGACGTCCTCGTCGTTCGCGGCGATGCGAGCGAGGTTCTCCCGGCCGTGGCGACCGACCGCGACGCCGCGCGGGTCGTCTGGAACGAGGACGTCGGCGGGCTCGCCCAGCGGCGCGACAGCGCAGTCCGGACGGCCCTCGAGGACGTGGGTGTCGACCACGAGTCGGTCGTCGACGGGCTCCATCACGAGCCCGGCTCGATCTCGCCGAACGAGGGCGAGCACTACTCGGTGTTTTCGTACTTCTGGAAGAAGTGGCGCGACAGGGAGAAAGCCGATCCGGCTGCGGCGCCGACCGGGGAGGACCTCGCGGGCTTCGAGGGCGAGCGCGGGTCGCTTCCGTCGGTCGCCGACCTCGGGTTCGAGGACCCTGAAGCGGATCCACAACCGGTGACTCGAACGGCGGCCCGGGAGCGCCTCGAGGCGTTCTGCTCGGGACCGATCTATCGGTACGCGGACGATCGAGACGTCCCCGCGGCGGCTGGGACATCGCGGCTCTCGGTACATTTCAAGTGGGGGACGATCGGCCCGCGGGAGGTGTACGCCGCGACCGAACGAGCCCGCGAGGACGCCGAAAGCGAGGCCGAACGGGAGAGCGTCACCGCGTTCCGACGGCAGCTTGCGTTCCGCGAGTTCTACGCCCACGTGCTGGCGTTCAATCCCGAGAGCGTCACGGAGAACCTCAAGACCGGCGAGAACGCAATCGAGTGGCGAAACGACCCCGACGAGCTCGCGGCCTGGACGACCGGAGAGACCGGGTATCCGATCGTCGACGCCGGGATGCGCCAGCTCCGGACGGACGGGTGGGTCCACAACCGCGTCCGGATGCTGGCTGCCTCGTTTCTCACGAAAGATCTGCTGATCGACTGGCGGAAGGGGTACGACTGGTACCGTCGCCACCTGGCCGACCACGAGACCGCGAGCGACGTCGCGGGCTGGCAGTGGGCGGCCTCGACGGGCGCGGACGCCCAGCCGTACTTCCGGGTGTTCAACCCGATGAAGCAGGGCCGGGAGTACGATCCCGACGCCGAGTACATCCGCGAGCACGTCCCGGAGCTCGCGGACGTCCCCGCCGAGCGGATCCACGAGTGGGATGAGCTCGTCCCCGCGGACCGGGCCGAGCTGGCGCCGGCGTACCCCGAACCGATCGTCGACCACTCGAGCAGGCGCTCGGCGGCGATCGAGGCGTTCGAACGAGCGTCCGGCGGGAAGTAGCCGACCCGTACGGCCGTTGTCAGAAACCGACACGGAACAGCATTCTTATCGACGGCTGGCTGGTAGCGTCCGTATGGCCGCCCCGAGCAAGAGGTCGCCGGATCCGGACGGGGACCGTCCGTCGAAGGCGATTATCGCGGCGATCGCCTGTCACGAGGGCGTCGACGTAACGGCAGTCGAGCCCCCGGCGTACGATCCCCTGTACAGCGTCGTGGACCCCGGCGCGCTCGACGAGATCTTTCGGGAACACGCCTCACCCACGACGCGGGTTACGCTCACGTACGCCGGCTACGAGGTTATCGTCTTCGGCGACGGCCGGGTCGAGGTCACCGATCCGCCCACCGGCGAGACGGTCGCACGCCGGTTTCGTGACTGAGACGCCTACTCCTCGCCGATCGTGACCGTGCCGCCGGTCTCGCTCGAACGGTAGATTCCGTCGATCACCCGCTGGACTGCCAGGGCCTGCTGGACGCTGTCGCTGACGTCGTCGTCGCCGCCCGCGATCGCGTCGAAGAACGCCCGCTGTTCCTCGGTGTGGGTGTCGTTCTGTCGAGTCTCGATCGAGGTGTCCTCGAGGTGATCCGGTCCGGCCGTGCTCGCCGAGTGAACCGAGAGATCGCCGTCGAGGAGGTCGAACACCGCGGCCGATTCGGTCCCGCGGACGACGAACTCGTTGTTCTCCGGGCGGTTGGTCGCCCAGGCGACCTCCAGTGAGATCGTGCGATCGTCCTCGGTCCGGATGAACGCGCTCGCGGAGTCGTCGACGTCGAAGCCGGCCGGCCCGGCGTCGTCGCCCCACATCTCGAGGTAGGCGTACTCCTCCTGGGTGCCGAACTCGCCGCGGGTGACGCCGTTTACCTCCGTGACCGTCGGATATCCGAGCAAGTACAGCGAGAGATCGATCGCGTGAACGCCCAGATCGATGAGCGCGCCGCCGCCGGCGATCTGGCGGCGGGTGAACCACGACCCTCGCCCGGGGATCCCCCGCCGACGGACGTAGTTCGCCTCGACGTGGGTAACGTCTCCGAGCTCGCCGCGGTCGATCCGGTTTCTGACGATCCGAACCGTGTTCGCGAACCGGTTGTTGAACCCGATCATCCCGAGCCCGTCGCTGTCGGCCGCGGCGGTCGCGATCCGATCGGCGCTTTCCAGGGAGTGAGCGAGCGGTTTCTCGAGAAGCACGTGGCGGTTCCGATCAAAGGCGTCGACCGCGTACTCCTCGTGGTACTTGTTCGGCGTCGTGATGATTACGGCGTCGACGTCGTCGTACAGCTCCTGGTGGTCGTCGTAGACGTCGACGTCGTATCGTCTGGCGAACCGGGTCCGAGCGTCTGCCGCAACGTCCATCCCGCCGACCAGGGGGACGTCGAGGTCGAGGAGCCGCTCGGCGTGGTAGCGGCCGATGTTCCCGAGGCCAACGATACCGGTTCTGATATCGCCTCGTGCTGTCGTCATGTCGTCGTCCGTCGTTGTGAGTGGTGGTTCGGCATGGTGGTTCGAGTTCGGGACACTCGTGCGGACGTTTGCAGTCAGTTTCCTTTGTTCCGTCGTTCGTTCACCGGTGCGATTCGTTACACGAGCGGTTTTGCTGTGTCTACTGATAGCTATTCTCAATGTAGGTGAAACTATCGGCCCACAGCCGTCGCCGGATCCCGAGCGGTCGTCTCGAGGACGGAACGTGATCGACGACGCCTCAGTCCTCGGCCTCGGTCGGGGTCGTTCCCGGCTCCGATCCCGAGCGGTCGGCGATTCCGTGGACGAGCGCCTCCCCGCTCGACGTATCGAAAAGATGAATTTTCGAACCGTCGAAGACGACTTCGACGGCTTCCCCCTCCCTGAGATCGGTGTCCGGCGAGACGCTCATCAACAGCTGATCGGACGACGTCATCGGATCCTCCTCCATCGACTGCTCCGCCCCTTCATCGAGCAGGAGGTAGACGAAGATCTCGTCGCCCATCGGCTCGAGGACGTCCGTCGTCACCTCGATCGCTCCCGTCGAGTGGGCCAAATCGTCGGCCCCGCGCACGAGATGAACGTCCTCGGGTCGAACGCCGAGCGTGACGTCGTCGCCGACGCCGACGTCGGAGACCGTCGCGGGATCGAACTCGAGATCGAAGTTCTCCGTCTCGAGGCCGTCGGCGACGACCGTTCCCTCGGCGAAGTTCATCGAAGGGGAGCCGATGAAGCCGGCGACGAACAGGTTGGCGGGCTGGTTGTAACAGACCAGCGGCGGGTCGATCTGCTGGAGCTGGCCCGCGTTGATGACGGCGATCCGATCGGACATCGTCATCGCCTCGGCCTGGTCGTGGGTGACGTAGATGATCGTCGTATCCAGCTGCTTGTGCAGGCGCTGGAGTTCGGTCCGCATGTGGACCCGGAGCTTCGCGTCCAGGTTCGCCAGCGGCTCGTCCATCAGGAAGACGTCCGGATTGCGCACGATCGCGCGGGCGATCGCGACGCGCTGGCGCTGGCCGCCGGACATCTCGTCGGGCATCCGATCGAGCATCCCCTCGAGCTGGACGATCTCGGCGGCCGTCTCGACGCGGCGTTCGATCTCTTCGTCCTCGAACGTCCGCAGCCGGAGGCCAAACGAGATGTTGTCGAAGACGTCCATGTGGGGAAACAGCGCGATGTTCTGGAAGACCATCGCGACGCCCCGGTCCTTCGGTGCGAGGTTCGTGACGTCCGTTTCGCCGATACGGACCGTCCCCTCGCTGGGCCGGGTCAATCCCGCGATGGTCTCCATCGTCGTCGACTTGCCACAGCCCGAGGGGCCGACGAGACAGACGAACTCTCCGTCTTTGATCTCGAGGTTCATGTCGTCGACCGCGACAACGTCCTCGTACCGTTTCGTAACGTGTTCGAGTTGTACTCGTGCCATAGTTTACTCCTTGAGTGCGCCCGCGGTGAGCCCGCTGACGATCTTCTCCTGGGCCACGATCACCAGGATCGCGACCGGGAGAACACCGATGATACTCGAGGCGGCCATCAGGTTGAACAGAATCTCGTACTGCCCCTGATAGCCCAGAATCCCCTCGAGGATCGGCGCCCAGTTCTCCGGCTGACCGTCGGTCATCAGGAACGAGAAGAAGAACTCGTTGTATACCGCGATGAACGTCAACACGCCGGCGGTCGCGACCCCGGGTGCTGACAGCGGGATGATGACCCGGAACAGCGCGCCCAGGCGGGTCGTCCCCTCGACCCGGGCCGCGTCCTCGAGGCCGTCGGGGATCTGTGCGTAGAAGGTTGTGAGGATGAAGATCGCCAGCGGCATGAAGATCGCCGAGATCGGCATCACCATCGCCCCCGGCGTGTTGTACAGCGTCCCGTCGCTCATGACCGGCTCGAGGACGGAGACCGGCGTGTTGAACAGATCGTTCAGCGGGATGAAAAACGCCGCCGGCGGGAAAAACGAGACGAGCAGGACGAGCAACATCATCGGCGTCTTCCCCGGAAACTCGAGGCGACCGAAGGCGTAGCCAGCGAGGCTGGCGACGACCAGCACCAGCACCGTGGAGGCCGTCGCGATGACGAAGCTGTTGAACATGTACCAGTGGAACGGCAGGGTCTGGAAGACCTCGACGAACGCGCCCGGGTTGAATCCGTTCGGCGTAAAGACGATGTCTTGGAGTTGGCCCTCGGGGGTCAATGCGACCATCAGCAACCAGTAGAAGGGAAACAGCGTCGTAAACAGGAAGAAAATCGCCGCGACGTAGAACATCGCCCTGTAGACGCGCTGGGGGTTCTGGATCGACCGGTCGACCCACCGGGAGAACGGCCCGCGTTCGATCTCGGCGTCCTCGGCGCGGCCAAGTGCCGTGCCGCCGTCCGCGAGTCGGCTTCGTGGACCGCCGTCCGGCCGGTAGCGACCGGATCCATCGCGGTCGGCTCCGTCGTCGGTCGGCTCGTGATCGTTCGGGCTCATCAGTAGAATCCCGCCTCCGTATCCCGGAACAGGACGATGTACACCGAGATGAACAGGCCGATGACCAGCGCCGTCAGGAAGGCCACGGCAGCGGCCGTCCCGAAGATGCGGGTACCGCCGAACATCGCCTCGACGACCATGCAGGTCAGCGACGGAACGGTCGTACAGCCGACGCTCGACTCGATCAGCCCGTACACGCGCATCGCGTCCATCGTTCGGAACAGCATCGCGACCAGCAGCGCCGGCAGGATCAACGGCAGCGTGATCAGTTTGAACCGCTTCCAGGGCGAGGCGCCCGCGACCTTGGCGACGTCGTAGAGGCTCCGATCGACGCTCTGGAGCCCGGCGAGGATCAACAGCGCCATGAACGCCGTCGACTTCCAGATGTCGGCGACCAGCACGATGACGAACGCGTCCTGGCTGTCCGCGAGCGGGTTCGGACCGAACAGGCCGAGCCACTGCATCAGGTCGGTCCCGAAGCCGACCTCCGGCTGGAACAGCAGGAAGAAGATCATCCCCTGGATGACGATCGGGACGGCCCACGGGAGGATGATCGCGACTCTGACCCAGCGCCGGCCGCGGAACTCCTGGTCGAGGATCAGCGCCTGTCCGAAGCCGAAGACCGTCTCGAAGAAGACGCTGATGACCGCGAAGCCGAGGGTGACGAACAGCGCCTGCTGGAGGAGTGGCACGCCGAACTCGACGAACGGGAACGCCCCCGACAGCGACACGTCCATGAACTGCTGGGCCAGCCTGACGTCGCCAGTGAGCACGTCGACGTAGTTCTCGACGCCGACGAAACCACCCAGCGTCTCCCCGCCCCGGGTCCGGTCCTCCTGGAGTGACATGACGAACGTCATGAGCAGCGGGTAGAAGGCGATGAAGGCGAGCAACAGGAACGAGGGGATCAACAGGAGGTAGGCGTAGGCCGCCTCGCTCAGTCCCTCCATCCAGTTGACGACGGCGTTCCCCGTGCGTTCGCGTTCGGGGGTCTCGCCGCCGATCGCCGCGTCGGTATCACTGGACATCCTGTTCACCTACGTCGGCCTCACTGGCCTCGAGTCGGTCCGCCAGGTCGGCCATCGCCTCCTCGGGCGACTTCACGCCCCGATAGGCTGCGTTCACCTCCTGATAGATGTGGGCCGACTGCTCCGGCCAGATGTCGGTTACGGGCCGCGGAACGGCGTTCTCGCCCGCGATCTCGATGGTCTCGGCGTACTCCGCGACGGGACCGATCTCCTCGGGGTCGACGTCCTCGAGCAGTTCGACGATCGGCGGGATCCAGCCCTGGACCTCGAATACCGTAAGCATCACCTCCTCGGTCGCGAACGCCTCCAACACCTGGGTCGCCTCCTCCTGGTTTTCGCTCGCGGGGTTCAGCGTCAGGTGCCAGCCGCCGAGCGCGGCGGCGGTCCCTCCGAGACCGTCGTAGGCGGCCTCGTCCTCCTCGACGCCGTAGGGCATCGGCATCATCCCGACCTGATCGCCCATTCCGTCGTCGTGAGCGATCGCGATCGAGTACGGCCAGTTGCGGTGCATCACGACGTTGCCGCCCGCGAAGGGACCGCGAGCGTCTTCCTCGGTGTACTGGACGATCGCGGTCGGAGCGATCTGTTCGTACCCCTCGAGGGCGTGCTCGTCGTCTTGACCCCGAACGAACGTCCGCATCATCCGGATGGCGTCGAGGACGGGTTCCTCGTCGACCGTGACCTCGCGGCCGCCCGCCTCGAACAGTTCGTCGAGACCGCCGAAGTACGCGCCGCCCCAGGTGCTTATCACCTCGTTGAACGTACAGCAGGCCAACCCCTCGTAGGCGGCCGCCTGCGTAGTGAATCCGAAGTCGACGCCGGAGTCGGCGCGGACGTCGGCCGCGACCTCCGAGAACTCCTGCCAGGACATCGGCTCGGTCCCCCAGTCCTCGGTGTCGTACCCCGCGTCCTCGGCGAGGTCTTCCCGGTACTGCATCGTCCCGAAGTCGGGAAACAGCGGGAGTGCGTGCAACTCGCCCGTCTCAGGGTGGCGAGCGGTTTCGACCGCCGCCTCGAGGTACTCGTTCTCGATCAGGCCGAGCGTCTCGTTCGAGAGCCGATCCTCGAGGTTGACCGTCTGCTCGCGCAGGATAAACGGGATCGTCCACCCGCTGTCCATCATGAAGAGATCCGGCTGGGACCGTTCCGCCTGGAGCGCGGACTGTGCGGCGGATCTGCGCTGTTCGGTCTCGTCCGGTCCGGTGCGGACCGACACGGTGATATCCTCGTCGAGGCCGGCGTCCCAGAGGGCCTGATGTAACTCACCCTCCGGATCCATGATGTCCTGAAAGTCCGTATCGCCGTAGGCGACGACCGCCCCTTCCTCGGCGCCACGACCGAGACACCCCGCTATCCCGCCGGCGCCGACCGCTGAGGCCGCCGCGACGAACGACCGGCGCGAGACCCCAAGGGATGTTGTCCGTTCACATCTGTCTGGCACCATCCCTGTTTGAGACCACTTTCAGAACCTTAATTGTTGGCGTATAAAGGTCACAATGCGGTGAAAATCTCTACAAATAGAGCGTATAATCCGACGATACCGTTACGATCGGAAGTTTTGGATCGCCGAGTGTGTCCCGCGAGGCCGCTACTCCTCCGGCTCGGGGGGTTTGTGCCGACCGATGTGGATCTCGTGGGCCTCGACGTCCTCGAGCGCGGCGACCCGGCCGCCGACGGTTACCTCCGCCCCGTCCTCGTTCTCGAGAGTGATCGCGGCGACCTCCTCGCTGACCTCGAAGGAGACGTCGATGATCTGCCCTCGAACGACCCGCTGGCCGCCGACCTCGACGTCCCGGCCGACGATCGTCGCGTAGAACTCCCCGCCCTCCTCGATAATGTCTTTCACGCAGCGCCGGATCGAGGCGTACTTTCGCGGGTAACTGCGCGGGTCCTCGTCCTCGCCCAGCGTCTCCTCGGCGGTCGTCCAGAGGACGGTGCCGAAAAAGCCCGAGACCAGAAAGCCAAGCGCCGATCGGTTGAAGATGACCCCGTACCGGTCCTTGTCATCCCGCAGCGCGTCCTGTGTCGCGTAAATCGAGTAGTTACCGTCGGCGACGGCGAGCACCGGCGTCGTGATCCCGCGGCGGGCGCGCGTCGTCGTCGCGATCGCGGTGTAGTCGAAGTCGCCCGGCGCGGGCGCCTCCGTGGCCGGCGTCACGATCAGGTCGATACTGACGCCGCGTTCGAGCGCGCCCGCGAGTTCGTCCTCGAAACGGGTGAGCAGATCCGGCGTCAGCGACAGCGAGAGTTCGTATTCGGCGTCGGTGATGATCTCCTCGAGGTATCGAAGGATCGTCGAACGGGATTTCACCAGCGAGACGGCCTCCGTGTCGCGGGCGGGTGCCGTGTAGCGGGCCTCGAGTTCGTCGATCATCTGCTCGAGGGAGTGTTGGACCTCGTCGAAGGCGTCGGCCGGATCGATCGCGACCACCTTCATCGGTCGGGACTCGCGCAGCTCGACCAGCCCCCGATCGCTCAGACTCCGGACGGTGTCGTAGACGCGGGGCTGGGGTATTTCGGTGCGGTCCGCGATTTCGCTCGCGGTCAGCTGTCCCTGCTCGAGGACGGTCAGGTAGGCGTCGATCTCGTACTCGCCGAGGTTAAACCGCTCTCCGACTCGCTCGACGGTCGAGCGAAGCTCGTCTGGTGCCATACTCGGTCGCAGGATTCGAACGGATAAATGATTTATTACAACGCGAGTACTACCGCGTTCGAAAATCGAGTCCACGATCGACGGCGACGCCGGTCAGAACCCTTAACCACGCCGGCCATGACTGTGTTGGCATGCTGGAGGTCGCGCCGATTCCGGAGGAAGAGGAGGTCCTCGAGCGGACCAACGAGGTGCTTCCCGAGACGGTCCCCGGAATCGTCGGTCAGCTCCTCCTCGCTGTGGCCGTCCTCGTCGTCGGCTGGTATCTCTCGAAGCTCGTCGTCCGACTGACGGGCCGGACCGTCGCCCGGCGGATCGAGCGACCCAGCGTCACGCGAACGGTCCTGCGGGGCGTCAGATCCTTCGTTCTCCTGGTGACGCTGATCGTTGTCGCCGGCATCCTCGGCGTCGGCGACACCCAGATCCTCCTCTCGGTGACCGTCATCTCCGCCATCGTCGCGGTCGTGCTCGCGCCGCTGGTCGGTAGCTTCGTCAACGGGCTGTTCGTCCTCGGCGATCGGCCGTACGAGATCGGCGACATGATCGAGATCGTCGACGAGGGCCACACCGGGTTCGTCGAGGACATCACGATCAGGTACACGAAGGTCTTCACCCTTCAGAACACGTTCATCGTGATCCCGAACTCCGAGATCCAGCAGCGGGACGTGATCAACTACTCGGCGGAGGACGAACGAACCCGACTCTCGCTGGAGTTCGAGATCACCTACGAGAGCGACCTCGAGGCTGCGCGCAACCTCGCCGAACGAGGGGCTCGATCCGTCGACGTCGTCATCACCGGCGGGCCGGATATTCGGATCGGAAGCGCGCGCTACGCGGCCGCCCCGCTTTGTAACGTCCGCGAGTACGCCGACAGCGGCATCGTGCTGGAGCTGTACTTCTGGGTGCAACACCCATACAAGCAGTCCGTCGCTCGGTCGGCGGTCCGAACGGCGATCCGTGAGCGGTTCGTCGACGCGGACGTCGAGTTCGCGTACCCACATCGACACCACGTCTTCGACGGCGACAGCGGCACCGCGAGGGTGGCCGTCGACGGCTCCCGGTCGGCGCGTCCGGACGCCGATCCGCCTATCGACGCGGACGGCAACGGCGTCGATCCCGATGGGTAGCCGTCACTTCGCCGGCGCGCCCTCGACGGTGATGACCTCGCAGTCGAGGTGTTCCCGAAGGTAGTCGTCGATGTCCGGATTGTTGGTAAACCGACGGAACAGTCGGCGCAGTCGGCTCGCCTGTTTGGTCCCGATGACGACGGCGTCGGCGTCCTCGGCAGCGACCTCGTCGAGAATGCTCTCCTCGACGAGAAACCCCGTCCGGACGACGTACCGTGCGTTCTCGATCCGGCCGAATGCCGACTCGACGGCCTCCTTGAGGTCGATACGGGTGACTTTCTTCCCGTTCTGGTAGAGATCGACGTGCAGGACCGTCAGCGCGGCGTCGCGCTCTCGGGCGACCTCGATCGCCCGCTCGAGGGTCCGCTTTGAGTGTTTCGTGAGGGGGTATCGGACGGGGACCACAACCAGCGTCATCAACGAGAGAAACGATATCCGCCCGGGTAAACCTTTCAGTTGGGACAGTTCCAATTGTGAACTAATCACGTGGCAGAAACACCCACTCACGGATCGGAGAGACAGTCCTTTACTCCGAGCGCTACTACCGACGAGTATGGAAACGAGGTCGACCGCCGACGGCGACACCGTCTACGTCTCGAAGACGGACGGCGACAGGGGCTCGAAGGGGCCGTTTCTGATCGCCTACGAGTCGCCCGAGGCACAGCGACGGTACGGCTGGTTCTGTACCAACTGCGAGAGCTTCGACAACGCGATGGATTCGATGGGACGGATCCAGTGTAACCGATGTGGGAACTTCCGCAAGCCCACAGAGTGGGACGCCGCTCACGAGTAACCCGAGACCGCCCCAATCACGGATTACTGTCACCGGTACCGACGGTTGGTTTGCACTCGTTGTCCGATCCCCGAAATCCGTTCAGGGTTGTTCTCTTTCGATACGGATGTGTATGCCAGACCAAGGTTTATGAGGGTAGATATCGTACTATGTGTTGAATGGGACCTGTTAACATGCGTCTCGTCGAACAGGCCAAGTCGATTTTCGCCGAGCTCGGGTACACAGTCGAAGGTACCGGCCCCGTGTTCCGCGCCGAACGAAAGTGGAAGGTCGTCCACGTCAACCCCGTCCTCGAACCCGAGGAGCTTCCGTCGGCCACCGGTCAGTTCCACTGTTTCGTCGCCCGTCCGGACGACGCCGACGTGCTCGAACGAGAACTCGAACGGACAAACCCGAACTACGAGTGGGCTATTATCGTCGTCGATGGCGACGACTATCAGGTCGAACGCGTCCCGCCGGGACCGCGCGCCTCCGCCTGACTCGCTCTCCTCACTCCAGTGTGTTCCGTGCCGCCGTCACGCCCGCACCGGGATCGACGTCGGCACCCATCGATTCGAGGACGTCCCCCAGTGCCGTCACCGTGTAGATGACGTTTTGCGGCCGCGCCGAGTACCCCATACAGCCGATCCGGAAGATCTCGCCGTCCAGATCGCCGAGCCCGCTTGCGACCTCGAGATCGTAGCGCTCGAGCAGCTCCGCACAGACCGCGCCGTCGTCGACGTCCTCGGGGACCCGGACGGCGTTCAGGCTCGGTAGCCAGTACTCTTCGGGGGCGTTCATCTCCAGTCCCATCCCCTCGACGCCGGCTTTCAACGCCCCGGCTAACCGCTCGTGGCGCTCCCAGCGTTGCTCGATCCCCTCCTCGGCGACGAGCCGCAGCGCTTCCCGGAGCGCGTAAACGTTCGTGACGGGTGCGGTGTGGTGGTACGCGCGCTCGTCGCCCCAGTACCCCTCCAGCAGGGAGAGATCGAGATACCAGGATCGGGGCTCGTCCTCGCGGCCGAGTACCTTCTCCATCGCGGTATCCGACAGCGTCAGCGGGCTCGCGCCGGGCGGACAGGAGAGACACTTCTGGGGCCCCGAGTAAGCGACGTCGATCCCCCATTCGTCGACCCGAAGCTCCACGCCGCCCAGCGAGGTGACGGTGTCGGCGATCACCAGGGCGTCGTGGTCGTGGGCCGCCGCGGTGAGTTCGGGGACGTCGGGCTGGAGGACGCCCGTGCTCGTCTCGGCGTGGACGAACCCGAAGACGTCCGGATCGTGCTCGGCGAGCGCGTCGGCGACGTCGTTGGGATCCAGCGGTTCGCCCCACGGCGCCGATACCTCGGCGACCTCGCCGCCGGCACGGCGGGCCATCGAGGCCATCCGTCCGCCGAAGTAGCCGTTGGTCGGCACCAACATCGTGTCGCCGGGCTCGACGACGTTGCCGATCGCAGCCTCCATCGCGGCCGATCCGGTACCCGAAACGGGGAGCGTCCACTGGTTGTCGGTCCGGAACGTGTACCGCAACAGCTCCTGGACCTCGTTCATGATCTCGACGAACGAGGGGTCGAGGTGACCGACCAGCGGCGTGCTCATCGCCCGCAGTACGCGAGAGTGGACGTCGCTGGGACCCGGCCCCATCAGCGTTCGATCCGGCGGCGTCAGTTCGCCGATCTCGGTGACGTCGATCGAATTGTCGGACTCACTCATATGTCGTACTGGCGTGGGGGGTCCCAAAAGCGTTGCCGGACCGATCGCACCCCGAATCTTGCTATTCCCGACCATACATTGAATATCCGAACCGACGTACCTCCACGGGCGATGGTATTCAAAAAGATCACGCTGATCGGCACGAGCACGGAGAGCTTCGACGACGCCGCTGACGAGGCGATCGACCGCGCGGAGAACACGCTCCAGAACGTCTACTGGGTCGAAGTCGACGAACTCGGCGTCGAGATCGCAAGCGCCGAAAACCGCGAGTATCAGGCCGAAGTAACCGTCGCGTTCGAACTCGAGGAGTAGCTACGTCCGGAACGACTCGCCACAGCCACACTCGCTGACGACGTTCGGGTTCTCGACGTGGAACCCTTCGGCCTGCAGCCCGGTCTCGTAGTCGAGGACGCTTCCCTCGATGTACTTCAGACTCGCCGGATCGACGAACACCCGTAGCTCGTGGTGTTCGTAGATCGTGTCGTCCTCGTCGGGTGCGTCGTCGAATCGCATTCCGTACGACAGCCCCGCACAGCCACCCTGCTGGACGAACAGCCGAAGCCCGGCCTCGTTGTCGTCGAGCCCCTCGCTCTCGAGCAGTGAGAGCGCCTGGTCTGCTGCCGACTCGGTCACTTCGATCTCGGGACGCGCGTCCGCGGTTGCGCCGTCCACGCTGTCGGTGCTCATACTCACTCTTTCCCGCGCGACGGTGTTAACATTGACGCTACAATCGGTCCCGGCCGCAGTCGAACCGCACGGCTCCTGGCTCCGTCGGCAGTCGTCGATACCCCGTCCCGCTATACGCGCGAGCGCTGCTGAACCGACCGATAGTACGTCCCGAACAGCCGTTCGTCGTTCGCCGAGAGCTCGACGTCGTTCTCCGCGAGTAGCTCGATCATCCGTTCGAGCTCACACTCGTACCACATCGAGAGTAGCCGAGCGTTCTTCTGTGCGTAGTCGTAGTTTCGTTCGAGGACGCGTGCATCGGTCGGATCGACCTGACACGGCTCCATCTCCTCTGGTACTGTGTCCCGCAGCTACGTAAAACCAATTATAGATTGGTGACGTGTAACGCGGCTCCCTACCGAGAGTAGGGACGGAATACAGTCGGCGACTCGCCGTTCAGTCCCGGTTCAGCCGCCGTCGAACGCTTTCGGCGTGGGCATCGAGCCCCTCCGCGTCGGCAAGGGTCGTAATCGTCTCCCCGAGGTCGGCCAACCCCTCCGAAGAGAGCCGCTGGACGGTCGTCGATCGCAGGAACGTCTCGACCGAGAGCCCGCCGGTGACACGCGCGCCACCGTTTGTCGGCAGGACGTGGTTCGTCCCGCTCGCGTAGTCGCCCGCCGCGACCGGCGTCTCCGGACCGAGGAAGACACTGCCGGCACTGTCGATCCGCTCGAGGAGCGACTCGTCGTCAGCGGCGAGAATCGAGAGGTGCTCGGGTGCGTACGACTCGGTAAAGAGGATCGCCTCGCTCATCGAGCGGGCGAGCAACACGCCGCTGGCGTCGTTCGCGAGCGCCTCGCGGATCACGTCCTCGCGCTCGCGAGCGCTCGCCTGCTCGTCGACGGCGTCGACGATGTCCGCTGCGGTCGTCGCGTCGTCGGTAACTGCCACCACCGAGGCGTTCGGATCGTGCTCGGCCTGGGCGACGAGCTCCGCCGCGACGAGCTCCGGCTCGGCGGTCTCGTCGGCAAGGACGACGACCTCGCTTGGCCCGGCGAGGAAGTCGATCTCAACGTCACCCCGAACCTCGGCCTTGGCCGCTGTCACCCACTTGTTCCCGGGACCGACGATCTTCTGGACCCTAGTGATCGTCTCGGTTCCGTACGCCAGTCCCGCGACCGCCTGGGCGCCGCCGACGCTGAACACCTCGTCCGCGCCCGCAACGTCGATCGCCGCCAGCGTCGCTGGATTCAGTTCCTCGGCGGGCGGTGTCACGACGGCGACGTGGTCGACCCCCGCGACGACCGCGGGCACGACGCCCATGATCGCACTCGAGGGATAGGCCGCCGAGCCGCCGGGCACGTAGACACCGACGCGCTCGAGGGGGCGAAAGCGTCGCCCGAGCTCCCGGCCGTCGCCGAACGACTCGCGCCAGTCTTCGGGCAGCTGGGCCTCGTGGAACTCCCGGACGTTCGCCACGGCGGCCTCGATGGCCTCGAGCAGGTCGTCGTCGACGTCCTCGACGGCCCGCTCGCAGTCGTCGGTGATTTCGAGGTTCCCGACCTCGACACCGTCGAACTCGCTCGTGAACTCTCGGACCGCGACGTCGCCCTCCTCGTGAACCCGGTCGACGATCTCCCGAACGTCTCCCCTGACCCCTTCGATACCGGCGTCGCGTTCGAAGTAGGCGACCCGGTCGTCCGGTCCGAGGTCGGCGAGCTCCCGCATCTCGACTGTCATACTCCGTTCTTGGCGTGGCGGTCGAAAAACCGTTTTCATCACGACTCCGCGTCCTCGATCCGCCAGAGTCCGACGGCGTCGAGGGTCGCCCTGACGAACAGATAAACCAACAGCGCGAACCCGACGACGGCCAGCGGCGCCTGAAGCAGGTCCGCGACGCCGCGGCCGAATAGCAGCTGGCTGAAGCCCCGAACAAAAAAGCTCGCCACAACGAGCCCGATCGCGACCAGCGCGAGTTTGACGAAGCCAGAGCGATCCATACGCGATCGTACTGCCTAGCTCCGCTAAATCGTATCGGTCGGCGCCGGTGCCGTCGGTTTCAGCAGCGGACCTCTTCGACACCGAACTGCCGTCCGTCTACCGAATCCGAGTCCTCGGGCGGCCCCTCCTTTGCCGTCGACTCGACCGTCCATCGATTCCTGTGATTCGCCCTCCCGAGACCCACTAACACGCCTCACGCTCCGACCGAGACGACGGCCTTATGTATGGACCGGGTCCTCGTCATTAATGCGAACGACGTGGCGCACTCGTCACGTCCCCTTCGGCCGATTT
>JGI2924J29684_1077476_pt1 | contig 17553 bp, 18 predicted proteins | sample BenlonsequencITS_FD_29684 | JGI IMG/M metagenome (IMG submission 29684)
ACCAGCAACGACCAGTGTTACAAGAGATGCTCGCTACCGCTACTCAACTGAGGTATGAGTCCTGGGTAAAAATATAAATAAGCACTGATCTATTCTATATACTAAAACAATCAAAAAGTATTAAATAATGTAAACCGGTATACTTTTTTAGATAGATATGATCGACCAATTCAAAACCGATCAACGAGCTGTTCTGCAAATTCTGGGTAGTAACGCAGCTACGGAAGGTGTGGAAGTGTGAATCGACGGAAAGTATTGCAGTCAATTGGCGTGGCTGGGGCGTCATTATCCATGGCTGGTGCTTCGGTAAAGGCGGAGAGGGTTGAGGGCTCGTCTGTCGAAGTTTTCCTCCAGTCTGATATGGTACAAGAGGTAATCTCGATGGTCGAACGGCCGATTCCGGGTGCGGATAAGGTGATGGTCGTCAAACCGGCAAAAAATAACGCAGAAATTGAGACTCTCGAGCACGAGAACTTAGAGGGGCCGGTTGGTCTCATCGAAATACCGACAAACATTGGTAATATCAGATCACTTGTGTATAATGATCACCTCCTGAGCACTATATTCTTCTTTGAGGGACCAGACGTAGATGTGTACAAGCGTCGTCGAAACCAGATCGTACGGCAGCAGTCACTTTCCGACGTGCATTTGTTCCCGGGCGGGACTGACGCGGTAGTTATATACGACAAGTCTGAGGCAGCCTTCCGCCGGACGGCCACCCAGCAAGAGCGCGCCCAGATCGCTCGGACATTGCAAGGAGAGTCCACCTCGCTCGAGTCCGTTTCGGCTAAGGAGATCAGGGAGGGCGACATGGCAGTGATCGCAGAAGCGAGAACCGAGGAATTCGTCGTCGAACGAACCGGAGACGAGAAGATCGAAACGGCCTTCGTTGACGTAAATCACGATGAGGTATCGATCGACGTCAAAGAAGTCGAACCGAACCAGTCGGATAGTATTGGTGCACAGATCAGCAACCCGTGCACGAGCGATTGTGACCCAGCCGAGTGGACCGTGGACGCATCATCGTGCGTCCTAAACGTTATCAGCCCAGCTGGATGTCGATCTTGCAACCTAGTCTGTTCAGCGCGAATGAGCGCACCGGGATACGTTGCGTGCTTCATCTGTGCGACCCAAATCTGTAGCGTGAGTTTATACAACTACTGTAGTTGTATTGATGCGATCTATTGCATCGTCGAACTCGGTCTCGACGGTGCGGAACGCCTCGAAGATGTATTCTTTTGAATAGCAGGTCCGCTATCGGAATCTTTATTTCTGGTTGATTTCACTTGGTACTTGTAGCGCGTCTCGAATACGTGATCGCGATGCAACCGAGCAAAGCCGAACTGGAGTGGGACGTCAACGCCAGCACGTCGCGAACAATAGAGGCTCTGCTCGCTACCCAGTTTGCAGTCGTCTGGGGGCTGGTCCTCCTCGTGGGAACGAGTCTGCTCCTCGCTATTGCTTCACGATACGTGACTGGAACAACGATGCTCGAACTTGTGGGAATTCTTGCTCTCGTTATGGGTGTTCCAATTCTTGCCTTCTGGGGCGTGTTACGGACGTTAACCGGAACCGGGAGGAAGAGAATGATAGCCCAGTATTTTTTCTTTGACCCGGCCCATCCCGAACGGACGATATTCGACCACGCTCCTCCTCGGCAGTATGCAGTAGCAGCGGCGGTCGGGTTCGTCGGGTATTTTGGGTCGATTTTTGTGTTCGAATCCCAGCCCGAATACGTACTTGGGGTGGCCTTCGCCGGCGCTGTACTCTGTTGTTTTTTCTGGTGGACCGCACCGAACAGGGGTCGTCTCGATGTCGAATCGGAGACGCTCGTAATATACAACCGACGCACACTCACCGAGGGCGGCGGAGGCAACCTTTGGGACCTGCTCCGCGGATTCAGCGGCGACGACCGGAGAACGTCTCTCAAGGACGTTGTCGGAACGACAGCAGTTCGTGTCGGCGACGTCGTCGTTCTCGCGCTCCAACACCGCGCTGGCTACGCGCCGACCCTCGTCGTCCTTCCGCCTCGAGTAGCGAATCGAATCGTTCAGGAATATGGCGACTGATCAGGGATGATGAGTGAATATTATGGAGATTGGAGTGTGTTAATTAAAATCCGTATATAATTAATCATAAGGATGGTAACCCAAGGTACTGTCTAGCACCCCCTCAGCTGACGTCTTTTAATCAATTAATTGACGTGATTTCTGGGTGTTGTAATAATGCACGAACTATTCACGTCAAGAGCGCACAGCTCGCCGGCGCGAAGGCCCGCATCATAGAGCAGTGCGACAATCGCCTCATTCCGTTCCTGAAGGTAGGGTACGACGGCGTCAGATAGGCAGACGCCTCGAAGCTGTTCCATCTCCTCGAGTTTTAGCCACGTTCGGACACAAACCCATTAGTATACTCAACGTCGGGATTGCTTAGCATGGGTTCTGTGGGCGACATGGTTTATAAGCAAGAAGGGTAAATCGGTCGGTGAACGTCTCAGTTTGTGCCAAACTCAGACGTTCGGCTGACAATATGACATACCACATAGAGAGATTGCAAGAGAATCACGGTTGGTGTCGCCGCTTTACCAGAAACAGGGGCTTCTCTGAATTCCGCTACATGGAGATGCGAATGGAACACTGGTAAGTAGCAAAAATCACTCTCGCTCAACTGCAGGTTCTTGTTTTTCGCTCTCTTTGGAGTCTACCTTCTGATCATCCGAGGAGTAACCGTGCTCAGTCTCAAGTAGCACTTCTACACGTTGTTCAAACTCTACTTCTGTGAGCTCTCCTTTTGCATATTGATCTTGAAGCTCTCCAAATGGATCTGTAGCATCTGATTGGGAAGAATCGGTAGAGACAGTGTCATTGGATTTAATCTGTGACTGATTCGAACTGAGTTGAGTCGCTACTGCCATAACAGCAGCAAACAAGATAACAAATATAGTTGCAAGCCCTGCAGCCGCAATTGAGCCCAGGATAGCCAATACGAGAATCAAAGGGATCCCCAAAGATGCAGCAAAAAGGGTAATCCTGGAAGGTTTGTGCATTCACGTTCTTCATCGGCCCCCTCTGATAAAATTCTAGTGGATGACATAACATGACGGAATACACATAGAAGTATTTGTGTCAATACTTTAGTGTCGATAGGTGCTTCATCTGTACGTAACGCGAGGCGGGTTTCGAGGTGAGACCCCTGTGGGGGTTCGATGTCGATGTATGCAGTTGCTCCGATGTATGCACGGGTAGCGTATTGAACGGAACCGCGGTGTGCATAGATCCCGCCGGTATCGGCCGTCACATACGCAACCTCGGTGTCGTCGACGTCGCCAGCTTCTCAATCGAGCCCGATCGCCGACTCGAGACCGATTCGAGAACTGAGTCGGCCGTACCAGAGGTATCTAGGTTCTAACTGTGCGAAAGGTATAATTGGCCGAGCAGAGAATAGAACCCTAAGGAGATGGCCCTGAAGAATATCCCCACTGTCGATGAACTGGCTGAAACGACTGGCCAGTCCAAGGAGCAGCTTCTGAAGGACCGAGAGGCTGCGGCGAAAATGTCGAGCAGTTCTGACGACGAGTAGCGGTATTTCTAATGAGCGAGCCAGGTTCTACCAATACAGTAGACCAGCTATTGGGTCACACGAAAGGGCCAGCGGAGCCGGTTACCGACCGTGATCTCACACGAGCACGGTCATCGGCTTATATTGTACACGGAAATTTTCACGAGCTGGCTCAGATATGCGATGATATCTCCACAACGGGAACGATTATTGTCGAGAAAGGAGCTGAGAAGACGGACGTTGAGAACGAGGTCTATCGGCGAGTTCACAACTACGTTTCGTCACTGTACTCCTACAACGAGCAGATCCGCTCTATTCTCAACAAGCGATTGAAACAGCACATCAGGAAGGGGTATTTCCTCCCAGCACGAGATAACAAGGCTGCACCAGACTATGTTCGGCGAGGGACGTTCCTCTGGGGACTACGGAACGATTTCCAGCATGGCGACTACTGGTGTCTCAGGGTTCGGTACGAAGGAACTCAAAATGGAACCGACTGCTATCAATTGTACTTCCAGAAACGCGATTTTGAAGCGACGCCGAAAGGGGATCTCGATAGCGCTGGCGACTATTTAGTCCATGCTTCGGACGAGGATCAGCAATATCCACTCCCGTATATTGGTAGCTTCCACCGGAACTTGTTTAGCGAATTTGAGAACGCCTTTGAAGAGTGGTGCGACAAAACCGCGCCTAGATCCAGCCGGAGAGTATTTGTTGCTCAAGTGGTGCTCCCGATTTTCCAAATGACTGTGAGTATCTTTTGAATTAAACTGCCCTTTGAGATGGGTTTGCGTTACCTGTAGAAGCGAATGGAACACTGTTCTCTCTTCCCATTACCAAATTCTCGTGGGATAAAGAGGATGCTAATGGATGCCGTATCCATTCTTACTTGGACATCTTTAGTGAATGCCAGAGCTGTGGATTTGTTTTGCAAGCGGTGAGCGACGCTGATTCCACTCCCCTGAACTGGGATTCATGTCCTAACTGCGGCGGAACTGGCTTCGATTTAATTGACACGTAGATGACCTGTACACAACACAGTTATCCATCTGTCGGCTACCGCGATAGTGTCGATTCGAGACGATCGCAACCGACCGATCAAAGCCGCCTTTAGAACTCTGATCGGCAAGTGGGTGTGGGGGAAACGGGAGGCCGACTTCGGCTTCGGCCCGGGTGCAGGCCCGTACTATCCCGATTGCTTGAGTAAGAAAACTCAAGCATGCAACAGACGATTGCCATACGTAATTACGTTTCTGGCATAGTAGTCGAAAGTCGTCTCACAGTTCCGGAACCACCAATATAGGCGTAACTCTCAACAGTTACTTCGGAAAAACAAGAAGTCGAGTTTAGCCGCTCAACTGAATCTTCGATCTCGGTCAGCAGTCGTCGTTAGTGTCGTCCTCGTCTAGCTCGTCAGCGTCGTGATCAGCGAGTTCGTCCTCGTCGACGTCAAACTCACCATCTTCGTTGAGTTCGTCTTCGTCAACGTCGAAGGCTTCGTCGTCATCGAACTCCGCTTCGAAGTCCTCAAGTTGCTCTTCGAGGGTCTGTGCATCTTCGGCGTCCTTGGGGAGTTCGATGTCAACCGGCTCGTTGTACGCTTCGAAGTACGTCGTTTCAGTGGCTGTGGTTTCGATACTCTCGATCGTATTCATGTCTTCACTCGCGTTGTCGTCATCGTCCGCTCCGAGATCCTCCATGAAGGTCTCAGTAGTAAGCTCAGTTTTGACCGGTAGGTCTGTCTCACAGTCGACCCACATCGTGACCGTCATCTCCTGATCTGGGCTCACAAGCTCTTCAGACATCTCATCGTCGACCGCTGCGTCAGTGGTATTGTCACCGTTTGCTGCGTCAAGATCTCCGTTTGCACCGTTGAGTCCATCGTTCCCGAGTTCACCCATCATCGTCTCCATGTATGCCTCTGTATCAACGTCGAGTTCAAGAACGTACGTGTCAGTCCCATCAACTTCTTCTTCACCAACTGCCTCTACGTCGGAAGCGTCAAGCAAGGACTTGTACTGGGTCAGTGGATCCTCAGCAACACCCTCACTTTCCGGTGCATCTAGCTGGAGCCATTCTGTCTCTTCTCCCGACTCCGTGGTACCCATATAGTACGTTCCGTCAGTGAGGTACACCTCAATCTCGACCGGTCCCTCTTCGAGTTCTTCGTCACCAGTGGCCTCAGTGGTTATCGCTTGGTTCATTTCCCCAGCGGTGACGTTGACTGCACCACTGCCATTACCTTCCGACTGTGTCTCTTGTTCTTCACTGTCCTCAACAACCGTACTCGAGGAACTCATCTCAGTCTCATACTCGTAGGACTCGATATCATCGATCGCGTCCTCGATGTCGTCAGCAGTTGGTTCTGCTGCACCGGCACCAGCACCCATCGAAACGAGCATGCCAATAGCAAGAAACACGGTTGCAATCACTACCATGCCACGCTGTATTCGTACCATAGTTCAATGGGTTGTACGTTACAGTACATAGACCTTTTTGTACTTTTGTAGTAACAGTATCTTAGCTGTATGAAGAACAGATCGGTCTAGCACACGAGATATACACGTAATCAGACGATAATAGTAAAGAGTGAGGCAGATACTGTTAGTATGTTCCTCAAAACCTATAGAATGGTTTATTTGACCATGGTGTAATGACTCAGACAAGATCTAATTGGCGAGTAATAGAAATGAGCCCAGAAACAGATCACTCCCTCCAAAGCGAGGAAAACGCGCATTTGAATCCTTGCTCGGAGTCCCAAGCATTATCTAGAAATAAAATATTTCATCTACTGAACACAACTCGTCGGCGAGAAGCAATCCGGTATCTTCTCGAAACAGGAGACCAGGTTGGACTACCGAAGCTTGCCAAACACATTGCAGCACTGGAACACGAAACATCTGTTGAGGACGTAACGCAGGCGCAATACCAGCGTATCTACATCCCACTCTATCAGTCACATCTCCCAAAGCTCGACGAAGCAGGAGTTATCCGGTACGATTCGACCAAAGGGCTCGTTGAGCCAACCACACAGCTGAATGTCTTTGCACCGTATCTTGAGCTCTCTCCTAACGAAGAGAACGATGCTCGGTCTAGTTCTGATACAATGGCCTTTGACATACAAGCGGTCGACAACTGGTATTTAGGGTCCGCTGGCCTCAGCGCGATACTGTTACTGGCCGTCACACTTGGGTTGATTCCGATCTCTGGAGAATTTCTTAGTGGTATCATCATTGCGCTGTTTCTCGTCGCGAATGGAGGTACAAGGCAGTAGTATGCAATGATGGTCACGTATCGATGAGAGTGGAACAGCAACCTCACAGGTAGAACTTCTAATCAGTACTATTATCACGACTTCATAGCGAGGTATAGAAAATGTCCATCAGGTGCTATTTTTTGGCCATGCAGATTCGAAATATTTTGAGAGCAAAAAAGAAAGTGGGAAAGTCCGAGTTAGGACCTGTTCTCGATGTACGAGAACATTCTCCAAAACGTGTATCGATAATTCTGGAGCAATACAGTCTATCGAAGTTTATCAAGGGTTACTAACAAATCCAGTGTGGTCTCCACAGGATACTTGAGACCGACCGATAGAGAACGGCGGGGTTTGAACTCAGACGCTTGCCTGAAATCATAACACACAACATAGAGAGTTACAAGAGAAAGACGGTTGGTGTCACCGCTTTACTGGAGACAGGGGCTTTTCTGGATACCGTTACATGGAGAGGCGGATTGACCGGCTTCGACTTATTCGCTCGTCAGTTCCCGGAGCTTTTCCCGTCCGGGAGCGATCAACTCATCGAGATATCCGGCTACTGCCTCTTTCGCATCTGCCGGGTGCAGCTCTCCGGACTCGAGCGCCGCTGCAAGGTCATCGTAGTAGTCGTAGGTCTGATTTCCACCGTACTTCTCGGGTCGTCGGACGGTCACTGACTCAAATCTCGGAAACACGTAGTACTCGAACAATTGGAGAACGGGATTCTCGCGATCACCCTCGGGATCACGGGTCGGGGGACAAAACGCCGACTCGATCTTTCGCTCGAGGTCCGCAGCCGAGTCCTCCATCGAGATCGTCGCTCCCTCACTCGAGGACATTTTCCCCTCGCCGGTTTCGAGATCGGAGAGGATGGGCGTGTGCAGACACGGTCGCGTCTCGTATCCCAACTCTGGCAATTTCTCCCGGGCGAGCATATGCACCTTCCGTTGATCGGTGCCACCGACAGCAAGATCGATACCGAGGAACTCGAAATCGAGGACCTGCATCAAGGGATATACCGTGTGGCTCACCGTTGCGGTGTCGCCGCTTTGGAGTTCGGCGACCGCTCGCTGGGCACGGTTGAGCGTCGTCGAGACACCGAGTTCGTGCAGATCGAGTGAGTAGTACGCTTCGAGTTGGAAGTCGGACCCGTAGACGTATTCGGTCTTCTCCTCGTCGAGGCCGTACGCGGCGAACTGTGCCTTCATTCGCTCCGCTGTCTCGTGAATTTCCTCGAAACTGCCCTTCCCGTTGAGATGTGCGTGAACGTCCGCCAGCAGGACGACAACATCCATCCCCGCTTCCTGCGCGTCAATGAGTTTGTTCGCCGTTAGAAGGTGGCCGAGGTGGAGGACACCGGACGGTTCGTAGCCGACGTAGACTCGTTTGTCTACCGGATTATCAGCGAGGTCACGCACCTCCTGCTCGGTAACGACTTCCTCAGTGTTCCGGGTGAGTAACTCGTAGGTATTCATACCAATTGTAGCTTCTCCGATTCGGAAATTTTCATATCATCCAATGCGTCGATTACAGTCGCCAGTTCATCGTTTACTGTCTCGACGAACTGGTGGGCGTGGTCTGTCGTCGTTGCCCCTGCTGAACACGGTTCAATGAGTTCCTCTTCCTCGAGAACGCGAAGTGAGTATCGAACCTTGTGATGCGGGAGATCAGTCCGGGTAGATAATTCGACGATGCCAATCGGTTCGGCCTGCCAGACGAGGACGAAGACCTCTAAATTCCGATTGAGAACATCGACCTCTTTCTCGAGACGGTCAATAATGGTTTGCCCGACCATACCACCTCAGCCTATTCGCCGAGAATGTATAAATTAATTTAATGTATGATATGACACCTGTAATACTAAATGCTATTCTACCACATGGTGTTCGCATTGATAGGTGTACACCCTGTACGGAACGATTGCTCGACTAATCTGGTCGGTATACCTCAATCGCTGTGTTACGTAGGATTGCGAACCTACCGATGGGTTTTTACAGAAAAGACAGTCAACTGAGGCCAGAGCGGGAGTCCACGCTGAATCCCACGACTTTAGTCGTGGGTAGCTCAAACGCAGAGAAGGCGCAATACCACGGCCCTCAGACCGCAGAAGACGTTAATCCAAAAGGTCATTCCTCAACTGAACTGTCGTACATCTCTCCGAACGCCTGTTCGCCGCGGATCAGTTCGTCTACGCCTTCTGTAAGTGTGACCTCTCCGAAGACCGTCGCCCGATAGTAGGTGTACAACCCGTCCTGTCCTCGTTCGGTGCGTTGTCGCTTCTCGACGAGGCTCACATCGAGAAGTTTGTTGAGATGGTAATGAAGGGTACTATCGTCGATCTGCATCGCCTCCTCAAGCTCCTTTGGACTCATCTCCCCACTGTGAACGAGTCGGTAGAGGATTTCGTACCGGGTCCGCTGACCAACGGCAGCATGCATCTCGAGGTATTCATCCAGAGAGAGGATACTGTCGTCGGGCAACAACTCCTCCGGATCATCTGGGAAGTCCCCATTAGCAGCGCGAGAATTCGTAGCCATCTTGCTTCGAAAGACGAGCGGAAGAGCCTTAGTCGTTATCAAGCCAGGACTTCCCGAAAATGCTCCTTTTTATATACTCTCGAAGAAGAGCAAACTCCATGGAAATTACGCGGAATCGAATCGCTGATCAGCTAGGTGACGTCAAATACGACCGGTTCCTGTTCTATCTGATGGGGCCGTACAAGTCGTTCAACCTCAACTATGTCCTGAGCGAAGAGGTGCGCCAAGAGATTGATATCAACGATCTTCCTGGACCGCTTCGAAAGCTTTTCCGGAATAAAGCCGATATCGACGAGGCACAGGCACTCTTGCGGCGAATACAAGGGGAGCTTCGAACGACACCCGGAGTAAACGCGTTTCTGGCTCTCGACGTCGATGTAGATACAAATGATGTGGATGCAGTAACCCAGAGTATCGAGTACACCCGGTGTAGCAACGCCACCGCGTTCATTGTTCCATTTCTTGGGCATAATTTCGGTGTCGGTGAGGAAGCTGGAAGCATCCTTGCCACTCTCGCAGAAACACACGGTGACCGGCTTGTCTTCGTTCATGAGGACAATGTGACAAGTGCCATGATTCGGTCGGCGAAAGTACGGTGGGATCTACGAATCGAAACGTACGACACTGAAGCAGAACTCGTCGACACCCTCCGACGATTCGTAGGCGAAATTATGCAGCGTGAGTACCGCGGTGGTCTCGATTACCTGCAGTGAGTGCGATATACGCAGGTACTACAGGCCACCGAACTCGGGAGCCAGCTAGCACAGGCGCTCACACAGAAACAGCGATACGATAGTCGTACTGAGACTGGAGGGGTTGTATCGCAAACTGGAAACTTTCTATCCACAGTGAAACAACCAGCAACGCCCAACTCTTGAGAGAAGTGGGGGGAGGGGAAGTGGGGGAGAGGAGAAACATCGCCACAGACGCGATCTGGGGTAAACGCTCTGTAGCGACGGTCGAAGTATAGAGCCATACCGACGTAACCATGCTGCAGTCGTTTGCAGTGTCGAGTTGATCAACTCGTCTGAAGCGAATTGACATCCGCCACGGACTGAAGCCGCAGTATTGTACCTGTCAGCGTATAGTCTACGCTACCAAGTCGCTCTGAGTGGAAGGAGCTACTTTCGTCAATTCACCTTCGACAGCGCGAAATTGTGAACTACCCCATCCTACCGCGCTCGGGCTTACCCAGCCCTCGCTTGTTGAGGGTGGGGCTTCCTGTTTCTGCGTCGGAACGTGCAGGAACAGACCCCACAGCGGTTCCAGACTCCGCAGGCGATTTCCCTTTACGGGCGGTTCGGAGTGTCCCACTCCTACCGAATTGACACTCGGCCACAACCGACGATGCACGCTTTTTGTCGCGTTTGAACAACGCCGAAAGCGTGGTGAGCATCTTACTACCCTCTTCGACTGTCGGGGTAGTAAGGATGCCGATTCACACGAAAACAAGACGTGCGGGCGCTGTATCCCCTCCCTGCTCGCTTCGCTTGCTGAGGAAGGGGGCTTAGCGCCCTCAATTACAGCTAAACCCACCCATCCTGAGCCGCCGGCCACGGAAGGTGAAACACGGACCCTCGAAATCGAGGACATCGGGGAACAGGGCGACGGCATTGCCGTGTCAAACGTGGATACGTGATCATCGTTCCCGATACGAAGCAGGGAGATCGTGTCAAGGTTAAAGTTACCGACCTTCGAGAGAATGTCGCTTTCGCGGAAGTTCTTGAGCAATCGTAAAAGACCCACTCAAGAAAGTAACCCCAATCTCACCAGCTCAGTGCGTCAACTCGAGGACGTCGTCGCTCTAAACGAAAAGCAGCGCGAGTTCCCCGCCCCACCGTGAGCGGGGGTGAAGCGCGTCCGCTCGGCTGCGTCCCTGTTTTTAAGTATCGGGACGCCCTACTACAGTTTGGAATCCACGTTATCGGCCTCGCAAAATCCGCGCACCCACTTCGGGATAAGACGCGGTGTCGTCCGAAAGACTTCGTCTTTCGTGATCACGAAAATCGGAGATTTTCGAACGACGCCGGGCCTGTGTCGCGCCCTCGTGAAGGGGCGGACGCCCACGGATACACCCGCCACGGCAGCAACAGACAACCTCTGTTGCGGTGGCATTTCCGGTGTGTTCGGGTGTTACTGGTTCCACGCGAGTCTCTCCAGAGACGAGCGCGGGCGAAATTACATTCGCCATCGGTCGTTCCGCTGGCTTCATGCCAGAGACCACGGCGAAGCCACGGGCCACCGCGCTCGTGGTACTTCACGTGAGTTCTGTGTAGTGGTTATCTGCCACCGCCAACCAACATACGCAACACCACCGTCTTAACCAACGAGAGGGAGGTCTCTACCGGGCCAGTGTTGGTTAATTTCGAGTTCGCTACTTCTTGTAGTCCTCGTCACGATCGCGGTGCGCCTTCCGACCCGCTAGCGTGTCGGGCCACTCCTCACCCTGGTACTCGCCAGCGTGTTTAGCGTTGGTATACTTGGAGAACTCCGCTTTCGCTCCGAACGTTCTCGAGCAATCGAAAGACGAACACTCGAAGAGGACGGTTCCGACGATCATGTCCAGATGGACAACTGGACGCGAGGACAGCAGATCACCTACGACTGGTTGGATGGCATCTTCTCGACGTGGGGGCCGTAGCGACGCTTACACTCGGTCATCCTGCTGTGTTGTCCCGGTAGTGTCGGCCACTGACAGTCTCCTGGCACGTAATCCGGTTCCGACGACCACGATGACGAGCAGTGCGAACATCCACGTCACTACGACGTGGGAGACGTTGAGTGACACGAGCAGTCCCCAATCCGGGACGCCGTCTACGATGACGAGATCGACGTCGAGTGGAACGAGCGCACCGAGGGCGTTCTCGCTCCCATGCATGATCATGACGAGCAGGATACTTCCACCCGAGCCGTTGTAGACCCAGGCCAGGAGTACCGAGAATCCGATGATGCCGACGAAGTACGAAAGCTGCGACGCGAGCGGCCACTGGGCGTGTGGAGCGGTCGGATCGAAGAACAATGGAAGGTGCCAGCCACCCCAGAGGACGCCGATCACGACGGCCGCGACGAGCCCACTGTAGCGCTGCTGGAGTTCCGGCTGGGCGAACCCACGCCAGCCGATCTCTTCCTGTCCACCTCCGATGAACGTCCCCAGGAGAATCCCGAACGCGAGCGTGAGCAGATTCGGTGAGAACGCGCCGAAATCGATTGGGCTACCGAGTACCGCGGCTATGGCTGCGGCACTCAGCGCGATGGCAGCAGGAATACCGATCGCGGCCACGTACCACTTCGGATGAACGCGCCAGTGAACAATACCACGGGCCCACGCTCGAAGATCGTCGTCACTGACGTGAACCACGATCACGGCAGCGATCGCGGGTCCAAGCGCACTGAGAAACCCGCTGAGGATCCAGCGCGTCCACGACGGCTCCATTTGCAGGGCGATCACGATTCCGTTGAGACTCCAGGAGATTGCGTACGTGAGAAGGAAAAACGAAACGAGACGGTGCGTTCGAATCCAGACTGTGAGCATGATATTTCCCGAATGTACACGGTTGAGGGACTCAAGCTATCGGTTTTCGTTTTCCTGGTTTCGATCGGCTCTTCCCCTCACTTTCGAATTCGTCCGTTCCTGCTTTCCGAGAATCTAACACGAAGGCTATGCAGATGTGCGCCCATCTATTCACCATGACTAACAGAAGTACGTGGATCAATGCAGCTATTGGAGCAGTCATCACGATCGCACTCTCGTTCACAGGATTCTCGCCACTCCTCGGTGGGGGTGTTGCGGGATATCTTCAGAGAGAACTACCCAAGCGTGGAGCCAAAGTCGGAGCAATCTCCGGTGCGATTGCCACCCTCCCGGTCGTCCTCGTGATGTGTCTGGGACTGCTGTTGTACGCCGGAATCCCCGCAGCCAGCCTAGGCGCTCCCGGCGGTCTGGAACTGGCGATCATCTTCCTGATCATGTTGCCGATGCTCGCACTCTGGTTCGTGGGACTGAGCACCGCTGGTGGCTATCTCGGTGGGTATCTTCACACCAGTTCTCAACCACCAACCGAGGGCAATCTGCGAGTCGAACAGTGAGGGCCCGGCCGTTTCCGTCCAGTATCAACCCCTTTGATACGCGAATTTCCTCACGTATCGATACAGACCGATCACGACGAACGAGTTCATCGAAATACTCGACAGCAGTAGACACTGGTTCCGTCTCATCGTCCACCTCGATCTCTCGTCTTCGTTATCCGCTCGGAGACTCCGTCCGTGTGCAACACCGGCGATAATCCACCCTGTCAGTGCGAGCGTCAGTAACGTGAGCGAGAGTCTGCGTATACCGCCACAGATGCGGTGAGACCGTATAATTGTTCGAGCCCCAATAGACGCGTTCGCTGGTCACATTCAGTCTTTGAGCAATTCGACGACGCCCCGGTTCCCATCGACTCGAATTCGCTGTCCTGTTTCTATCTGCTCCGTCGCTCCAGCGACCACTACCGATGGGATGCCGTACTCTCGGGCGACGATCGACCCGTGGGTCATCTTCCCGCCGTTATTGGTCACCAGTCCGGCTGCGTTGAGAAACAGCGGCGTCCACCCGGGGTCGGTGTGTGGGGCGACGAGTATCTCCTCAGTTTCGAGGGAGGCGTCGCTCGGTTCTTCGATGACCCGAGCCTGCCCTTCTGCGACACCACTGGCTGTCGGTATCCCTGCGAGTCCGTCGGTATCGACATCCGAACCAATATCGCCTCGGGGGATCTCCCCGTCACTCGTGATGAGACGCGGTGCACGAAGTTGCTGATTGTGGAACTGTTCGGCCCGCCGTGCATCGATATCGATGTCGATCGGCGTGTCGGGATTCGAGAGTTCGGACAGCAGTTCGTCGAAGTCGTAGAGCCAGACGTCGTTCACGTCTTCGAGACGGCTTTCACGTTCCAGTTTCTCACCAGCTGCGAGTACCTGTCGCCGGGTTTCATCCAGCAGTTGCGAGAGAGCGTACTTGGTGACCTCCCGCATCGAGAGATAGCTCCGGTACCGCAGCGCGAACGGACGGACGAGACGTCGTCGAATCGAGCCGAACCGTTCTCCACCCGCCTGTCGTTCGAGGCGAGTGATCGCTCGCTCGGCTTCGGTCTCCAGGCGTTCGACGTGAGTTCTGTGGTCTCCAGGTTCGCCAGTTTCGAGTTTCGCCCGAACGGTGCCCAACAGCTGTGACGGATCCTCGTGATATCGTGGGCGAGAGAACTCGATTTCGGCGGGGGCCCTGAACCCATACGCATCGAGGAAGTTCTCGAGCGCAGCAGTGAATTCTTCGCCGCCAGCTACCTCGCGTATCTCGTCGAGGCTACAGCCCTCTTTGAGCGCTCCTTCGACTTGCGGGTTGTCGCGGGCGATATCAGTGACGTCACCCAATTCGATCATCATCGCAGTGGTGACGTTTTCACGCAACCCTCGTTCGAGGGCCTCGAACTCGTCGTCGGCGTCGGGGCAGAGCCGCCGCAGGGCCGCCCTGTAGAAGTAGACGTTCCACAGCTTCAACGCCACCTCCATGGCTTCCCAGCTGAACTCGTCGTTCTTTTCGAGAGCGATCCGCAGCCGGGCTGCCTCCGAGTCCCCCGTCCGAATCTCCCGAATCATCTCCTCCGCTGTGGCGTCTGCCCACTGGCGTGCTCTGCGTGGAGCCTGCTCGTACGAGCTGCTCACCAACCCCTGAAGGATGGAACCGAGCGTCTGTCCGACGACGGGAGCTAACTTCCCGATCGTCGAAGCAGTCTGCGTTAGCGACGTGCCCCGAAGCACGGACGATTGGGCCAGTTCGTCACCACGCTGTTCACGAACGGCTTCGAGGGGCGCGATTGCTTGCCTATCGAAGTCGTTGAGCCCTTCGAGGAGGATCGGTGCAAGCCTATCTGATTGCAGGAGCGACGTAACGTCTATGTACACCATCCCACACGCGGTCGCACTCGACAACCCAGTCTCGGGATCGGACCCGACTCGGTCGAACAGTCCGTCCATCGTCCGCGACCAGTAATCGACAACGAGCGGCGGCATCACCTCGGTCATCCCCTGCCGGTGATTCCAGCTGTAGTAGACGTGCAGCGCGTCGTCATCGGGCCGCGGTTCAGGGAGTGGCGAAAGCGTGGTTATCGGGCGCGTTTGCAGCATCCAGAACTGGCCGTCGGCGATCGACCACTCGATATCCTGTGGAGAGTCGAACGAACGTTCGATCCCCTCACCGTAGGCGACGAGCGTCGTCACCTGCTCGTCGGTGAGAACTCGGTCGTCCTTGGCGTCCGGTACGCCTCCGTTCTCGATGTCAATGACCGGTTCGTTCGCGCCGACCGGATCGGATCCATCGTCGCCACTGACTCCGGCACGGTATTCGAGAATGTCGCCGGATTCTCGGTCTACCCGAACGTTTTCCGCTGTCACCGTTCCCGAAACGACCGCTTCACCCAGTCCGGTCGAGGCGTCAATCGAGGCGACAGTTCGCTTGCCGGTGAGCGGATCGGCCGTGAATAGCACGCCGGATGCGTCGGCGTCAATCATCTCCTGAACGACTACGCACATCGACACCTCCTCGTGTGCGATCTCGTTTCGCGCTCGGTACGATACCGCCCGATCGGTGAACAGACTCGCCATACACTCCAGAACCGCGTCCGTAACGTCCGCGAGGCTGTTCACGTCGAGGACCGTGCTATGTTGTCCGGCGAACGAGGCCGTCGGGAGGTCCTCGGCTGTCGCACTCGACCTGGCGACGTACGAGACACCAGATTCCAGCTGGACCTCAATAGATTCCTGGACGTCCTCTGGGAGTTCTTTTGCTCGAATGGTATCCCGGAGTTCCGTCGCTCGCTCCCGCAACCTCTCGGTATCGATCGGATTCGTGGCTTCGAGGTCGTCGATCATCGCGGACATCTCCTTGTCTTCCGCGAGTTCTTCGTAGACAGCCGTCGTCACGCAGAACCCGTCCGGAACGGGAAGCCCGGCCGAGACGAGTTTGGCGAGGTTTGCTCCCTTCCCGCCGGAGAGTTCAGTATTCGTGGCCTGCGGGTCCGATAAGGAAAGTACAGCGGGAGCTCGTTCGAGGATGGCCATACTCCTCTTTCGATTACTTCCGTATTTTACCTTCTTGTGGGTGAGTTTGATAGTCTCATCCAGCAAGTCTATTGATCCGGAGCCCGACGTGATATCGATGCATTGCTCGCTCTCGTTCGAGAGTTCCGGGGGCCTCCTCCTGTAACTGATCCTCTCTCGGATATCCGATATTGTGGCTCACTGTTCGTCTATCAGTATTAGTAGACAGAGAACGACAGGAATGTATTCGTCACGGCGTGTCGAATCACAGACACTCAGGCGAGAAGCGTAACAGAGAGTCTTCACAACCGTGGCATCACGAAAAGGCCAGCCAGAATCGCCAGGTTCGCCAGAACGCCTGCTGAGGCGACGGTCCAATCGAACGTTGTGAGAACCAGTGAAAACGCGGTAACTGCGAGCAGCAGTTCTCGCCAGTAGCGCCAGTCAGTCACCAGTGCGACAGCCGAAGCGACGAACCCAACGCCGGCCACGGCAGTCAAGACGGCGAAGATCCGTATCCCGACATCTCCCACGTCAACGGCGCCCCCGAGCAATGTGGTTTTGTACGGGAGGTCAGCCATTTCGATTAGCTCGAAGTATACCCCGATCCCGAGGAAGTGAATGACTCCGTGGATCCCAACTGCAATTGCTGCGAGGTACATGGGGTTCCTACCCATCAGGATTCACCACTTTCGAACTGTTATACCAGTTTCACGGCTACGATAGTCGGCAGTCTAGCTGAATCCGTCTGGAACTGTAAAACGTCGGGTTAGTAACACCGTCTCATTCAGGGCACTGTCTAGTTCAGCACCTCCTCAGCTGGCGTTTTTCCATCGAGCGATTGATGCGGTCTTTAATAATTGTAGTAATACACGAACTGTTCAATCCATTCGCGTGCGCTCTCCCGACTGCCCACCCAAGAGTTATGAAAACGGTCGACTCGAATTTTGAAGGTATAAAACCACTTTTCGACGAGGTTTCGGTCGGTATAGTCCACCCGACCGTCCAATCCTAATCGAGCAAGGGCAGTCCGATAGCCAAATTGATCGACGAGAAACTCAGCCTCGGAGAGATCGTGTTTCTCACGGAGTCCATGCAGAAATGCAGCTGCCGGATCAGTGCCATGCCGAC
>JGI2924J29684_1077474_pt1 | contig 17499 bp, 14 predicted proteins | sample BenlonsequencITS_FD_29684 | JGI IMG/M metagenome (IMG submission 29684)
CAGCTCCCAGTAAATAAAGCACATAGATGAGGCTTATTTGTGAGGGATTTAAGCAGTAGGGTGCTTTGCTCAGCCTAAATGGCAAATACGTTAACACACTTATAAAACTGGCATGCATTGCCGCACCTACTAGATAGGCTCCCAGCAAATGGCGGTTACGCAGGTGATCATAAAAGGAGTTAAGAGTATTTTTGAAGTTTTCTTTGGGAGCCGAGTCACTGACAGCTAAGGAGAGGTTTGCAGCTGGATTCAGTTCGTTGGGCAGGATTCTGTCAATAAGAATCCATGCTATTAATGTGTCGAAAGCGGCACTGAAGAAGCCGGCTTTCCAATCTAAGAACTGGCTAAATGTACCTATCTCGATTCTGCCAAGCGGTCCCGCTATGGCAGATGCAGCGGCAAAAATCCCCATACCCGCACCACGTTCCGTTGGCAGGAAAATATCATTAACATAAGAAATAACGGTCGTCATGTACCCTGGCAACAAAAGTCCCTGTAAAGCACGTAAAAGGAGCAAAACTCTAAAATTTGGCGCTATAGTCAACAATAACGTTGGAATGATTAATCCCACGGTACTCCAACGCATAACTGTCCATCGTCCATATCGGTCTGAAACGCATCCGTAAAGAAGAGAAAATAAAGCAATTAAAATTAAGGGTAAAGATATTATTAAGCTGACTGTTTGAGGCGGTTGATGATAAACTTGAGTTAAAGAGGGAAGAATCGGCTGTGGGCTATAGATATTAGCAAATACAAATAGGGTTGAAAAAAAGAGAGCTATTTTTTGTTTGCGCGTTAGTCCAATCCCATCGGCTCTGCTCGAATTTATTAAATTCAAAGGAAATTCCTCCTTGGGTATTTTAGATGAATTTAATATGCCCTTCAAATGAGCCACCTATATTAAAGTAAGATTAAAAATGATTGAGATTTTTTAATCCATTGATTGCTGAAATTTTCTGTGATCTGTGGATTTCTAAAGAGAACTTGGGCAAAATTCAACTCTAAGATGGATGAATAATAAAAGGAAATAGAGAATACTTGTAGAACCTTTAAGCTGGATTCATTATGATCGAAAAGTTCCCGAGTGAAGAAATAGTGACAAAGCGGCTCAAGGAGGATGATATTTTGCTGAAATGGCTTATCATGAGTTACAATTTGCCGTCAGAGCCATCAAGATTAAGAGTAGGTACTTGGAGAAGCCTGAAAAAGTTAGGGGCCGTCAATATTCATCAATCGTTATGGCTGCTGCCAATGAACGATGAGAATTATACAGCGTTGGCAACAGTCGCTTCGAATATCAGCGAGAATCATGGAGAAGTTCTCTTGATGCAGACCATTGCTATGGAAGAAAACTATGAAAAGGCCATGATCTCCCGCTTTAATAAAGCGAGAGAAATTGAATATGAGGAAATCATTGATAAATGTAATGATTATTTTTCTGAAATAAATAAAGAACTAGAGCGAAAAAACTTTACCTTTGCCGAAGCCGAAGAGAATGAGGAAGAACTGGAAAAACTTCTATCCTGGTTTGAAAAGGTAAAATTTAGAGACGTTTTTGTCTCGCCGCTGCGGGAGGCAACGGAAAAGAAACTTGAAGAATGTCGGAAGTGTTTTGAGGATTTTAACAGTAAAACCTTCGAAAATGAAAAGAACGACCCGCCGCCAGAAATAAAGATCGTTAAAGAGTGAAAATTAATAATGTTATAACGCTGCCCTGTTTTAAAAATATATAAAAAGGCCAAAAGGAGAAAGAACTTTCGGAGTTCGTTTTTCTTTTGGCCTTTTTCTAAGCTTGATCCTTATAAATGTTCTTTTTCTGTTTTACAAATTTTAAAGATAAATTTAAGGTTAATTAAAGGTTTATATAGTACCCTTCAATATGAAGATAAAGACTGAACCATAGTCTTAAGACTATAGCTATTTCAGAAAACGAATAAAATTTTATTGTTACATTATAGAGATTGAATAGAGATGGGAGTGCTATAGTTGCCAATACTGTCGGAACAAACTTTTAACAGAGTAACAAAAGTTTTGTTAGCTCCGGTTAGTCCGCTGCAGATTTTTTTAGATGCACCAAGCCCGACCCATGGTTACTGTTTGCAGCAAGCTTACGATATTCTAAGACAAGATGGTAAAGATGAGGTGGCTGCTTACTTTTGCTCATATGATAATGACCTTCAAGAAGGTCTTTCTTGGGCAGATCGGGGCTGGAAGAATATTTGTCATTATTTTTACGACCCTGAAAAACAAGGGAGAGTACACTGGCCGGGAGCGGATGCCGAATGTCAATATTATTTCAACAAAGCTGCTGCTGCGTTTCAACGAAATATATCAAAAGGTATGTTCTATTTAGGTGCCGCTTTACACATCGTGCAAGATATGTGCGTGCCTCATCATGCGTTGGGTGTGATTTTTGACGGGCATCAAGAGTTCGAACGATGGACCATAAATAATCTGGATTGCTTTATTGTTAAGGGAAACGGGATTTATAAATCATTTACTCACCCAACTCAATGGATTAGATATAACGCTGAAATAGCTTCTCGCTTCTTTCAGCTTGTTTCACAAGAAAATGGCTGCAGCGAAGAGAGTTATAATGCAGCTGCCGGAAAACTCCTGCCGCTGACGGTATTGACTACAGCTGGTTTCTTAGATTTTGCTAAACCTTTTCTCCAGCGAGGGTAAAAGTATACGGTGAACTAAACTGAAGACGAGCACAAGGGGCTGTTCTGCGCAAAATGCATAAGCGACCCCCATTAAATAAAACCCTGCATCAATAGTGGTTTAAATCAGCCACTTATGCAGGGTTTTATTTATTAAAACGTATCTGCTTATTATGCAACGGCCCTGTATTTTTTGATTACATCAGGTTAGTTGCTGATTGGGAGCTGTATAGCACTGCTGGTTGTTGAGGTAGGAGGTGTCGTATTCGTATCTCCAGTACCCAAACGTAAATTGACTCGATCGATTACCCAGTCCGGCAGACCAACAGTTCCTCCAAGAACATTGACTTGCGGAGTGGCTCCGGTATTATGCAGGGTTATGAGATAATCCCGTATTGCCGCAGGGAGATGACCCGCTTTAGGATCAACTAATAAGATTGGTGCATTATTTTGAGCAGCTAAGGTACTGCCGGAAAGGGCATCGGCAAAATCGAAACCGTTAGCTAAATAGATCTGAGTCGGATTTGGGTAAAATTTATACAAGATCTGTGATAAAGTCTCAAAGCGATCCTGTCCGCCAAATCTTTGGATTTGGGCGTTAGGTGCGGTGCTCTGAAGTTCCGTTTGAATGGAATTGTGTAAGACAAATGTTCCGCCGACAATGTAAATGTTGGAGGGTTGATCTGAGGTAACGAAATCCTTCACACTCTGAGGTAACTGGTTCGGTCCGCTCAACAGGATAGGCCATCCCTTGCTGGCAGCAATTGAAGCAACACCTAAAGCATCAGGGAAATCATAACCGCTGGCAATGACGATCGGGGAGCCGGTTGTAACATTGAGACTTTTGACAATAAGAGCATCTGTGGCAAAGCGATCGGTTCCGCCCAATCGAGTGACAGTGTAACCAGCATTTAACAACCAGTCTTCGACTTTACGGGGAACAACGGCGGCGCCCCCAACAATAGTGACGGTTCCCCCGGATGTCATATGGCTTTTAATAAAGTTCAAACTGGCTAGTGAATCGTGCATTGTCGTACCCACAAGGATAATGGGGGCTTGCTGCTTTGCCGCCAAGGTACTGGCAGCCAAAGCATCCGGAAAACTATAAGCAGAAGCAAGTATAACATTTTGCACTTGCTGTCCCTGAAATTCTTGACGAGCGATGGCTATAGATGTTTGGAACCGGTCTTGTCCGGCAAAACGATTGTATTTTGGGGCTGCTTGGACACTTCCCGCGAACGAAAAGAGAAGCAGGGCACATGTTGTGATCGCTGTGGCTAACTTTATGTTCTTCTTCATTTTTATCCTCCTCAAATTCAGATTATAAGTAAGATGGCAGGTAAAATTAATAATTCTATAGGCTATCCCTCCTAGTTCGTTTATTAGATTGTTTTTAGAGTTTTAGGGTTTGAGTTGAAAGAAGTTAGGTAACTTAAATTACATGGATAGACTAACAGGCAAAGCTGAGAATTTCCTGAGAATGAACAAATTATTTTTATGCAGGGAATTGCATTGATGTATTTACCTAAATTTAACATTGAGTTTACAGAAAATGAATTGTAACGCCTGTCACATTCAATTATAATCCATGTAACTGGTATTACATTTGTGAAAAACGTAAAAAGAAGGAATGCCTATGTAACTTATAAATGTTTTTTGTGCTTAAAGAATTATTACATAAACTATTTATTTGACAATGACGAAAGATAGATAATATTAGCCACATTATAGTGTAATCATTTCATAATAACTGAAAGGAAGGTTACAACCATGAATCGATATAGTTACAAAAAACTGTCTGTTATACTTATGTCTATTGCGGTCTTAGGCAGCGCACTGACAGGCTGCGGTACTTCCTCCAAGGTATCGGCCGGCCCTTCGTCCACCAATACGGCCTCCGTTTCATCTAAACAACTGGTATTTTACTCAGCCCAAGGTTACGACGATGCTATGGCCAAGGCCTTTCAGGCTAAAACCGGCATTAAAGTTAATCTCGTTGATATGTCCACCGGACCTTTGGCGGCTAAGATTGAAGCGGAGAAGTCCAACTCTCACTGGGATGTGGCCTGGTTCGACGGTGACGCTACCATGCAAGCTTTAGATAACGAAGGTTTGCTTATGCAGGGCTGGGCACCGAAGGATGCCTCTAATTTGACGCAGCTGGGGCAATCATTGGTTCCTGCTGATAAAGCGTACTATCCGACAGGTGTCACAGCTGCGGCGGCCATCGGTGTAAATTCAAAGTTGCTGCCTCGTTCAGAGTATCCAAAAGATTGGAATGATCTCCTTAAGCCAACCTTTAAGAATGCCCTGGCTATGAATAATCCCAGTGTTTCAGGACCTACGTTTCCTTATGTCGCGGGTATACTTAATCTCATGGGCGATGCCCAGGGGAAACAGTTTTTTGCCTCATTAAAAGACAACGGTATGAAGGTGGGGGAAACTAATGATGTAGAAATTAAATCGTTATTGAACGGGCAGGTAAAGGCTGTCACGATTCAAGACTCAGCTTTGGTTGCAGCGAAAGCAGATGGCAATCCCATTGATATTATTTATCCCTCCTCGGGAGTGTTCACGTTACCTGGCGTCATTGCTGTAAACAAAAATGCTCCCAATGCGGAAGCTGCTAAACAATTTGTGGAATTTGTCCTTTCACCCGAAGGACAAAAAGTGATGCTTGATCCTAAGAATGGCGGCGGCGACTCTTATTTTAATCCCATCATAACCGGCGTTGAGGGCAGTTCTGTGCGTCAGAGCGACGGCATCAATTGGCTGAAGGTTGATCCTGTCAAATCCGCGCAGGATGAAAATGATATTAAGAAGTGGTTTAACGATGCAATTATTCACTAAATTTGAGTTAAAAAAGCTGGGAACGTCATTTTACGATATTTTAGGCGTGGCGTTCCTTGCCCTCCTCATTGGTTACCCCTTATCAGCCCTCTTATTACAAATTGTTTTTCCGAATTTATATAGTGTGCATATGAGCTTGGTGCCTTCCCTGGCTTCCTTGAAGGAAGTCTTTACTGACAAGGAAAATCTTAACGCGGTACTTAACTCTATTTTTATTGGGGCTGCGGGAACCCTTGTAGCTTCAATTTTAGGTACCCTTATCGCTTTTGCTGCGCAAGAACAGTCCGGTTTTAAGCGTACCTTAATAGACGCTCTGGTTTGGTTGATCTTCTTCCTCCCTTCCTATATTGTTGCCGAAGGTTGGGTAATGTTTATGCAGGATGGCGGCATTCTTGCCCAGATGCTGAAGCTGCCTAACGGCTGGTCCTTTTGGTTCTTCTCTCGTTGGGGCGTGATCTTGATCATGGGTTTTAGCTATTTTCCCTATGTCTACTTCAGCATGCAGCAGGGTATCAGAAACGTGAATAGTGATTTAATTAAGGCCGGACGTTTGGCAGGCGGAAGCCGTGTTCAAGTCTTTCAAAAAATTGTTTTGCCCCTGCTGACGCCGTCCTTGCTTGCTGGTGCTTCCATAGCCTTTGCCGAGGCTTTCGGTGATTTCGGGCTGCCTGCTGCCCTTATGGACCAGACCCAATTATCGTTGCTTCCTTACCAAATTTATGTTTCCCTTGGTCAGTCTCCGGTTAATTATCCGGCAGCATCCTGTTTGTCCTTTTTAGTTATCTTAATTTCGGCAGGAGCGATTCTGCTTCAGTTTTTTTGGATGCGCAAGAAAGACTACAGTTCGATTTTAGCTCGTAAGGATTCAGTTGTTTTTGTGAAAAGGAAGAGCACGCTGCTGACCATCGGTGCATTCTTTATCTTGGCTGTTAGCTTGCTCGTCCCCCTTGGAAGTACTATTATTGCTTCCCTTTGGAAAGTTTGGGCCAATGGACTAAGCTTAGGCAATTGGACCTTTGAAAATTACAGCAAAGCGCTTAAGATTGGCAGTGCAGGGATAAATGCTCTCGGAAGTTCTCTGGAATACGCCCTTGCAGTAGCCGTCTTGACAATGATTTTAGGTGTAATTTTGGCTTACCAGATGTCCTTTAAAAAGTCTGCTGCCAATTCCTTTCTCAATATTTTAACCATGTCTGTTATTGCAGTTCCCGGTATCGTCCTTGCGGCAGCTTTTGTCTTTGCTTGGAACGGTGTTTGGCTTATTCCTTTAAACCTTGTGCTTTATGGAACTCCTATTTGCCTCGGCTTAGCTTTTATGGCAACCTATTTGCCTTACTCTATCAGACTGCAGTTAGGGGCTATGGGTCAGCTGCCTCTCAATTTGATTAAGGCTGCACGAGTGCAAGGGGCCGGTGAAATCGTTGTCCTGCGCAAAATTATTCTTCCCTTGGTAGCTGGGACCGCCATTTCCACCTTTTTTATGACCTTTACTAAGATTATTTTCGAATTACCGGCATCGATGCTCCTCTATCCGCCGGGGAGTCCAACCTTTTCAGTAACCATTCAGCATTACTTTAGTGAATCTCACTGGTCAAAGGGAAGTGCCTTGTCTGTGATTGGTTTATTCATCTTGCTGGCTGCCTATAGCCTTGGCCGCTATTTGATGGAGCATTTCAGCAAAGGGAAAGGGTTGGAAGAAAACCCGGAATTGGAATTGGCCCAGGAGCCGGTCCTGCTTAGTAATGAGGAGGTAATCATATGAACCTAGTGCTTGAAGATGTAACAAAACATTACGGAAGCAAATTAGTCCTTGACAGGCTTTCGCTGTCAATTTCTGAAGGCAGCTGTGTGGCTTTACTGGGCCCTTCGGGCTGCGGTAAAACTACTCTCTTAAATGCTTTAGCCGGTTTAACAGATATTGACGGCGGCAAAATTCGCTATGATGAGCTGACTTGGTCTGCTAAGGGCTATACTATGGTTCCTGAAGAGCGAAATATCGGCATGGTCTTCCAGGACTTTGCGCTTTGGCCGCATATGAATGTTTTTGAAAATATTGCTTTTAGTCTGCGCTTAAAGAAGTATCCTGTTAAGAAGATCAAAGAGCAGGTGGCTGAAGTTCTTGAGGCCGTGCAGATGAATGGTTTTGAAAAACGATACCCAAATCAATTGTCAGGAGGACAGCGGCAGCGGGTGGCAATAGCCCGAGCCTTGGTTACTCATCCGTCGATCATGCTGATGGATGAGCCCTTGTCCAGTTTAGATGCTCAGTTAAGGGAAAAAATGCGTTGGGAAATCATGAGGATTGTACGAGGGGCTGGGATTACGACGGTTTATGTTACTCATGACCAAGCCGAGGCTTTAAGTCTGGCTGATCATGTGGTTCTCTTGAATCGGGGAAGAATCGAACAAGCCGATAGCCCCACCAGGCTCTATCGTGAACCGGCTACGGTTTTTGCTGCCAATTTCCTGGGATGTTCCAATATACTTCATGGCCGGGTCATTGAACGATGCGGTGACCATTCTTTAATCAACTGTCAGGGACTAGACATTTATACTATGGGAAAGCTATTACCGGGGCAGGAGGCTAAAGTTATGATTCGCTCGGGAGATATATTCATCAACAAGCAAAGTCAGGGCCCAGGGACCCTTCTCGAGGCTAAAGTTCTTCAGAGATCCTTTCAGGGAGTCACATGGCAATACAAAGTGGCATTAGAAAAAGTCCCTGACATACAGCTTGAGGTATGGAGCACTCAAGAAATTGAAGTAACTGATTCTATCCAAATATGGCTTCCGGCGGAAGGATGCCGGGTTCTAAGAGAAATGTCGGACGATAGTGAGCCGGCCGTCGATTATAAAGTTAGTTAACCAAGAAAATAATGTATTGTTACAGTTGATATGATATAGTAAGATGGCAATGTAACGAACGTTACATTGCCATCTTACTGAAAGGAGAATGAGAAATGTACTGGTCTTCAATTTTACCGTCTTTTCTAGCCTCAATGGTCGAATTTGTTGAAGCTCTTACGATTGTATTAGTTGTTGGAGTGACCATTAATTGGAGGAGCAGTCTCCTGGGCGCTGGGGCAGCAGCTTTGACCCTGGCAGTTTTGGTGGCTGTTTTTGGTTCAACCTTAGTAGTGTTTATTCCCATTGAGGTTTTGAGACAAGTCATTGGAATTATCCTGATTCTCTTTGGTATGCAATGGCTTAAAAAAGCTTTGCTTCGTTATAGCGGTTTGAAATCCATGCATGATGAAGCAGCAATTTATGAAGAGCGGATGCGAGAACTTCGGGCCCACGGGAAGGCTGAACCTCGGAAGTTTAATGGCTTTGGTTTTCTTACTTCCTATAAAAGTGTTCTCTTAGAGGGGTTGGAAGTGGCATTCATTGTTATTACCTTCGGTTCTACAGTTTCTGCGGATAAGCTCAGCGGGATTTGGACAGCGGCAGAGGGAGCTTTATTGGCGTTAATCATGGTTGTGATCCTGGGAATGTTAATTCGAGGGCCGTTGACGAAGATTCCGGAAAATACCTTGAAGTTTTCTGTAGGGATTATGCTGGTGACTTTTGGTACTTTCTGGACCGGTGAGGGGTTAGGAATTCGATGGCCATATGCTGATGGGTTCTTGTTCGTTTTGATTATTTTCTATTTGGCCTTAAGTTTCTTCATTATTAAGTGGTTAAAGCCTTATGGAATTGAGCAGAAGACAAAACTTATGGCAGGAGGAAAGAGCTGATGCTTTTTTTCAAGAAGATATTTGATTTTTTCTGTGGTGATTGGAGAATTTTCTGGGGTATTACCCTAACGATTATCATTGTCAAACTGATTGAAAGCTGGGAGGTACCTAACCCGGTTTCGCAGGCTGTTTTTTTACTGGGCATTTCACTTAGCTTGGCATTTTCTCTTAAACGGGAAACATCAGTATAATATTACCGACAGTCCAAAAACCATATTCAAGCGAACCATAATGTTCGAAAACTTACCTCGGCCGTTCTTTTTAAATAATGTTAAATAGGGGTAGGGTCCCCTGTCGAAGTTTCGCGATTCATCGTTAGCTGAACGAATTGACTAAAGAATCAGCCCCGGCGTTCATTCTGCTGGGCTGATTCTTTGATTGCGAGATGTGTGTGTTAAGTTTAGCTGAACTTATAAATACGCTTAATTAGTTTCAGGCCGTGTGCCAGGATGCGCGGATTGATTTTCTGGGTGATGTCGATAAATAGATTGATAAAACTGCCTCGCAGTTCAGTATACAGCTTTTCGTCTCTTTGTTTTATCGAATCCCAAAGCTGGTCTGCCTTGCGGCGGAGCGTCTTGTCCTCTGCAATATACAAATGCGTAACGGTGGTAGCCACCATCATCGAAAGATAGAAAAGCATGTATTGCTTAAGGCTTTTATATTCAATGTCCTCAAAAACATTGTAGGCCTCAATCATCATACGCGTTACTTTAATCTGCTGGTCGATCCGCTTAATCATAACCTGGGTGCTGACGGATTGTCCTGCCCGGCCGATTAAATAGTGATAGGGAGAAAGGTCCAGATAAACTAAGCTTTTAACATAGGGAAGAGGCAAATAAGCAATAAGGTTGTCGACGTAAAACGTGTGTTCCGGCAGTTTAATCCCGCACTGTCTTAATAATTCTGTGCGGTAAAACATGGAATGCATGAGCATCAATTGGTCGAAGCGGAAAGAACCCATATTATCCCAGGAGATAATCTTTCCTTCGGGAAAAACGTTACTGTAGCGCATCACTTTTTGTTTGCCGTTATAGGAATATTCATAAACATAGTTTGCAATCAGCAGATCCACGGAGGGATTGCTGCGCAGCCAGGAAAGCAGCGACAGGAAGTCCGAAGGATCTAACCAGTCGTCGCTGTCAACAACTTTAAAATATTCGCCTGTGGCAACCTCTAGGCCGCGGTTGACTGCCGAACCATGCCCGCCGTTTTCTTTCTGCTCAAGGCGGACGATTGCGGGAAAGCGATCACAGTACTCTTGGGCGACGGCCGCTGTGTTGTCTGTTGAACCATCATCAACGACGATAACTTCTATCTCCGGTCCGCCTTGAATGAGCGTATCCAGACAGTGACCAAGATAGTCCTGTGAATTATAGGACGGTACGACAATTGATAAAAGTTTAATTTTGTTCATCTCCATCTAAGTTTCATTTTTCAGTTGGCGTTTTACTCATTTAGGATCTTTTTGGAGAATTGCCCGTCTCATGTTGCGGAGTGCCCCGCCATATTGTCCGTGCAGGGCGGCAATGTAGAGGAAACCGCCTAAGGGCAGGAGGGCTGCGTACTGGATCAGATGCAATAACAAGCTCGCTGAGAGGGCTGTCGTCTGATCAATGCCCAGACCTCCAAGGCCCAGAATTGTTCCATATTCAAAAAGGCCGATTGCTCCCGGTGTGGCAGGTATGAAATTAATGATATTAGTTGCTGCAAAGACGGCCAAGGACATACGAACGGATGCTGACCAGGAAAAGCCAAAGGCCACAAGTCCGATCCAAGTTGACACGAGCAGCAGAATCCAGGAAAGGATAACCCACCCCATCATTTTTACCGTATCGAAATTCAAGTATTCGCTGAAATAACTGCGAAGCCGCGGAAGAAAAGCGATAAGGACCCCGAAGACTATAAAGGCGCCAATACAGAGAAAGGTCAGAATCCAGAGGGCTTTTAATAGATTTTGATCCGTAAAGCCGGCAAAGGGAACTGCGGGAATTGCCAGCATCATGATGGCCGCAAAATCTGCGAAGGCCGGTATAATTAACAGCTTTGTCCGCCTTAAGGCACTGTAGCTTGCCGGGAAAAAGGCAGCCCGCAGCCCCTCGCCGATATGGAAAGGCAGAACCATATTAGCGGCATGGCCTAACCCCACGATTTGTAACGCCGTCATTCGGTCCATATCCCTGTCAATGCCTCGTGTATAGGCAAGCCCGCGGATGTAGTTGGCATAGATATAAATTACAACTGAACAAATAGTCAAGCCCCAACTGATATTCGAACGAAAAACCTGTTCTGCATGCAGATCCTTGATGGCCCCGATAGAGTAATAAATGACAATAGCTGTGATAAGCAGACCAGAAAAGAGCTTTAGTTTTGTAACATTGGGCATTCATTTGCTCCCTTGATTAAAGATTCTCCAGTTTGACTAAATAGTTAGTTAAACTTATAGACTTTACGTGCTATGTTATATAAACCAATGGTAATTTTATTGCCGGAATTTCCAGGCAGAGTTGTCACCATTCTTAGAAACCTGATCAGCGCATGCCGGTAGAGGCCGTTGTCACAACTGATAAGGAAAGACCAAAGCTCCCTTTCTTTAGTATTCGCTTCCTGTGTACCGGAAATTCTCAGAAACACAGTGCAAATGGTCATCATAATAGCTAAATAGCCGAGCATATAGCTGGACAACCTTTTACTGGAGATGTTTCCAGGAAATTGATGACAGCCTATCATGATGCGGGTTACCAAGAGCTGCTGGTCAATCCTTTTTAACATGACACTTTCATTAACTGACTGATCTTCCCGTCCGATAAAGTAGTGATAGAGATCGACGTCGAGATAATAAATAGTTTTGACAAAAGGCAGTGGTTGATAAGCATAAATATTGTCTACATAGAACGTATGCTTTGGTAAGTTCAAACCGCATTCGTGCAAGAGTTGGGTTTTGTAAATCAGGGAATGCATGAGAAGATACTTCCAGGGCGGGAACTTTCTCATGTCATCCCAAGTAAAGAGCTGATGACGCGGAAAGACATTATTATAGTTAATGACGTGCCTGGTCCCTTCCGCCAACTTTTCATAGATATAGTTGCAGACCATCATATCGGGAGCAGAGTTGTCAGCAATTAACGTTTTGAGGGTTTGCAGAACTTCAGCCAACCCCGGTTCGTCGAGCCAGTCGTCAGAGTCTACGACTTTAAAATAGAGGCCGGCAGCGTTTTTTATACCGGTATTAACAGCTTCACCATGGCCGCCGTTTTCTTGATGAATGACTCGGACAACGTCAGGGTGCTGGGCGGCATACCGATCGGCAATTTTTCCGGTGTCATCGGTAGAACCGTCATCTACAATGATGATCTCCACGTCATTTCCGAAGGGAAGAAGAGCATCAACACAGCGGTTCATGTAGGAAGCTGAATTATAGCATGGAATGGCAAATGAAATTATTCTCAATCTAAAGCTCCGTTCTGCAGTTATTAATCATCAAATAGTTTCGGGATTTTTGCAACAACCTGGAATCTTTAACCTATTAATGTATCTGCTAGGTCTAAGGCTTTCTCAGCGATTGCGTCCATGTTGTAGTATTTGTACTCGGCAAGTCTGCCTAAAACACGAAAGTTAGGAAACTCATCAGTAAGCTTTCGATAGCACTCGTAGAGAGCCGAATTTTCCGGGTTTTGGATCGGGTAATAGGGAGTCTCATCATCGGCACCTGTATAGGCCCGGGGATATTCTTTGACGATCGTTGTTCGTCCGCTCAGTAACTGCCTCGTCAGGTGCTTGAATTCGGTAATACGGGTATAATCTTGATCAACGGGATAATTTACAGTCCCTTTGGGCTGGTACCAAGTGGTATTGTGGGATTCGAAGACAAAATCCAGAGTTCGGTAGGGAAGACGTCCGTAGCGACAGTCGAACAATTCGTCCAGCGGGCCGGTGTAAATGACAGTCCCGTTAAATGGGCGATCGTCGAAGAATACTCTTCCGGACTCCAGCCTAAGTCGCTTGCGCGCATCGGTATTGAGAGTAAGCTCAATTTTAGGATGTTTGAGCATCCCTTCAAAGAGTGACGTGTAGCTCTCGGCAGGGATGCCCTGATAACTATCTTGAAAGTAGCGATTGTCATAGGAGATAAAAACCGGGACACGTGCCGTAACGAAAGAATCGATTTCGTCAGGAGCGAGACCCCATTGTTTTTGGGTGTAGTATAAGAATATGTTGTTGTAGATGAACTCTGCAATTTCAGCAATTTCCGGATCAAGTTGCTGCCGCAGCTCTAATATAGGTACTTTGCTGTTGATTCCATAGGTAGTGATCAGCTTCTGCTCAATTCTCGCTGCTTTGCTTGGTTCATAGGCTGAATGGAGGGAATTAAGATTAAAAGGAATAGGCATTAATTTTCCGTGGATATCGCCAACAACTTCATGGGAATAATTCAGCCAAGATGTGAACCGAGAGAGATAATCAAAGACTCTCTTACTGTTTGTATGAAAGATATGAGGGCCATAACGATGGATAAGGATACCTTTTTCGTCCTTAAAATCGTACATATTTCCGCCAATATTATTGCGCATTTCAAGAATTTGTACGTTTTTACCGGCACGTTCTGCCAGCTCGCGGGCTATAACAGATCCTGCCATACCGCAGCCTATTACAAGGCAATCACTTAGTTCTTTTTTCATAGTAAATTTTTACCTGCATTTCAAAACTTTTTAGTTTAAACATTACATCTTACGTCATTATTTTCTCATTAACATAGTCTAAAATCCGAAATAATTACAAGTCAGAGAATAATTGTTTAGTATTGGCATCTTTAATTTGGTTCTTGTTTATCAATTGACAATAGGAAAGTATAGAGGTTGAAACTTAAATTTACCTTAAAAAATGAGATCTGCCAGCGACAAAGGTTATCTGAAGATCAGCTATTCAATGTAATACTTAATCTATATTTTATTTTCAAAGCGTAATTTAAGCAAGCCTTATGCATATCTAATCTTGGTCTATCAAGTCCATAAAGTTTTGACCGATGTTGATTTGAGCTGTCGCGTCATCAGACCGATCATCTTTTCCCTGTCTTTTTTGATATCTGCTAAACGGATCTAAATCGCTCCGGCGATTGATAAATCGTTCGGCAAAAGAGTAGGGAAAGGTGGTAATTTTATGATTGCTGCTCGTTAGGCCTTCACAGTAAAACTCAGCCGTGACGAGACCTTGCTTGCTTAATAAATCAATTGAAGCAAAAAAACTATGCTTGCTGCCCGAAGGCTGAAGATTTGATATTAAGTAATAGCAATAATCATCGTCAAGCAATATAAATTCTTCAGGGTCCAGTTTTCTATAGTTATTGACTTGAGCAGCTCGACTTAGAGTATTTCTTAAATCCTGTGAATTTTCCTCTTTTTCCCGGGAATTTTGTACTGTTGCTTTCATCCTTAGGTTCTTAAAGGGAATCGGGAAACCAAGATAAAGGTTGGTATCAAGAATTTTTAAGCGTGAAGAAACTGCTGCAAGCGTAACTACATTTAAATTGCTGGCGAGGTCATTGGCATCCAGTAATTCTTCAACGGTAGGCAGTTGCCCCACCTTGCTAACGTTTTTCAGATCGCCTAAGATTTTAATGATGAAATAGAGAAAAAAACAAAGCGTTAAACTGAGGCCCGCAAACAAGATGATTTTGTTTGTCTGAGAAGGATTTCTGCTGACTAGGGTGAGCACTATTGTGGTCCAAATTATACCGGAAAAGGTTAAGACCATTTGCGAAAAGGTTATAATCTTAAATAAGAAGGAGTTTCTCTCTTTAATAATCTGTTCGTACAAAATTAATTTGCGAAAGACTTCTTGGCCAATTGCCCCTTTTTCGAGAAGAAGGTTTTTTTTGTAGGGCAAGGTAAATATGTCCCAGAGAATTTCCCGGCTGCGCTGTACACTATGCTGGCTGTTCATCGATATAAAGATCGTAATAAGCCCAACGACAGACAGTATCCCTGAATTGATTGCCAATAACAGACCTATGGTTTCCCCTGACATAATAACCTCCGATATTGTTGATGTGATTTGTCCATAAGATGATTTATCCATGTCATAGCTAGTTTGCACATGTTTGCCCGCGTTTAGCTATTGATTTTAGAGCTTTGTGAGCTTTACCGCCTCTCCTTGCAATGAGTTCACTCTTGTGGGCAAAGCTACCTTCCTTTGTGGTCTATAGTGTTCGGGGCAGTCTTTTCAGGTTAGTAGACCGCCATGCTGCTGTGCAGCGCCAGCAGATGGTATAATTAAAACATATTGAAATTAACGGAGGTTTTTGTGAAACGTTTGATGAGAGGTTTTGTTAAATTCTTAATCTTGGTGGTTATAGCGATGAGTGCCCTTTGGTTTGGAATGGGATATTATTTTACTCATATCTATAAAATTGCTGATTTGGTGCGTAATGACGTTGCCACACAATTACAAGCTCACCATGTCAGCTTTCTTAAGTACGATGAGATCCCGGTGATGTATCGCAATGCCGTGATAGCCACTGAGGATCGCAGTTTCTTTACCAATCAAGGGATAGACGTTATGGGAACTTTGCGGGCAGTATTTGTGGACATAAGCGGCGGACAACCCCGTCAAGGCGGATCAACCATTACCCAACAATTGATTCATAATACGATCCTGAGCGACGAGGCAAAATCCCTTTCATGGAAGGCAAGAGAGACTTTTTATGCCATTGGACTTTACGATACGATGAGTAAGCCGGAAACCTTTGAGCTCTACGCTAACGTCATTTACTTTGGGCATGGGGCTACTGGCCTGTACCAAGCGTCTCAGACTTATTTCGGAAAAAGCCCTTCCGGCTTAAATGATGGAGAGCTTACAATGCTTGCCGGTCTTCCCAATGCCCCCAGTGTTTATGACCCTTATAAAAATTTGACCCTTGCTCGTGAACGGCAAAGTTTAGTTATTCAAAGTATGGTTGATGACGGAGTTGTTGATAAAGCTCAAGCAGAGAAAATTATGAACCAACCCATCAGGTTAAAATAGCCGGACAGACGCGGTGCGATGACGTTTTGCTGCACAATGGCCCTCCAACGTAAGTTTTGCGTTGAAGGGCCATTGTATTTTGTTCAAAGCCTTAACCATTGCTGGGCAACGGAGAAGTATTTTCTTTGAGACAAAGCTTCTTATAGACTTTAAAATACACCCATAAAGCATTCATCAGCAACAGTGCGCTGGTTACCCAAAAAACATATTGAATGCCGAAATAGGCTGCTACCTGCCCGCCTAAAACAGAGCCGCCAAATACGCCCAGATATCCAGCGGACATGGTAAAACCGAAAACTCTGCCGGTTAGAGCATCCGGTGTAATTTTCTTAATAAGGGTATTAACAGAAGGGTTTAGCCCAGCTATCGCTAATCCTAATAAAAAGCGCAGTCCTATTAGCTGCCATGGATTTTTAACAAATGCTTGGGGTATATAAATGATACCGGCAGCAATGAGTGCAACTAAAACAACTTTATGCGCGCCTATTTTATCGGATAGTCTCCCCAGTCTTGGCGCTGAAATTATATTAGCCAGTCCCGAAGCCGAAAACGCCAATCCGGCTAAAAGGGCGACATGAGCAGCAGCAGTACCTTTGGTTAATTGGGTAACGTAAACGGTTACAATGGGTTCTATGGAATACAACCCTAATGATAAAATAAAAAAGGTTACAAGGAGAACAATTGTTAAACTCTTTTCCGGAACACCTTCCCAGATTTTCTTGATACTGTGGGTCTTTTGATCCTGACGGACAAAGGATTCTTTTACAAATAGAGCAGTCAGAACAAAGGCAATTAGCAGCAATCCCCCTGTGATGAAAAAGACAGGCTGAAAGCCAAGATACTCTTCAATCAAGCCACCGATAATTGGGCCTAACAAGGAACCGGCAATACTGCCGGTGGAGAGAGTCCCCAGCGCATATCCGGCATGTTCTTTATCTGTCTGTGTTGCAATCAAGGCTGTACAAGCTGTGCTATAGCCTGTGATCGCGCCCTGTAATAATCTTAAACCGATCAAAACATACACATTCGGCGCAAACCCCATGCAGCCAATGATTAGAGCCATACCAAGGCTTGCCCGCAGAATCATCGGTTTTCGCCCAATTTTGTCGGCAACATGCCCCCAAATGGGTGAGAATACAGCTGAAATAATATAGGTGATCCCAAAAGCAATGCCGGAAAGTTGAGCGATGGAAGAAGTACTGTGAATCCCCAAATGCTTTATATAAAGC
>JGI2924J29684_1077473_pt1 | contig 17498 bp, 15 predicted proteins | sample BenlonsequencITS_FD_29684 | JGI IMG/M metagenome (IMG submission 29684)
CAGTTGTTCACGAACCGGTCCCCGGACGCGCGGTAGTAAACTTTCTGGCCCGGGCGGTAGAGAACGGCGCTGTAGGCCGGGTATTCCCTGAGCTCCCCTGCCACCCAGAACAGGGCAGGGGTCTTCGTGAAGACGAGGAGCCAGTGCGTGCCGGCGGGCACGTCGGTGACGAAATGAGGGCCTTCGTGGGCCATATCGCAATGCGCGGTGAAGATGTGGATCATCCGAATCCCTCCGGATCGGCGTGAAGGATATCTTCAGCGTAAAGGAACGGATCGGGCGCGGTCAATATGGAGTGAATGGAGGACAGGCATGGAAGTCAGGCAAGTGATGGATATTCCGGCAGGCGCGCTGCGGGCGGCTGCGAAGGAACATCAGGGCACGTTGAAGGAAGTTTCGTATCCGGTGCGAAACTATATCAATGCGTCCCGGCAGCTCGTGACGGACGGGCTGGCCGACGCGGCGGAAGCGGGCAGGGAGACGGTGCGGGGCGAGGCCATTGTCAAGACATGCAACGTCTATCTGCCCGCCGGCTACGACCGGGAGCCCGGTCGGCGCTATAACGTCCTGTATCTGCTTCACGGCGTGGGCGGTGATGAATATGAATGGCTGCGGGGCAGCGGCGAGGCGGACGGTCGGCATGCCATCTGCAATCTGCTGGACCATCTGATCGCGGAAGGCGAGATCGAGCCGCTTATCGCCGTGTTCCCCAACGGGCGCAGCGCCCATGATTACGCCGACCGGTCCTTCAACGCCGAGGGTACGAACCTGCTCGGCTTCTATTATTTCGACTACGAACTGCGGTACGACCTCATCCCGTTCATCGAATCGAAATACCGGACATACGCAGACATCGCGGATACGTCGTCTGCGGGAATCTCCGCAAGCCGCCGGCATCGGGCGATCGCCGGCCTGTCCATGGGCGGCATGCAGGTGCTGAACCTGGTCATCGGCGGCTGGCGGTGCGATTCGGTGGCGTACACGGAGAACCGGCACAACTGGCGGAACGGGCTGGACACGACGGTGCGCGCGCCGGGCATGACCGATCTGTTCGCGTACGCCGGCGCGTTCTCGAACGCGCCGACGTCGAGCGGCGGACGCGTGCTGGGCGAAAGTCTCGGGTCCTCGGCGTTCCGGCTGGATCTGCTGTACATGACCTGCGGCGACCGGGACGAGATTTCCTTCCCGGTGTATAACGATGCGATCGAAGGCCTTGCGGAAGCCGCGGGGGACAAGCTCGGCGGCCTCCGCCAGGTCGTCATTCCCGGCGGCGTGCACGATTTCGGCGTGTGGAACCACGGCGCGTACAATTTCGCCCGGCTGGCGTTCCGTTGACGGAGGGCGGCGCCGTCCGGCGCGTTCCCGGAAGCCGGAGCCGTTGCCGTATACTTGCGGACGGCCGGAATTCTCCGCCGCGTACAGCATCGGGGTCGTCGCGACGGACAGGGCGGCCGGATCATGGCCGGCCTGCTTCGCCGCCTGCCGGTACAGTTCCACGGCCGGCTTGAAGGCTCGCGCCGAGGATGACGGTGTATATACAACTGACGGATCCGAAATGAATGTCAAGGTTCGCGCACGTGGATATTAAGCTTTATTGCTTTCCAAGCCTTCAAGGAATGGTTTGCGACTTGAGTGATTTTAAGGGCTTTATTGGAACATGGAATGAAAGAAGATCGCTTTATCCTGTCTTCTTGGCCAGGATCGTGGCGATCTTCTTGACGTTTTGATGGTGTTGACCAATAAAACTACATCATGTAGATTTAATTTTACCTACAATGGAAAAGGAGGGCGACAATGGAAAAACTGCAGAAAATGTCCGAAGCCGAGAAACAAATTATGGACATCATTTGGTCCTGTGCCCGCCCGGTAACGACGGCTGAAATCTTGACCAGACTGCCGGAAGACAAGGCATGGAAGCAAAACACCGTCATTACGTTTTTGGCGCGTTTGATGGAAAAGGGCATGGTCAAAGCGACAAGGGCAGGAAGGGCGAATCACTATGAGGCTTGTTTGACCGAACAGGAATACCTGAATCTCGAAACCAAACGGTTTTCATCGGGGTTCCGTGTTCGGCTTGATCAACACGCTGTGCGACAGCGGAGATCTGACGAAGGAAGATATTGAAGCATTGATGAAACGATTGCAAGAGCAGAGAGGCCGGCATGAATGATTTCTGTTATGCTTTGCTCCTGATGTCGGTCGCGGCGTCCATCCTGTACCTGTTGTTGAAACTTTTCATCCCGTTGGCGCCGGGCATCGTCCCGAATACGGCGGAGTCTCCGTTCGATGCGCTGTTTGAACGGGTGAGCCGGAAATGGCGGGAACCAACGGCCGTTCCGGAAGCAAGCCATCTGAGCACGGCGGAACAGACGGGCAACATTCCCGAAGACGGCCATTACTATTTCATTCTGCAAAACGAATCGAAAACGGCATCGTGTGAAAAGGTGGAGCTGCCGGTTCATGATCAAATTCGTTCGTAAATCATCGCGTGATGCAACGAGCGGCATGCTTGCTTCATGGAGAGCATGCCGCTTTTTCATGCAATCATGCCGCCGGGCAAAATAAAAAGTCTTGACGATCATGCGGTACACTGACGAAAATGATGATTAAATGCGGCGGGGTCCAATTTTTTATCAATATTTATAAACTTGGTTTTACAATATAAAACAAGCTGAATGGATTGTCCTCGGCTTGTTGACCGGGGGGAGCATGGACGATGTCAAGGATCATGGATGTGCTGAGGCGTTACCTGAAGGGCAAATCGATCATCCGGACGATGATGTTCTCCTTTTTGACCGTGAACATCTTGCTGCTGCTCCTTCTCGGGCTGCTGTCCATCCGCGATTCCACGGCGAGCCTTACCGAGGAATTGACGCAATCCAGCTACAAGATCATGGAACAAGCGGCAAGAGGGTTGAGCTTCAATCTTGAAGAGGCGACGCGTCCGCTGGTGATTCTCGCGGGCCATTATTCCGTCAGGGCGTTGATGAATCCGGGCAGACAATTGGATGTCGAAGGCCGCATTCAGCATGAGCGGAATCTTGCGGATGTCGCCTTCGGTGTGACATCGCTGCAATCGTTCATCAGCGACATCCTGATCCTGGGCGAAAACGGCTATGTGAACAACCTGGACGGCCGGATTACCCTGCGCTGGAATTATCCGTTCACCGAACAGGACTGGTTCCGGCAGGCGGTGTCGGGGATTCCGAACAGGGGCTTCATCCCGCTCGGGCTCCACAAGCAGGACTATTACATGGAGAAATACATTTCGAAATACGATCAGCCTACGCTCTCGATCGCCCTGCCCGTCAACGATCACACCCGCAAGCCGATCGGCGCGGTCATCGCCAATCTTGATTTGAACAAGGTCAGCGGCATGTTCGAGTTGACCGCCAATCAGAACAATCAGTCCGTGTTCATGATCGACAGCCGGCGGACCATCATCGTGCACAAAGATGCCGAAGCCATCGGCACCCGCTTGGCATTCAAGGGCATCGAGCGGATCCATGCCGAAGAGTCCGGCAGCTTCATCACGGATATTGACGGCCGGGAGACATTGGTGACTTTCCACCCGACAACCGTCAAGGGGTGGAAGATGGTGTCGACGATCCCGATGTCCGTGATCCGCGGGCAGGCGGATTCGCTGAAATCCAATCTGTTCGGGTTTATTTATCTCTGTCTGCTGCTCAACCTGCTAATTTCCATCGTGATCACCGTGCGCATCTCCCGGCCGTTCGGGCGGCTGCTCTCCGCACTGGACAAAATCGGCGAAGAGAGCGTCTATGTCATTTCGAACCATTACAAATACCGCGAGCTGAATGTGATTGGCGGCAAGTTCAAGGAACTGGTCCTCCGGATCCAGACGCTGGTCAGACAAAACTACCAATCGGAACTTGCGCGCAAAGATGCCGAATTGAAAACGCTGCAATCGCAGATCAATCCGCACTTTCTGTTCAATACGCTGCAGCTCTTGCAGACCGAGATCGTATGCGGCAGCACGGAGGAATCGAATCATCTGGTGCTCTCGCTGAGCAGCTTGCTGCGGTATTCCATGAAGCAATCGGAAGAAATGGTCGAACTGGGGCGGGAAATTCAGAACGTCAAAGATTACCTGTACATCCTGAACAAAAAGTATGACAACCGGATCGATATCGAGTACCGCATCCCGGACCAGGAGATTTTGAAACACCGAACGATCAAGTTGATTCTCCAGCCGATCATCGAAAACGTCGTGCTTCACGGTTTCGGGGAAAATCCGGTGTCAGCCCGCGTGCGGATCGGCGCCGTATCGGTCAAGAAAGGGATTCTGGTCGCCATCCGGGACAACGGCAAAGGCATGACCCGGCAGCAACTCCGAATGTTGAGGGCGCAGCTCGATGACCCGGACCACAGGCCGGAACACATCGGCCTTTACAACGTCAACCAGCGGATCCGATTGAAATTCGGACCGGATTACGGATTGCGGATCCGAAGCAAACCCGGAGCGTTTACGGCCGTTTACGTCGTGCTGCCGAAAGTTTGAATGTCAGGGAGGTTGCGACATGAAACTGCTGATTGCGGACGATCAAATTTCGCTCCACCGATATCTGGACAAGGTCATGGACTGGGGCGCGATGGGATTTACGGAGGTGCAGCATGCCTACGACGGTGAGGAAGCGGCCGCCAAGGTCGCGGCATTCCATCCGGATATCCTGATCCTGGACATCCATATGCCGATCTTGAACGGGATCGAATCGCTCAAGCGGGTCAGGCAGTCCGGCCATTCGCCGAAAACGATCATCCTGAGCGCTTATGACGAATTCGAATATGCGAGGGACGCGATTCATCTTCAGGTCTCCCGTTACTTGCTGAAACCGGTCGACGCCGTGCAGCTTCGAAACGCGCTCGAGGAGTTGATCCGGGAGTCCGAAGCGGCCTTCCGGCAGACGATCGGCGCCGAGCTCGACCGGATGCTGTATACCGGGGAGATGGAGGCCGAAGCGCTGCAGACGATTCGCAAGGGGTTCGATTACCTCGGGATCGACCGATTCGCCGTGATCACTTGCGCAGACGGTGCGACGGACGGCCATTATGCCCGCTGGCTTAAGGAACAGGCCGCCGGTTCATTCAAATGCGCGATTGCCGGCAAAAGCAAACATGGAAGCGTGGTCCTGGTCGGCGGAAAGGATCCATTGTCAGGCGGCATGCTGCGGGAGTTCATCGAGTCTCTTCTTCAGCTTCCGGATGCGCCATGCGGCTCGCCGCCGCCGATCGGGATCAGCTCGGTCGCCCAGGATGCCGCGGTTCTGCCGCAGCTGATCGCGGAGAGCGCCCGGGCCGCGGCGGCGCCCGCCGAGACGGGCTCCAGGCTCCAGGATACGATCAGGCGGATCAAAAAGCATATCGACGGCAGCTTTCACGAAGACCTGACCTTGCAGTCCGTCGCGGATCGATTCCGGATCGACAAATACCAGTTGTGCCGGATGTTCAAGAAGGAGTTCGGCGTCAATTATTGGTCATATGTCATGAAAGTGCGGATGGAGAAAGCCGCCGAACTGCTCGCCGGTACGGAATGGAAGAACAGCCTCATCGCGGAGCGGACCGGATTTTTGGACGAAAGCCATTTCAGCCGCGCGTTCAAAAAGTTTTACGGCATAACGCCCAAGGAGTACCGCCGCAGACATGCCGAAGCCCGCTGAGCGTCCGAAAGCGCAACAATTGACAACTCGACCCGCAAGATTTTGAATTCCGATTCGGAGCAGGCTCCATTATACTTCAACATGTAGAAATTGAAAGTGCTTACAAAACAACGGACAGGGGGATGCTTAAGCATGATCAAAAGATTGACATGGCCATTGATGGTCATTCTGTGTGCTGCACTCGTGCTGACGGCATGCGGTCAAAGCGGCAATAAAGGCACGAACGGCGGGACGAGCGGCGGCGAGTCCAAAGACGCCGATGCGCCGAAACCGGTTACGCTCAGCATTCTGTCGTGGAACAATGAACAGGAGATGAAGCCGGTCCTTGACGGGTTCAAGGCGAAATATCCCCATATTTCGTTCGACTTCTCGTTCGCGCCGCCGGTCACCGATTATATTGCGAAGCTGCAGACGATGCTGCTGTCGGATACGGCGCCGGATATTTTCATCATCGCCGCGGAGAACCGCAACGAGATCATCGACGGCGGATTCGCGATGGATCTGACCGACCAGCCGTTCATGTCCGTCATGCTGGACAGCAACAAACCGATGCTGAGCAAGAACGGCAGGACGTACGGCTTCACGCAGACGGGATGGGCCGGCGGACTGTTCTACAACAAGCAGCTGTTCGAACAGGCCGGCATCGAGAAATTGCCGGAGACATGGGACGAATTCGTCGAGATCTGCCTGAAGCTGAAAGAAGCCGGCATCCGTCCGCTGTACGACCGGATGCATGACATTACGATCATTCATTCCGCCATGTTCGGCGCGAACGTGTTGACGAAGGATCCCGATTTCGACGAGAAGCTGTTCAACGGGGAGACGACGTTCGCGGAAGGCTGGACGGAAGTGCTGAAGATGTGGAAGGAAGATTTGATCGACAATGAAATTTTGACCCCCGACATGATCGGTTTGACGAGCGAGCAGGTGATGAACGAGTTCTCCCTCGGCAACGTCGCGATGGTTCCCGGCGGTCCGTGGAACATCAGCACCATCGAGGCGACCAACCCGGACATCGAGTTTGAAATTATGCCGATTCCGGGCAAGGAGCCGGGCAACAAGTATTACAACGGGGCGCCCGGCGTAGGCTTCGCCATCAACAGCAAGACGAAGCACAAGGAAGAAGCGCTGCTGTTCCTCGAATATCTCAGCACGGAAGAGGGACTCCGGCAATTCGAAGAAGGAACGGGCGGCATCATTACGGCGCACGGCTACACCACCAACGTGCATCCGGCGTATCTGCCGGCCTACAACGACGGATTGATGGCGGGCCGGATCTACTTGCCGATGGTGTCGTGGGCGCGGCATCAGGAAGCGCTCCGCAACCAGTTCCTGATTGCCATTCAGGATATGGCGATGAACAAGATTACGCCGGAAGAGGCGGTCGAGCTGCTCGATAAGAAGCTTCAGGAAATGGAAAATAAATAAATCGCGAGTCCTGTAGAGAGGGTATAGGATCACCTACTACCCTCTTTTTCATCACGATCGTTGCTTGCGAAGCGCAACGGTCATGTAGCGCAGACCATTGAGGAGGCTGTTTATGACCCGAATCGTCCGCCAAGCGCAGTACCTGGTGTTCCTGGTACCGATCTTGGTCGTTTACTCCCTGTTTACGATTTACCCGCTGCTCAAGGCGTTCTTCCTGAGCTTTACGAATTTCGACGGCTATTCGAAAGTCTATGATTTCGTCGGGTTGAAAAATTATATGCGGATCTTCGCCGATGACGCCCTGCTGTCCGCGATCTCGTTCACACTGTTCTTCACGTTCGCCAAGGCGCTGCTCGTGACGGTGCTGGCGATTCCGCTCGCCATGATTCTGGACCGGAAATTTCTGACCCGGAATCTGCATCGCGCCGTCTTCTTCTTCCCCTCGATCCCGAGCGGACTGCTGCTGGCCTACATCTGGGGATTCATTCTGGCGCCGATCGGATCGGGCGTGATGAACACGATTCTGCGGGAAGTGTTCGGCATCGGGCCGCAGCCCTGGCTGGCGGATCCGCTGCTCGCCAAGCTGTCCACGGTCGTCGTGGCGACGTGGGCGATCACCGGGTGGCATGCCATTCTGTATCTGGCGTTCCTGCAATCGATCCCGAAAGAATATTACGAGGCGGCCGCGATCGACGGCGCGAGCCGGCTGCAGCAGGTGCGCCACATTACGCTGCCGCTGCTTGCGCCCGCCATGACGATCAGCGTCATGCTGCTGCTCACGGGCGGGCTCAAAGTATTCGAAATTCCGTTCGCCTTGACCAAGGGCGGGCCGGGCTACGAGACGTACACGATCACCCAGGTCATCGTGCTTCGGGGGATCACGGAAACCCAGTACGGCCTTGCGTCGGCGATGTCCATCGTATTCTTCCTGATCGTGCTTTCGATCGCCGTCTTCCAGGTCACGATCATGCAGCGAAGGGAGCAGCATTTGCAATGACGGAATCCAACAAAAAAAACTGGCTGCTCGATCTCCTGATGCTCCCTGCGGGAATCGTCGCGTTCTTCCCGTTCTACCTGATCATCATCAACACGTTCAAGACGATGCAGGAGACGGCCAAGAACCCGATCGCCCTGCCGTCGAAGTGGATTTTTACAAATTATATCGAAGTGTTCGAGGGAACGGCGGTGCTGCGAAGCTTCGGCAACACGCTGACCGTCACCTTGTTCTCCGTCGTGCTGATCGTGCTGATCGGCGCCATGGGCGCGTACCCCGTCGTGTTCAACTCGAACCGGATTACGCGGCTCGCGATGCTGTATCTGCTTGCGGGATTCATGATTCCGTTCCAGGCGACGCTCATCCCGCTCTTTCAATTGATGACCGACCTGCGCTTGATCGACAAGCTCTACGGCCTCGTCATGCTGTATACGAGCGGATCGGTGTTTGTCTTCTTCCTGATGACGGGCTACATGAAGACGATCCCGCGGGATTTGTCCGAGGCCGCCGTGATCGACGGCTGCAGCATATGGGGCATCTTCTGGCGAATCATCCTGCCGCTGCTCAAGCCGATTACGATTACGAGCGTCATCTTCGAGACGATGTGGATCTGGAATGACTTTCTGGCGCCCATGCTGTTCCTGAACTCGTCCTCCAAGTCGACGCTCGTCCTGCAGATCTACAAGGCGAAGGGCGAATTCAACGTCCAATGGCCGATGTTCATGACGCTTACGGTGATCACGCTGATCCCGATCTTCATCTTCTTCCTGCTCATGCAGAAACATATCGTCAAAGGCATCGCGGCCGGCGCGGTGAAAGGATGACGATCTGCGGGCAGGCGACCTCAGCCGATGTCTGGGGTCGTTTTTTTATTGCTTCCAAGTTGTTGTTGACAAAAAACTAACCAATGGTTATATTTGAATCAACAAAAACTAACCAATGGTTATAAGGTGGCGGCCATGCGGAAACAACATCAGTCGCGGGCGGAACGGACGAAACGGAACATCATCGCGGCGGCGGCGGAATTGTTCGCCGAGCGGGGGTTCGAAGCGGTCACGATGCGGGAGATCGCGGCGCGGGCGGGCTGCTCCCACACCGCGATCTACCTCTATTTCACCGACAAGGAAACGCTGCTGCAGCATATTTCCGTGCCTCCATTGCAGGAACTGCGGGAGGAGCTCGCGGGCATTCTCGCGAACGACGCGGCCCCGGAAGCGCAATTGAACGGCATGTGCATGACCTGGATCCGGTTCTGCCTGTCGCACCGGAACCTGTACGACGTGATCTTCAATGTCGGAGCGGAGCGGGTGGACGAGAAGGACCCGAAGCTGGAGATGAACCGTCTGCGGAACGAACTGTTCGGCATGCTGATGCAGGCGATGCGGGGCTGCCTGCCGCCCGGAACCGGCGAGGAACGGCTGCTGGCATGCACGCGCATCATGTTCTACATGGCATACGGCATTGTCGGGACGTACCGGCATTCGCCCGAGTCGCTGGATGAGCTGATGGCGAGGCTGGGCCCGACGTTCCGCGACGCGTTCCGGGCGCTGCTGATCGGTTTCAATGCCATTATCGAAGAAGGAGGCAATGGGGGATGAACGTGACCAGGGTATCGGAACATATCTGGAGCGTCCATACTTGGCTTGTCTTCCCGATCACGGTATGGCTCGTGAAGGAGGAGGACGGCGTCACGTTGGTCGACGCCGGCATTCCGAAGATGGCGAAGGGGATCAACGCCGCGATCCGCTCCCTCGGAATCGGGCCGCTGAAGCGGATCGTGCTGACGCACGGCCACTCCGATCACGTGGGCGCGGTCAAGCGGCTGCTGCAGGAATGGCCGGGCGTGCCGGTCTATGCGCACCGGCTGGAGATCCCGTTTGCGACGGGGGAAGCGCCTTACCCGGGCCGCAGGAAGGCGGCGCAATATTTGCCGGGCGGGCTGCCCCGGCCGCTTCCCGAAGGCGCGGGCGGCCGGCTCGAACCGATCGGCGGGCTGAATCCGTACTGGACGCCCGGCCACGCGCCGGGCCATGTCGTCTACCATCACGTGCAGGACGACGTGCTGCTGGCCGGCGACCTGTTCAACGCGAAGCGCGGGCGGCTCCACTTCCCGCTCTTCACGTTCGACAAGGCGCAGGCGCTGGAGAGCAGCCTGATTGTGCGGGAGCTCAAGCCGGCGCATATGGAAGTGTGCCACGGCGGTCCGGTGCGGCGTCCGGCCGACCGGCTCGACGATTACCTGCGGGCGCATGCGCGCCATGCCGGAGCGGGAGCGCAAGCCTGACAATACACGGATAAAGGCGGGATTGGCATGGATAGGGAGGAATTGTTCCACCGGATCCGGTCGCGCTGCCTGTCCCTTCCGGGGACGAGCGAGCGGATCAGCCACGGGGCGCCGGCTTTCTTCATCGACGGCAAAAAATGTTTCGCGCAATACCGGGTCAACCACCATGGAGACGGACGGATCGCGCTCTGGTGTTCCGCCCCGCCGGGCATGCAGTCCGTGCTGACGGAGTCGAACCCGGACCTTTACTTCGTTCCGCCATATGTCGGCCATCTCGGCTGGATCGGCCTGCGGCTGGACCGCGGCGCGGAATGGGACGAGATCGCCGGCGTGCTCGAAGACGCGTATTTGAGCAGGGCGCCGAAGAAATACAGGAAGCCGCCGGGATGACATTCGCTACTCCATGCTCCGCGAACCCGCCGCCCGATCCCGGCAGGCCGGGGCGGGGCGGCGCAGCAGCAGCCAGATTCCCGTGCCGATGATCACCGTATAGATGAGCAGCGCGGCGAACGCGGCACGGTAGCCGGCCAGCGCCTCCGGGGATTGCGGGGCGTGGAGCAGCTGCCCGCGGGAAAACCAATCGGCCGCGGACACCAGCATCGCCAGACTGACGGAGGCGCCGATCTGCGGCGCGACATTCCACAGGCCGGCGGCGGCTCCCTGGTCATCGCGGGCAAGACCGTTCGTCATGGCGACGGAGGAGCCGACCATGATACAGCCGACCCCGATGCCGATCAGCACGGTTCCCGGCAGGATATGGGCAAGATACGCATCCTGCGCCGCAAGCTGCGACAGCCGCCAGCTCCCGAGCGCGAAAGCCGTGGCTCCCGCCAGCAGGACCGGCCTTGTCCCGAAGCGGGAAATCCATCTTCCGGCCAGATTGGCCGCAAGAATGACGGTCAGCTCCTGGGGGAGGAAAGCGGCGGCGGCCCGGAGCGGCTCGAATGCCATCGCCTGCTGCATGTACAGCGTCAGCATGAAAATCGACGGGCCGATCACGCTGCCGAACAGGAACGCCGCAACCGCCGCTCCGGAGAAAGCCTGCCCGTACAGCAGGTTCAGCGGCAGCAGCGGATGCGCCGCCGCGCGCTCGATCCGGACGAACAGCGCAAGCAGCAGGACGGACAAGGCCAGCAGCAGGACGGTCCAATACGCATCCCGCATCGTTCCGCCTTCGGACAGCGCGAGCACCAGACAGCCGATGCCCAGCGTCGCCGCCATCGCGCCCGCAAGGTCGAGCGGCCGCCGGTCGCCGGCCCGATCGGCCGGCAGGATCGGCAGCGCGGCCGCGACGAGCAGGCCGGTCAGCACCGTGAGGAAGAACACGGCCCGCCATCCGAACCATTCGGTCAGCGTTCCGCCGAGAATGAGCCCGGTGACGAACCCGACCGCCGACACGGAGCTGAGAATTCCCATCGCCCGGTTGCGGGGCGGCCCCTCCGGGAAGAGCGCCGCGACAAACACGAACACCATCGGCGCAATGAGCGCCGCGCTGAGTCCCTGCAGCGCCCTCGCCGCGATCAGCCCCCCGAAGGCGGGCGCGAACCCGGCCGCCGCGGATGCCAGGGCGAACAGCCACGCCCCCGCGGCCAGCGTCCGCCGCCGGCCGAACCGATCCCCCAGCCGGCTCCCGACAAGCAGAAATCCGCCGAAACAGAGCGTGTACGCCGTCGTGATCCATTGCAGCCGGCCCGACGCGGCGCCGAACTCCTGCTGGATGGAAGGAAGCGCGATCTGCACGATGGAGGCGTCCAGCAGCACCATCAGCTGCGCGACGCAGAGCAGCAGCAGCGCCGCGTTTGCCGTGTTTTTGTGTCGAGTGCGCATCGCGATCATTGTCCGCCTCAGTGGATCGTCTTGACCAGACCGCCGTCGATGATGCTGTCCGTTCCGGTGATGATCGCGGCGCTGTCGGAGGCCAGGAAGACGATCAGATTCGCCACTTCATGCGGCTCGGCGAACCGGCCGAGCGCGATGCCGCGCTCCAGGGCGAACTTGCGCACGGCTTCCTCGGTCGCGGGTTCGGGCAGCCTTCCCGCCCACATGTGATTCTGTTCGTCCTGAGCCGGGAAGGGTACCGCGTCCGGGGAGCGGTCAACGGACAGGAGGCGCTCGAGGAAATGGACCGCTCGCCCGCGGATCTGGTCGTGCTGGACGTCATGATGCCGGTCATGGACGGATGGGATCTGTGCCGCGAACTGCGGCGGATCAGTCCGGAACTGCCGATCATCATGATTACGGCCAAGCACGAGACCAGCCAGAAGGTGAAGGGGTTCGACCTGGGCGCCGACGACTATCTCGTGAAGCCGTTCGACCCGCCGGAGCTGGTGGCCCGCATCAAGGCGGTGCTGCGCCGGTACCGGATCGCGGCCGACAAGCGGATCGTACTGGGAAGCCTCAAGCTGGACCGGCTGCAGGGGACGGCGTCGGTGGACGGCGTGAATGTGCATCTGCCCCCGAAGGAGTTTGAGCTGCTGTATCAGCTTGCCAGCTATCCCGGCCAGATCTTCCTGCGCGATCAACTGATCGAGACGGTCTGGGGATTCGACCACGAAGGCGACGAGCGGACGGTCGACGTTCATATCAAAAGGCTGCGGGAGCGCTTCGCCGCCTATACCCATCTGTTCCGCATCGTGACGATTCGCGGACTCGGGTACCGGTTGGAGATGGAAAGCCATGATTAAGAGTCTGAACCTGAAAATCTTGATGATCTTCATCCTCGCCCTGACGGTGGGGTTCGCCCTTTCCGTTCCGGTCACGGCGTATCTGTTCCGGGATGTAGTCGACCGGTCCATCCGGGACGCGTACGCGGCGCGCGCCGGAATGATCGCGGATGTCTACCCCCGGCTTGCGGCGGACGAGCGCGGCCCCTATCTGGAGCGGCTGTCCGGGGACCAGGGGGCATCCCTGTGGGTCTACGACCGGAGCGGTCTGCGCCACGCCTACGGACGGACGGAAGAGCCGCTGCTGACCGACGAGGATATCCGGCTCGTCTTGGACGGCGCCGAAGTGGTGAAGCGGGCATCGTTTTGGCCGTTGCCGACGAGTCTGTACATGGGGTTCCCCGTTCGGACGGCGGAGGGGACGCTGGCGCTCGTCATCCGCCCGGAACGCTCCGATGCCGTGCGGCTGATGGCCGGCGTCACGGCCGTGTTCATTCTGACCGCGCTTCTGATCGGCAGCTTCAAATTCATCCTCTTCACGAGAATCGTGATCAAGCCGCTCAAAGCGTTGACGGCCGCCACCCGCAAGGTGGCCAAAGGCGACTACAACCTGTCGCTTCAGACGAAGAGCAAGGATGAGCTCGGCATCCTGACGAAGCAATTCCGGCAGATGACGGAGGAGATCAGCCAGGTCGAGAAAATGCGGCAGGAGTTCGTATCCAACGTGTCCCACGAAATCCAGACCCCGCTCGCGTCCATCTCCGGCTACGTCTCCATTCTGCAAAGCGGCGGTCTCAGCGAGGAGGAGCAGCTTCGCTGCCTGGACATTATCCGGCAGGAGAGCATGCGGCTGTCCCGGCTCAGCGAGAACTTGCTCCGGCTGGCCGCGATCGATTCGAGCCATTTCCGGTTCCACCCGTCGACCGTCCGGCTGGACCGGCAGCTGCGCCGCGTCGTCGTCACCGCGGAACCGCAATGGGCGGCGAAACGGCTGAACATTCATCTCGATCTTCCGAGGACGGAGATTCGCGGGGACGAAGATCTGCTGAACCAGGTCTGGCTGAACATTCTCGGCAACAGCATCAAATTTACGCCCGAAGGCGGCGAAATCTTCATCGAGCTGAAAGCCGGCGACGGCGGGATCGGCGTCGTCTTCCGGGACACGGGCATCGGCATCGGCGAAGAAGATCTGCGGCGCGTCTTCGAGCGCTTCTACAAGGCCGACAAATCCCGCAACCGCGATGCGGGCGGCAGCGGGCTCGGACTTGCGATCGTGCGGCGCGTCGTCGAATTGCACCAGGGAACGGTCGAGATCGGCAGCAAGCCGGGCGAAGGCACGGTGGTCACCGTGATGCTGCCGGCCGTGTAACCGCGCGGGCCAATGTGCGGGCCAATGGAATACTTAGGAGGAACCGTCTTCCGCAAATGCGGGAGGCGGTTTTTTTGTCGGCTTGAGGGTTACAAAATTTACCATCTCGTTCAAATTGCGTTCATGAAGCGGGCGTAGTATCGCAGGGAGCATGCCGCATTGGGACTGGAGAGAGAGGGAGGTCGTCCATGATCTGGGTAATGGTTCAATTCGCATCGACGATTCTGCTTGCCGTCGCATCGGGCTTCGCCGCCATGTGCGCGGGCCGGGTCTGCCTTGCGCCGACGACGGGAAAAATGGCTTCCCGCCTGCGGACGTCGCTCGTCTTGATCTGCATCGGCGGCCTGGTCCTGTTCGTCAAGCTGGCGGCAACCGTTCAGCTCGCGGCGACGGCGGGCTGGATTGTCGTGGAAGACAAAGCGGTGGCGCAGCTCCCGATGCTGCTGATCCCGGCCGCGGCCGTGCTGTGGTGCTCGATTCCGGCCGCGAAGGCGATTCGGGCGGACATTCGGGCGGCGGCCGGAGCGCCGAAGGAGCCGCCTTCGCCGCAAGCGCGCCTCAGCGCGGCCGAGCCGCTCTGGGCGTTCCCGGTCTGCCTGGCGTACATCGGCGCGCTCCTGTCGGTGATCCAGCAGTTCTTCATCGCGGAATGGCCGCTTCCGGTCGGCAAGATCCTCGCGGTCTGGGCGGTGTTCGCCGCCTGGGCCTGCCTGCTCTGGATCGAGCTTCGAAACCGGCATCGCCGGCTCGCGGCCGCCGGCCGGCCGGAATGGGGGACCCGGGCCGCGCGGCTGTACCGGAAAGGGGGAGCGGTGCTGGCCGCCGCGTCCGTCTTCGTCATCTGGTACGTGCTCGGGGCGCAGGCGAGCCGCGTGCCGGACCGGATGAGCATGGCCGGCGATGGGCACGCCGGGGGGCATGCCCGTCACGCCGCTGCCGCGGCGCAGCCGGTGAGCGTCGCCGAGCTGACCGGTCCCCGGTCCGCATTGCCCGACCGCTATTTCTACCTGGAGGCGCAGAAGACGATGGTGACGCTGCCTTCCGGCGAGCAACGGGAAGCCTGGACGTTCAACGGCGAGCTGCCCGGCCCGGAGCTACACGTGAAGGAAGGGGAACTGGTCGAAGTCGCCCTGTACAACCGGGACGTCGACGCCGGCGTGACGATCCATTGGCACGGCATCGACGTGCCGAACGCCGAAGACGGCGTCGCGGGCCTGACGCAGGACGCCGTCATGCCGGAACAGCTGCACATCTACCGGTTCGTGGCCGATGAGGCCGGAACGTATTGGTATCATTCCCACCATCAATCGTCGCGGCAGGTGCAGATGGGGCTGTACGGCGTCATCATCGTGGAGCCGGACGAAGCGCCGGCGCAGCCGGCGGTCGATCTTACGGTCATGCTGCACGAATGGCAGACCGAGAACGGGACGACGGTGACCCTGGGCGGTCCGGACCGGCTGCGGCGCGTGAAGGCGGAACCCGGCACGCCCGTCCGGCTCCGGTTCGTGAACGCCGGGAATCTGCCGGCATCCGTTTACATCTCGGGCGTTCCGTTCCGGGTGACGGCGATCGACGGCGCCGATCTTCACGAGCCGGGCGACCTGACCGGTGCCCGTCTGGAGCTGGCGGCCGGCGGGCGGTACGACGTGACGTTCGTGATGCCGGAGACGGCCGTCGGCGTCGCGCGCCGCGGCGGACCGTTCGCGCAGGACAGCGGCGCGCTCGTGCTCAGCCCGGCGGATGAGGGATTGCCGCCGGCCGCCGCCGCGGATACGGTATTTGATCCCGCTTCCTACGGGACGCCCGCCGAGGCGAAGTTCGGTCCCGATACCCGCTATGACCGGCATTACACGCTCGTCTTCGACAACCGGCTCGGCTTCTACAACGGGAAGTTCAATTTCGTGCAGACGATCAACGGCCGCGTTTTCCCGGATGCGCCGATGTTCATGGTCCGCGAGGGAGAGCTGGTGAAAATGACGCTTGCCAACCGCGGCTTCGAGGATCATCCGATGCACCTGCACGGCCACCACATCCAGGTGTTGAGCCGGAACGGAAAGGCCGTCACCGGCAGTCCGTGGATCGCCGACACGCTGAACGTGGCGCCCGGCGAACGGTACGAAGTGGCGTTCGAGGCCGACAATCCCGGCATCTGGATGGACCATTGCCACAATCTCGACCACGCCGCCGTCGGCATGTCCGCGCATGTCGCCTATGAAGGCTATTACTCTCCGTACGAAATCGGCGGCGCGACCGTCAACCAGCCGGAATGAGCGAATTGATTCGCGTTGGAGGTGAAGGGTATTGAAACCCCATTCTATCGTCATGTTTCTGATCGTCCTGAGCGGCGTCCTCTCGATTGCGGTGTTCAACCCGATCATCGGCCCGCTCTCCCGCGATCTGGGCTTAAGCGAATTCCAGTCGGGATGTCTGGTGTCCGCGACGGGGCTGTTCTGGCTGCTCGGCGGCTATTTCTGGGGCAGGGCGGCTTTCCTGAGCAGCAAACGGCTGCTTATGCTCGTCATGCTCGCCTATGTCGCGACCGTGGCGGCTTTCGCCTGGCTGGCCGATTACGCGGCGAGCCAGGCGCAGTCCGCGCCGGGCCTCTTCTGGATCTTTCTCGCGCTCCGGATCGTCTCGGGCTTCTTCTTCGGGGGCATTCCGGCCATCGCGCAGGCTTACATCATGAGCTGGACGACGCCGGAGACGCGGACGCGCGGCATGGCGCTGTTCGGTACGGCGAACGGGCTCGGCTTCGTCCTGGGGCCGGCGATGAGCGGCGCCATGGCTTCCGTCGGGCTGACCGCGCCCATGTATGCCGCCGCCGCCCTGCTCCTCGTCATGAAAATCTGGCTGTGGCTCGCGGTTCCGAACGATTCGGAGCTTCAGCGGGAGCGTTCGGCTTCCCGGCTGTCGCCGCTCGATCCGCGCATCCGCTATTACCTGTGGGCCGGGCTGCTCATTACGGTGACGCTGAACATCCTGCAGGTGACGATCGGCTTCTTCATCCAGGATTCGCTCGGCCTGAACGCGGAAGCGACGACGCGGCTGATCGGCTACGGGCTGGCGGCGGCGGGGGGCATGG
>JGI2924J29684_1077472_pt1 | contig 17485 bp, 20 predicted proteins | sample BenlonsequencITS_FD_29684 | JGI IMG/M metagenome (IMG submission 29684)
GTTTCGGTATAATCTGGGTTTTCAAGAACCGTTATTATACTGTTTTAATTAAAATAAGTTCGGTTCAGCAAGCCCTAATTATAAATGAAAATAGACTTTTTATTGCAAGTATATCTCTTTTACTTTTTATCCTTTTAAGGTATCAATCCTTGCTTTGGTAGAAATTATACTGTTAATTTTAATACCGAAGTTTTCATTTACCACCACAACCTCGCCTTTTGCAATTAACTTTCCGTTAATCAGTATATCTACAGGTTCATCGACTAATGTTTCCAGCTCTACAATAGCTCCCGGGGTCATTTGTAATACCTCTTTAATTTGTTTTTTAGCACGACCCAGTACTACCGATACTTTCAAAGGAATATCCAAAAGTAAATTAAGTTTATCAAGAGCCACACCGGATAAAATATTTTTTTCCATATCTTGTGGTTGGTTTAGCTCTTCTTCACTTTTCGTAAAACTTGCTTCAGTTACTTCATGAAGAATTTGTTCTCCGGTCGATGCACTTGCGTTAAGATCGAGTACCTTTTCATGCCCCGCCGGTTTTTGGGGAACAGATGTAATTAGTGCATCATCTCCGCCACTAAGCTTTTTCCAAAGTAGCATAGCCTGTTCACGGGCAGTTTCTATATCTAGCACCTGCATAATACTTGTATCTAATAAATCTTCTATCTTCATACGGAATGAAATAACTACTATGGGATCACCGAATGGTAGAGTAACGTTTATTTTTTCTGTGTTCTGAACTATATCGGTTTCCGGAGGTAATATATAAAACTTTCGTTCCAGAAGGTCTGCCAAGGCTGTTGACGCGGTGCCTATCATTTGATTCATGGCTTCTGAAGCGGCGCTGATTTCCATTTCAGAAATCTCTTCCGAAAGTTCGGACCCGTCGCCGCCCATCATCAAATTAGCCATAATAATGGCATCATGCATTTTTATTATTAGAACATTGTAACAATCAAAGCCCTTCGTAAACTTTACCTTAATAATTAAATAAGGACTATCAAACTGATTAAAAAAATCATCTTGGTTGGTTACAATTACTTTAGGGCTGGTAATTTGCACTCGCTTGTTTAATAACTGGGATAAGGTAGTGGCAGAAGACCCCATAGAAATATTACCTATTTCACCCAGTGCGTCTTTTTCTTCTACAGTTAAGTCCGAAGTTAAATCTATTAGGGCCTCAGTATTATTAAACGACGCTCCCTCATTGTCTTGCTCATCTTCATCAACTAGCCGCTCATTATCCAAATCCTCACCCTGGCGTTCAAGTAATTCCTGCCGGTCGTTTTGGGCAGTCATTATGAGAGCATCAATATCATTTTGATCTAAATTTTGATCTTTATCAGATTGAGATAACTGGTAGCTGTCTTGAGCGCCCCGGAGCATTTTATCTATTTCATCTTGTGTTAAATCGCTGCCATTATCATTTTCAGGTTGTTTTTGTTGAATATCATTTCCATTTAACAGAGCATCTATTTCCTCTTGTTGGAGTAGTTTATTATCAATCATTATTAAATTCCCCTTCAATAAGCGAAACAATTTGAATAGCCAAATTTTCGTCTACTAATCCCACCTGCGCGCCAAATTTTAAGTTTTCTCCAACTAATACATTAATGTCACTATTAATATTCTGATCAAGTACAATAACGTCACCTTGTTGTATTTGCAAAAGGTCATTAACCGTTATTTGGGTATCGCCCAGCACAGCAGTAATATCGATATTGCAATGATTTAACCAGTGTAAAATATTAGCATAGTCGTCTTCATGGGAAGATGAAAAGTTTCTGATGAACTGCTGTCGCATTGAAAGTTTGGCAATTACGGGATCCAGCGTAATATACGGGTAACATAAATTTATCATTCCCTGGATATTTTCCCCTAGTGATACAGTAAACGTTAAAAGTGCTACCACTTCATTTGGCGAATAAAGCTGCTGCAAACGGGGGTTTGTTTCTACGGAATATAATTCCGGTTTAACCTCGAAAATATCCTGCCAAGTAGGAATAAAGTATTCTAAAATTTTGGTCATTATTTTTTTAGTTACCTGAATTTCAATATCGGTTAATTCCCTGTTTAAATCTCCGGTAGAACCGTTCCCACCAAACATTAAATCAATTACAGGGAATATAAAAGCATTATTAGCCTCCAATATAACTGATCCATTCAAAGGCAACAAGTCAAATATTGTAAGTACTGTAGGAGTTGGTATAGAACGTATAAATTCGTCAAATATGGTCTGGCTCACAGAAACTAATTCAATGTTTACATTTGATCTTAAATAGCCTGACAAAAAACTTGTTACATGTCGAGCAAAAAGGTTGTGCAGTATTTCCAGGGTTCTTAAATGTTCCTTGGAAAATTTATTTGGCCGGCGAAAGTCGTAACTTTTAATTTTTATTTCTTGACCGGTTTTCGTATCAATTTCCTCTATAGGGATGTCACCAGTATTTAATGCATCCAATAATGCGTCAATTTCACCCTGAGAAAGGATTTCCTGCATATTTATCCCCCAATTATTTATCTATTCATAACTCTTTCAATAGCTTGAGCAATCCTATCTTGTTTAAATGGTTTGACAATAAAATCCATAGCCCCGGATTGAATAGCCTCCATAACCATAGATTGCTGACCCATAGCACTGCACATAACAATTTTAGCATTGGGATCTATTCTTTTAATTGCCTTGACTCCTTCAATACCATCCATTTCCGGCATAGTTATATCCATAGTTACCAGATCCGGTTTAAGCTCAGAGTATAACTCTGCAGCCTGTTTACCGTTTTCTGCCTCCCCCACTACTTCGTAACCCAATTTGGTAACAATATTTTTGATCATCATACGCATAAAAGTTGCATCATCAACTATAAGAATTCTTATTGACATTATTTTCCCCCCACTGTATTAATCTTCTATACCTAAAGCAATAAATAGTTTATTAAATGACTCCGGATCAGGCATTAAGAAAAAAAAGCCATTTATTTTACGATCATCTCGATACATCTCGGTTTTAATAGTTAAAACATTATCTCCCTCTGGTTGACCGCTGGTGGTTATTAATGTCGTAAATATAGCCGCCAGCATGTCAAAGGCAAAAATCGGCGTAGATGGTATGATCTTTAAATTAGTAAAATTGCTAATTGCAGATATAAATGATCCCGTTAAAATATTACCTATTTCATTAATTGTAGAAGTGGCCATATCATCCAGTCCGTTTGTAGTTCCGTCTTCGAACCCCATCAGCATGTCTACCAATTTATACGTACTAGATTTGTTAAAAATATAAAATACAATACCATTGATATCACCATCCAGCTTTAAGCTGACACAGGAGACCAGTTCCTCATATCCCCCAAGAATATTTATTACTTCTTCCATGCTAATAAAATCCGCATGTGGAACGTCCATGCCAATTTTTCTTTCCAACATCTCCGACAGTGAAGTTGCGGCATGCCCTAAACCAATGTTACCTATCTCCCGCAGCGCATCAATTTGTAGTTCCGTTAATTTGTTGGATTCAAACATGATATCAACCCCTTCATCCCACACGGCTAGAAGTTTAGTTTTCTATAAAAACACGGAGATAATTTTTCAAAACCTAATTCCCGGTAATTAAATAACATTTCACTTCCGCCAATAAATAGCACCCCTCCGGGATTTAAAGATTTATTAAATTTCTTATGTATCTCATCTTGTGCTTCCCTGGTAAAATATATAGTAACATTACGGCAAACAATAAGATCATAGCTTTTCTGATAGTCATTATTTAAAAGGTTATGATAACGGTAGAAGACCTTTTTTTTAATAGTATCTTTTAATAAATATAAATCACCTTGCTTGATAAAAAAACGATTGATCCTTTCCTCACTGACATTTTTAAGACTATCATGTCCATACCTGGCTTCCATTGCTTTATTTAATATTGTTCTATCTATATCAGTTGCATGGATGCTGCTCCTTGAAGACAGCCCTAACTCTTCTAAAATAATAGCAATCGAATAAGGTTCCGATCCATTAGAGCAGGCGGCACTCCATATTTTTACCGGATGACGTCCTTTGAATAATTGCGGAAGGTATTTTTCTTTTAATTCAACAAACCTCTGTGGATCTCTGAAGAATTCTGAAACATTAATAGTTAAAAAGTCCAAAAACTTTTCGTAGCAATCCTTTTCTTTGGTAAGTTGATTAAATAGTTCTTCATAATTTTTTAATTTTAATCTATTAAGATAAGAATCAAGGCGGCGCTGTAACTGTTTTTCCTTATAACTATGTAAATCCAAACGGAATGTGGCCATGACTCTGGTTTTAAAATCATTAATATGCATTTAAATCACCTTTATATTTTTTCCGAGCGTTTTCACCAGTACTTCTCCCGTTACGAGATCCAGGTACATGGTCCGGCCTTTATTTCCCCCTACATCTTCACCAATAATTCGTATAGACATTTCTTTTAATATTTTACGCGACATCTCAACATTTCGTTCACCAATATTAAATATTTGCTTTTGATTAACACCGGTAAACATCTGGGCCCCCCCTATAAGTTTGGCTTGTAGCATGTTCTTACTGGTACCTTGCTTAACCATATCTTTAATCAAAAGTGGTATGCCCAAATCAGCATATTTCTCGTATTTATTTATTCTGTTGAAATCTTTACTGTTTGGCAGCATTACGTGTAGTAGGCCACCTAATTTATTTTTTGGATCCCACAAACTAACTCCCACGCAAGACCCTAACCCCAAAGTAACAAGACGCCCCGGACTCCTAGAAATCTTATACTCACCAATGCCAACGTGAAGATCATTAACATTTTTGGTTAATTGCATTGCCTCACCTATATTTATTTATTTTTGTAGGTTGTTTGTGATATTCCACATTTGATCAACAGTTGTTATTGTCTTTCCATTAAATTGAATAGATCGCTGCGTTTCAATTAATAACTTCATTTCCATTACCAAATCTACGTTTGAAGTTTCAAGATTACCCTGTCTAATAAAACCCGTTTCCTTACCCGGAATCACACTATCAGGTGTATTGTTTTCATCATGAGGTATAAATAAACTATCACCTAATGCATTAAGCTCCTGAGACGGGCTCTTAAAGACCGCAAGTTCTATTTGTCCTACTACTTGTAAATCTCCGTTTTCATCTTTACAGGAAATTTCACCTGTATCATTAATAGCCAAATCACTATAATTATCGGGCAATTCTTCGTCTATTAACTTATACCCCTGGCTATTTGATATCCTACCATCAGCGTCCACATGAAAACTACCGTCCCTAGTATAATAAATTTTACCGTCATTATCGGTTATCTGAAAAAATCCCTTTCCTTCAATAGCCAGATCAAGTGGCCGTCCGGTATATTTCAATAATCCCTGATTAAAGTGGCGTTTGGTAACAGCGACACCACCTCCATGTACACCAGAAGCCTTATTTTCATTATTATCTTGTTGTTCACTTTGTACCAGACTTTTTTCCAACAGCTCTACAAAGTTGACAGATTGCCTTTTAAACCCTGTAGTGTTAAGGTTGGCAATATTATTAGCGACAACATCAAGCTTTTGAATCTTAGCTGATAAATTAGATCCTTCAGTATTAAGTGAATTAAACAAAATGCTTCCCCCTGCTCTACCTTAATAACCCAACTTTATTTATGGCTATATCTAACATACTATCTTGAGATTGTATAATCTTTTGTCCGGTTTCATAGGCGCGGGTGGCACTGATCAGTTCTACAGTTTCCTTTACAGGTTCAACATTTGCATTTTCTAAACAACTTTGAATTACAATTGGTTCTTCTACTGGTATAGGTTCCTGATTTTGAGGTAAGAGAAAATTACTTCCAAATCTGTCTAAATCATCTGTATTATCAAATGTTACAATCTCAAAAGTATTTACTACTACATCTTCTTCCATTACATTTCCTTTATTGTCGACCCAAAAGCTATCTACATTATTAACTGTAATAGCACCATCATTACCCATGACTCGCAGACCCATATCATTTACCAAATATCCATCAGGGTCGATACTAAAACTTCCGTTACGTGTGTAATAAATATTTTCTTCATTATCTGGATCCATTAAGGTAAAAAAACCCGGTCCTTGTAAAGCAAAATCAGTATTGTTACCTGTTATACTTGTTTGTCCATTAGACAAGTCTATATATACTTGTTCAACTTTGGCCCCGTTATTGGTTTCTCCCAATACACTCCTATTTGGTAATAAGTTTGTGTTGTTTAGCTGCCCGACACTTAATTGTACAAGCTCTTGAAATGGCTTAACTATTATAAGATCTTTTTTAAAACCGGGTAAATTGGCATTGCTTAAATTGTAGGAAGCATTTTCAGTTCTAGAAATTTGCACATTCATACCTGCTACGGTGTCATATATCCCCCTGATCATGAAAAGCCCCTTTCTTACAAATACATTCATCTACAGAAGATTGGTGAGACGTTCTCTTAACCTTTGAATTGCCTTAGAGTGCAATTGGCAAACTCGGGATTCTGTAACTTCAAGGATACTGCCGATTTCCTTTAAAGTAAGTTCCTCTTGATAATAAAGAGCCAATATAAGCCTATCTCTTTCCGATAATTCTTTAATTGCAGCTACCAGTATTTCTTTCTCAGTTTGCTCTGTGATAAATTCCAGCGGATCCGGGCTCTTTTGATTACATATAGATTCCGCCAGTGTAATCTCAATGCCTTGTCCATTGTTGTTATCTAGAGGTATAGAGAATGCATTACTATATTCTGCTGCTAGCTGCCTTAATTGAGCACTATCTATGCCCATTTCTTGAGCCAATTCTTTTTCATTTACGGAATTTCCCTTTTGCAACAACCTATCCTTAGCCTTGTTTAACTTGTCGAATTGTTGCCATTTGCTGCGAGGTACCCAGTTTTGCTTGCGAATCTCATCCAGCATTGCCCCCCGTATTCTGGTATAAGCGTAGTTTGCAAATTTAGTACCTAGCTTACTGTTATATTTTTCAATGGCATCCAGCAGTCCTATAACACCATAGCCCTCTAGATCCTCCCGGTCCATACCCGATGGTGTATTAACCGCTAGACGACCGGCCAGGTACTTAACCAGATTAAGATGTTCTAATACTAACTGTTCTTTTAGAGAAGAGGATTTTGTTAGGTTATAATGTTCCCAAGTTATTGAGTCGCCCATTTTTTCACCCCGTTTAACACAGGCGCTTTTGCTGAGCCATTCTTTCAAAGATATAGCGAACAATTAAATCTTGCTCCTTATATGTTATGTTCTCATATTTTAATCCCAAATGATATATCTCCCTGTCTGGTTCAGCTTTCTCACTACGAACAACAATGGCTTTGACCTGTATTAATTCTGGTTTGTTTTGCAGCGGCAGATTAAACTTTAATAATAAACGTTCATGCTTGCGAATTTTTTTGGACACTGCCAATTTCATACCGCCGCCACTTATGTCGATTACCGTTCCTTTGTTATATTTACTTTTATCTTCTTGGCAAGCGTATTCCACATCCATACTAATTACTTGAAGACGAAAATGTTTTCGCTGCTGAATCCTTATTATCTCTTTAGGATAAGCCAACTGGTATAATTTGATTTTATCCATCACCAATCCGATTACTTGAGTGCTAAACATAAAACTGGCGTTTTTGGCAACGACTCGAACTCGTATAATTTCATTTTGATACAATACCAAAGGTCTTTCTTTATTATAGGGTATAGCTATACTGATAGTTTCCATACCGGTGTCTTGAATTATGGAATTAAACCATATATCATTATTCTCTTTTGCCACCTGTATTTTTTGGTTAATATGAAGTTTTAACTCTTCAGGCAAAATAAGTCCTCCTTATTACCTGAATAACCTAGTCATTTTATTTATAAAGCTACGCATTCCTCTATCTTCAATTACTTCAGGTTCTTTTTTATAAAGCATGGTATAGGCAATTTTTTTAACTGCAGCGCTTGCTTTGGCATTAGGGTTATGTAGTAAAAATGGTTGTAGGCTTTTAACTGCTCTACATACTGATTGATCATATACTATATCGCCTAAAAAATTAATTTTGATAAATAGATATTTAGCTGCCACATCCTTTAACCGATTAACCGCTCCCGCAGATTCATTATGACTACGAGCCTGGTTGACGATAAGGTGAATTTCACGATGTAATTTAAACTTATCCAACACTTTAATTAGCCCGTAAGCATCAGTTAATGACGTGGGTTCAGGAGTAATAACTATAACCACCTCGTTTGCAGCAGCACAAAAAGCTAAAACATCCTTAGAAATACCCGCGCCGGTATCAATTAATATAAAATCAGCCAGTTTGTTGAGCTTATCTATATTTTCCATCAGCCAGAAACGTTGGGTATTGGAAAGATTGGCCAACTCCATAAACCCTGATCCGCCGGCAATAATTTTAAGCCCACCGGGTCCCGGTAATAAAATATTTTCGATTGGTACATTCTTGTACAGGTGGTCATATAGGGTTAACTGTGGAGTTACGCCAAGCAGTACATCCACATTAGCCATTCCCAGGTCGGCATCAAATATGATCACCCGCTGTTCGAGCTGTAACAAAGCGATAGCCAAATTAACCGCTAAATTGGTTTTTCCTACACCACCTTTTCCGCTGGTAATAGTGATAATCCGGGGGCCCCAGACCGGTACCGCTCTTTGGGCGGAAGAAACTTCTTTTGTATCTTCTTTAGTAAAGATACGTTTAATAATCCTCATCTGTTTCCGCGCCCCCAAGTAATATTTCAGCCAAACGTTTGGGAGTTATCTGTTCAATATCATCCGGCACATTTGAGCCATTAGCAATATAAACTATAGGTACGCCGGTATTACTGATAAGATTGAGCATGGAACCGTATGTATCCGTTTCATCTAATTTAGTCATGATTATTTTATTGAAACCGGTGGGCAAAAAATCGTTGGCAATTCTTATTAAGTCCCGGTTTTTGGTGGGGGTGCCTAAAACAAGACAAATATTTTGTTGTTCACCCACTGCTCCTAAAAAGGACTGTAACTCCAGCACTTGACTGCGGTTCTTGGACGGTCTGCCCTCAGTATCAATAAAAACTGCTGTTTTGTTGCGGTGTGCCTCAATTGCCTTAATAAGCTCAGTGGGACTTGTCACTATATCAACAGGACAATCTATAATTTCACCAAAAATGCTCAATTTATTTATGACGCCAAAACGGTGATTAAATATACTAATCAGCCCTATTTCTTTTTTCTCTACCACTTTTAACCTGGTAGCCAGTTTGGCCAAGGTAAGCGTCTTCCCTACCCCCGAAGGTCCAATAAAAGTATAAATCCGGGCTGACTTATGTTCATTATAAGCGGGTTTAAGTAGATCCACTATTTTATTTTTGATATGTATTTTAAAAATATCTTCATCTAAGGCATTATCATTAATACTGTTTTTAGCCAAATCATTAAAAATATTATTGATTAATGTATCATCGACTTCCATATAGCGAAATATTTTTTTCCATTTATCAACCATACCATTCTCCATACTGTTCTCCATACCGTTACCTCCTTTATCCATTTCTTGCTGCAACATAACTTTAAACCACTCGTTATCTTCCTGGTTGGCAATTGCCAAGATCGGCTCCGGTAGCTTAGAAGGAATTAATCTACCCGGTATTATTTGCGCAGGCAATTTATTGTTAACTGTTCTTTTAGCTATTCCATATTCTATTTGTACTTGTTGCTCATAATCATTGTTGGCATCTGTACTTAAATAACGTTGCGAAGCTTCTATTATAGTGTCCCCGGGCTTATTCTGTATTACATCGTCTACTGCGGCTGTTATCTCGACATTCCGATGACCCAAAAGATGTCTAATATTCCTGATGGGTTCTTTGATAGTGCTAACTATAACCGCGTCTTCCCCCAGTTCCTGGCGGATTTGTTGCATCGCCAATTGCATATCCGGGGCCACAAATTTTTTAATTTTCATTAATAACCACCGTCCCCACAGCTTCAATTTCTATATCAGTAATAACTTCGTTTACAGATATTACAGCGGTAGCCGGCATCTGCCTAACTATAAACCTTTTAAGTGGCAAGCGTAAGCGCGCTGAGCAAAGCAACACCGGTGCATATCCCCGGCCCATTGCTTTTTCCACTGTTTTTAAAATACTGTTTAATAATTGTCTGGCCAATCCCGGTTCCAGTACAGGATAAGATCCCAGCTGGGTGGGCTGTATAGAATCCGACAGCATTTTTTCCACATTGGGGTGCAATGTAATTACCTGTAATTTATTTTCGTTATTAAGTAAACTGCGGCAAATACTGCGCGCTAATGAATGGCGAACTTTTTCTATTAAAAAGTCTAAATCTTTATTGACACGGGCTCCGTCACCCAATGCTTCAAGGATGGTAATGATATCTTTAACCGGTACATTTTCCAGCAGCAAATTCTGCAACACTTTTTGTATTTCACCTATCGACATAAGGTCGGGAAAGAGTTCTTCAACTACCGCCGGATTTTTTTCTTTAACTACATCAATCAGTTCTTTTACATCCTGACGTCCCAGTAATTCATGGGCATGTTTTTTAATAAATTCCGTTAAATGAGTAACTAATACAGTAGGACAGTCGACCACCGTCAAACCGGACATTTCCACCCGGTCTTGCTGATCCTGGGTAACCCACCAGGCCGGCAGCCCAAATGTAGGCTCAGTGGTAGGTATGCCGTGAATGTTAATTTCCTGTCCTGTAGGATTCAGCGCTAAAAAGTGATCAGGCATTAGCTCACCGCTTTCAATTTCTTCGCCGCGGATAATAAAAGTATACTGGTTCGGCGGCTGCTGAAGGTTGTCCCTAATGCGAATGGGCCGTACATAAATACCCATTTCCACGGCACACTGCCGGCGCACGGAAGCCAGACGTTGCAGCAGGTTACCGCCGGATCTTTCATCCGTCAAAGGTATCAGATTATAGCCGATCTGAATCTGCAGCGGATCGGTTTCCATATAATGTAATACGTTTTCGGGCTCGTGGGGTTCCTGTACCTGTCTCCGGGCATCTTCTTGCTGTATATAAACCTCCTGCTTCTTTTTGTCGTTCAGCAGTGTATAGCCCCAAAAACCCAAAGCACCTGCTAGTGTTAAGAATACTATGCCGGGCATAGCAGGAATAAGACCGATGACAAATAAAACCCCAGCTACAACAAACAATATTTTGGGAAAGTTTAAAAACTGCTGGGCCAGATCTGCGCCAAAACTGGCATCTGAGGAGGCCCGAGTGACAAGTATACCTGACGAAGTTGAAATTAACAAAGCCGGTATCTGGGAAACCAGGCCGTCACCAATGGTTAAAATAGTATATGTCTGTATGGAAGTCATCACATCCATACCTTTTTGCAGTACACCTATGGTAATACCGCCAATAATATTAATAATAATTATCACGATACCGGCTATGGCATCACCACGTACAAATTTACTGGCACCGTCCATAGCTCCGAAAAAATCAGCTTCCCGCTGCAATTTGCGACGGCGTTCGCGGGCCTCGTCTTCACCGATCAGGCCGCTGTTAAAATCAGCGTCAATACTCATCTGCTTGCCCGGCATAGCGTCAAGAGTAAACCGGGCCCCCACCTCAGAAACCCTTCCGGCACCACTGGTAATAACAACGAACTGAATTACAGTAATGATGATAAATACAATGGCCCCCACCACGTAATCGCCACCAATTACAAACTGTCCGAAACCATTTATAATTTTACCGGCCTCAGCCTCACCTAAAATTAACCGGGTTGAAGAAATGTTTAGGGATAGGCGGTATAAAGTTGTCACCAAAAGCAACGTCGGGAAAATTGAAAATTGCAGCGGCTCAGTGGTAAACATGGTAATCATAAGTATTACCAGCGACAGTGTAATGCTGATGGTAAGAAAAATATCCAGTGCCAGCGGTGGCAGGGGAATTATTATCAGCAGCACAATCCCCAAAATGGCAGCGGCAATTACTAAATCAGTATTATTTTTAACAAGCTGTCTAATGTTTGGCTGGGGATAAGTTGCCAACGTTATTTCCCCTTCCATAGAAAATATTCCTTGATCATACTTCCATGATTTTACCCTGTTTTATCCTTTAACCTGTAAACCATAGCTATTATCTCTGCGATGGCCTGGTAAAGTTCCACAGGTATCTCATGACCTAACTCCACGTTGTGGTATAGTGCGCGGGCTACCGGCGGATTTTCTACTACAGGTACGTTGTTTAAACGGGCCAGTTTTTTCATCACTTGCACAAGTTCGCCCGCCCCTTTGGCTGTCAGCACCGGAGCCCCCATTTGCTGCTCATCATATTTGACAGCCGCTGCCACATGGGTAGGGTTGGTAATTACTACTGTTGCTTTGGGTACTTCCTGGCGAATAGCATTCATAACTAATTCACGCTGCCTGCGGCGCAGCCAGGATTTTACCATTGGGTCTCCTTCAGTTTGTTTAAATTCGTCTTTAACTTCCTGCTTGGACATGCGCAGGTTCTTAATGTGCTCGTATTTTTGAAACAATAAGTCAAACACGGAGACAACAAAGAATGCCCCACCCCCCGCAAATGCAGTTACCAGCATAGTATCGGCAATTAAAACCAGCAATTGAGCGGGGGTTTTAAAGTACATCAGCAACATTTCCGATAAGCGACCTTTAACTATGAAAAAAGCTGCTGTAGCCACTATAATTATTTTCAGTAAATTTTTTACCAGCTCAAATAAGCTGCGCCGGCTAAAAATCCTTTTAAAGCCTTCTATCGGGTTAAGCCGCTCTAATTTTGGCTGCAAGACCTGCGGTGCAAACATAATACCTGTTTGTATAATATTAGCCGCCACTGCAGCTATAACAATTATAATAAATACAGGTAACAGAATTAGGCTCATTTGCACTAAAAAACCAAATAGGTAATTAGGTAGGTTCTCTGCCGGTAAATCCATTGTTAAACTGTTACTAAAATATTCAACTAAAAGATTTTGCATGGAAGAAATTATAGAATCTTTTATAAAAGCAATTAACGCCAGGGCAGATAACAAAATAACCGCTGCGCTAAAGTCCCGGCTTTTGGGAACCTGACCTTTCTTACGTGCCTCCCGTATTTTTCGCGGGGTTGGCGCTTCTGTTTTTTGCTGAGATGAATTATTGCCTGCCATCAGGTCATTCCCTTCAATAGAATTACGATATCCTCCTCAATAACCCCGCAGAGGGAATAGATAATGCGTACCAATACAGGTACCATTATACTGAGCGTAATTAAACCAAAAATAATTTTAATGGGAAAACCCAACATGAACACATTTATTTGGGGCGCAGTACGGGCTAATAAACCCAGCGTAACGTCGATTATCAGCATAACGGCTATAATTGGAGCTGCAATTTGCACACCGATACTTATGGCCTGGGCAAAAGTTTTTATTAGATGCATAGCTGCGTTCCCGGTAACCACCGCCGAGTTTAACGGCACAACTTCAAAACTGCGCACAATAGCAGCTAAAATCATATGATGGCCGTCAAAGGCAAAAAGTACTGCCAACCCTAAAAGGTATATAAATCGTGAGATTATGCCGGACATGGCTGAAGCCACCGGATCAAAAATCAGGCTCATAAAAAAACCAATTTGCATATCAATAAGGTTACCGGTAAACATCAGCGCGCTGAGCACCAAATTGGCGACAAAACCCAAAGCCAGCCCTACCAGTACCTCCCGCACCAGGGCAAAAACATAATTCCAGCCGTCTATGGAATAATTAGGTATGGACAGGTATATAATCGGGAAAGTGATCAGGCTTATTAAAAGTGCCAGGCCAATCTTAACTATTCCCGGAATATTAGACATTGAGAACAAGGGTGCCGTAACCAAAAAAGCGGAAAGCCTGGCTAAAATAAGAAAGAATAAGGCCACTTGGTTAATATCCAGCAATTTATGTTACCCCTTACCTGAGTATATCGGGAATCCGGTTGTATAAGCGGCTTGTAAAGTTTACCATTATCCTCGCGGTCCAGGGTGCCATTACAGCAAGCGTTAAAAAGACGGCGATTATCTTGGGCACGAAAGTCAATGACTGTTCCTGTACCTGGGTGGCAGCTTGGAATATACTGATGACCAGCCCCACTATTAGGGAAACAGCCAGGGGAGGCAGCGCAACGATACACACGGTAAAAATAGCTTCCCTAACCAGTTCAATTATTAAAGTTTCGGTCATATAATCTCCCCCTAAAAACTCTCCACCAGCGTTTTGACCACCAGATACCACCCGTCTACCATAACAAAAAGTAATATTTTAAACGGCAACGAAATCATTACCGGCGGCAGCATAAACATACCCATGGACATCAAGGTACTGGCCACAACCATATCGATAACCAGAAACGGTATATATATCATAAAGCCTATTTGAAAGGCCGTTTTCAACTCGCTGATTACATATGCCGGTATTAAAACAACTGCCGACACATCCTGCCTATTTTCAGGTTTTTCTGTACCGGATAATTTAATAAACAAGGCCAAGTCTTTTTCTCTGGTTTGCTTGAGCATGAACGATCGCAAAGGACTATATGCTTTATCCCAGGCTTGCTGTTGTGATATTTGATTATCCAGGTATGGTTGTATAGCTTCTTCATTTATTTGTCCGGCCACAGGCGTCATGATAAATACAGTGAGAAAAAGAGCCAAGCCAATAATCACCTGGTTTGGAGGTGTTTGCTGCGTACCCAAGGCGCTGCGCAGTAGTGATAAGACGACTATGATCCGGGTAAAACTGGTCATCATCAATAAAAAGGCCGGCACCAGGGAAAGCAAGGTTAACATTATTAATATTTTTATACTGTTAACAACTTGTATCGGCTCTTCTGTAGGTTGAATATTTAAATCAACACCCGGTAAGGGTGCTGCCAATGCCGGTTCAATAAGGTTCAAAAAAAGTCCGATAAAAGATATCAGGGTAATAATTATAAGTCCTTTTCTAAGTTGCATCGTTATTGTCCCGCCTTATGGCTTTTGCTTATTAAATAACTGACTAAATTTCCATTCCGGCAAAGTAGATTCAATTTCCTCAGGTAATTCATCCATTTCCTTGACCAGGATAATGCTTCCCTCCCGGTGTGCAAAAAGCAAATATTTTTTTCCCACCTGAACCAGGGTAAGCCCGCTTTTAGGACCCAGGGATAACTGTTCTAAAGCACGCATTCTTCTGGAAACATGCGTGAATGGCATCTTCATACGGCTAAAGCCGAACTTTACAGTCAGATATGCCAATCCACAAATAAGTGGTAATAAAAAAATTATCCGAACCAGCGCAGCAATAATATCCCTATCCATTTTTACGATCCTTGTCCTGATGTGAACCGGTGGAATATTTGGGGTTATTGATCCGGTCCACACGGATCCCCAAGTTATTCCCAATTATAATAACCTCACCACGAGCAAAACTTTGACCGTTCACTTTGAGGTTGACAGTTTCCCCGGCAGCCTTTTCCAACTCAATAACCATACCCTCTTTCATGTTTAAAACTTCTTTAACAGTAAGGGGGGCTTGCCCCAGTTCGGCCAATATATCTACGGTAAGATCTTGGAAATAATCTATAGATAGATTTGCTTGAGGCAGCACGGTCTGTACCTGTAATTCAGGATATTTAACTTTTTTTATTGTGGTTTCCCGCTTGTTTAATTTACCAAGGAAATCGTCCAGATCGTTTTGAGAAAGCATTTTGTCCCCCCTCTTAAACTATTGAACTATGTATTGGGTAAAAATGACATTCTTTATAACTTTTTCATCAAACCGGTTATTAATGTTAATTATTAGTTCTTCTTTTAAGTTTTCAGATGCATTTGGCGGGCTGACCTCAGCCAAAGTTTTATTACGTAAAGTAAGCAAGGTTGCTTCGATTATATGGGATTTTCCCTCGCTAACAAGTTTTTCAAATTCTTTTTCTTTCGGATATTCAATAGTAATTTTTGTCTTTAAATAGTGATTGTCCGGACCTGATAAGTTAACCACCATATCCCCTAGATCCGTGCTGGTTAAGGTAATATTCTCCGCTTGTTTCTCTTTGGATAAGAAATTTTGATTACCGCCGCTTTCAAAAAATTTAAAGTATCCAATAATTACACCTATACCAACCAAAAGAACAACAAGCATCATTGCCAGCATTATTTTTAAGCTTATCAGCCCCGTTTTTTCGGCAAAGGATTTATTCTTTTTATCCTTATCCGGTTTTACCAAAGCCATTTTCTACCTCACCCCAGCTTAATAGATGTTTCCCGAGATATTTCCCGCACGCGTTAAAAGCGCGCGGGAAATATCTATCAAGTTATCTCTTAAGGTTTAACAATTCTTCCAACATGGTATCGGATACAGTTATTGTCCTGGCACTTGCCTGGTAACCACGCTGAGTGGTAATCATGTTGGTGAATTCATCGGTTAGGTTAACGTTAGACATTTCCAGATAACAGGAATTAATTTTGCAATCTGCATTGAGAGTTGTCATATCTGTATAATTCGAAAGTTCTTCTCCGGAAGAAGGCGTTTCCCGATACAGATTTTCACCTACTCTTTCCAAACCTTCAAAGTTATTGAACATAGCTATTCCTATTGACTCACCGCCACCGATATCAGCAGGAGTGGAGCTGCCGTTAACGTATATCTTACCTTGTTCATCAATAATAATAGAAGTAATTTTAGATGAACCTGGCGGAACAGGAGATTCACCGGGTGTAATAGTAGTTACTCCACCCGTAACCGCGCCGGACTGTACTGTTGGACGCAACGAGGAATAATAACCGCTTTGCTGGGATAATGTAATCTTAGCTTCCGGTGCAACACCGATTGTTGGTGGGGGTGTTTCAACACGATCTATATTAATAGGAGTAGTGGTATCTTTGTCCTCAAAATCAACTGTCGGCGCCACTGGGTCGCCCACATTTTGTGTTATTGTTAATGTACCCGCACTAGGAGTAAATACATAATTATCAAATAAACCACTAGCACTTAATGCTGATGCAAGATTTGCTATAGCGTTATCTAAAGAAGCATCAGTTGTAAATTCATGATCACCAGGGGGTGTGTTACCAGTAGCAACAAACTCTTCCCCATCAATAGTTATACTATCACCAGCTTCAAAATTTCCAGTAAATTTATAAGCATACACGCCCTGCACACCAGGATCAAAATTATCTGTATTGACACTGTATTTGTCTTTTAGATCAGCATTACCTTCTATGGCCGATTTCAAATTCTCTAATGTTATTTTGAAATTCTCCAATATTGTTTTAGTACTATCATTAGAAATTTTAAATTCATTATCGTTAAGTACATTATTTACTGCTGTAAATTGTACCCCATCAATTGTTATAGTATCACCATCAGCAAAACCGGTGCTATCAATTGCAAATTCATATTTCCCTGCAGTGCCATTTGATCCTGGTGTGGGAGTAACATTGATTCGAATCTCCTCACCTTTATTGTCACAT